>Ga0247843_1008811_pt1 | contig 11550 bp, 7 predicted proteins | sample LaCruzMarch2017__FD_192420 | JGI IMG/M metagenome (GOLD analysis project Ga0247843, IMG submission 192420) | Freshwater microbial communities from meromictic Lake La Cruz, Castile-La Mancha, Spain - LaCruzMarch2017_8m | ecosystem: Environmental > Aquatic > Freshwater > Lake | place: Spain...
AATTGTCCGCATCCAGCGCCGGCTTCGGACCCGGACGGTGCCCATGGCTATCCATGAAAACATCATCAATGGCGCCATCCCATCCCGGGTAAAGCGCCCCTGAAAAGACCACCGGAGCGCTGGCTTCCCCGGCTCCACTGCCTCGCAACGTCGCCTCGTAGCGGCGGGCCTTGAGGTCGAGGACGAGACCCACCTGATACCATTGGCCGCGACGCAGTGGTGCAACGACCTCCTTGCGGTCGCCATCGATGCGGAACAACTCCGAGCCGGACCAGAAGAGCTCCACCGCCGCCGAGGTGCCCGCGCCGTGACCCAAGTAGAATCGCCAGGTGCCCTCGGGTTCGCCGCCACCACCGGCAGGAACCTCGCCACACCGGAAATCAAAGGCCGCATGGAGTCGCGATGTCTGATCCCGCTTCCAGGCCGGTGAGAGACTTTGTCCAAAACCGTCATAAGCCGGACCGCCCGGCATGTGAATGCCCAAGGCTCCCAGCGGCCTCCATCCGGTAAAGGGACTCTGGGATTCGGGCCGAATTCGGACGCGGCTGTTAGGCCCCGGCCGCCACGGTTTGGCCGGTGGGGATCCGGCCTTCTGGCCTTCGAATCCGCCGTCGATGCCGCGCAAGGAGGCCAGCTCCCGCTCCAGCGCATCGCGTTCCGAAAGCGCCCGTTCCGAAGGTGATGTCAACGATACCGAAGCCACCTCGGTGGACACCGGAGCCAAGGGCTCGGGTTGGATCGCCAAATTGTCCAAGCACAGTCCCGGACGCGAAGCCGCGGCACCGGTTTCCGCCCCAGGGCCGGTTCCCGCAGCACCGGAATCCAGGCCCACAAAATCGAGGACCCCATCCCAGTCGCGGGCCAACTGTTGCGGACCCACCGACCGGACGGACCCCGGCGCCCCCAGACGCACCGACACGGTCCGGGCCTTCCGGTCCAGGTCGAGCTGCACATTCACCCAAGAACCCGGGGTGACCGTTCCCAAAGCCACCGGAACACCTGAACCCGTACGCAGGGACAGGCTCTGGGCAGAGATGAGCACTTCCAAAGCAGGTTGCCCCCCATCGCGCCCCACCCAGAAACGGTGGGAACCCGGGCCGACCATCGGATCCGGCACGGTTTTCAAATCGAGATTGATGGAGAGACGATGGGCATCGCGAACCGAACGCCCCAACCGGTGCAAGGCCTGGCCCAAGTGCCATGTTTGGGTCCCCGCCGGGATGGACGCCCCGACACGGCCTCCCGGGTAACGGTGCTTGAAGGGGCTTTGTGCCTCAGTGGTGACGGCGATGGGCCCGTCATACACCCAAGGTGGCACCAAGACCCCTTTGCTGCCACCCGCCGCCGGAGCTTGCAGTTCAAAGTCCCCATCCAAGTCATCGATGGACCGCAGCAACGCCGAAGGCACCGGCAACCCCGCCCGCTGGACGGTTCGCGTGAGAGAAGCCACCCGGTTTTCATAATCCCGCCAGCGTGGCAGGGACTCCTCGGGCGGAATGAGCGGCACCATGGCCCGCGAACGCTGCTTCTGTTCCGAGCCCGGAAACGCGAATCGAGTGCTCTCGAAGATGCCGTACAGGGCGTAGTAATCCGTCGCAGGGACCGGATCGTACTTGTGGTTGTGGCAGCGGGAACACCCCAGGGTCAGCCCCAGAAACGTCTGACCCATCGTGTCGATGGTGTCTTGGAGGGTCAGGTGGTGATAATTCTCGGAGTCGAAACCAAAGCGGCGGGAAATGGCCAGAAAACCCGTGGCCGCCACGCGCTCCGCATACCGCTCACGCGGGCCGTTTCGGGCCAACAAATCCCCGGCGATCTGCTCGGAGACGAACTCGAAGTACGGCTTGTCGGCATTGAAGGCGTCGATGACGTAGTTCCGGTAGCGCCAAGCCACCGGCACGGGATAGTCAGCAGTCTCGCCCGCGGTGTCGGCATACCGGACCACATCCAGCCAGTGCCGCCCCCAACGCTCGCCATAGCGGGGCGAGGCCAGCAATCGGTCGATCACCGCTTCGGCGGCATTGGGTGAGGAATCCCGCTCGAAGCTCTCGATTTCCTCCTGGGAAGGAGCCAGGCCAGTCAAATCCAAGGTGACCCGCCGAATCCACGTCCGGCGGTCGGCCTCTGGGGCGGGCTTGCGACCCTGCCGCTCGAGTCCGGCCAAGATGAATCGGTCCAATGCCGATCGGCACCAGGACGCATTTGCGACCGCAGGCGGCGCCGGATCTCGGACCGGCTGAAATGCCCAGTGCGAGGCCGGATCGACAGACGGTTTCGTGGCCGACCCCGGAGAGGCCGCCGAAACGCCCACCACCGCCAGCACGACGCCGACGACACCCACCATGGTCTTGACGATGCTCATCCGGGAAATCGACCGGCATTTCAACCCGACCCGAGGCAGACCGGAAGTGCAAACTGCGGATGAAAACAGCTTCGTGCCTGGGTTCCCTCCCCGATTGTCATCCACTGCAGCCCGTGATTGCCTAGAGCCAATGACGCTGCAATTCGGATTCTTGGGTCTGGGCTTCATGGCCGCGACCCACATTCAGGCACTGGCCCACGTGCCGGGCACCGCGGTGGGAGCCATTTGCAACCCCAGCGGCCGCAATCTTGACGGCGACCTCACCCGGGTCGGCGGCAACGTGGGCGACCCCAATGGCGTGCGGCTCGACATGACGCAAGTCCGCGCCTACCGGGATGTTTCCGAATTCCTGGCCGATCCGGCGATCCACATCGTGGACATCACCACGCCGACGAAGACCCACATTGAACTGGCCATCGCCGCACTGAAGGCCGGCAAGCACGTGCTGGTGGAAAAACCCATGACCCGCACGGCCGAGGAAGGCCGACGTTTGGCCGAGGCGGCCCGAGAGGCGGCAACGCGCGGAGTGTTCCTCATGCCGGCGATGTGTTTGCGGTTCTGGCCGGAATGGCAGGCGGCCCATGACGCCATCGTGGGCGGGCACTACGGACGGGTCTTGAGCGCTCGGTTCCGCCGGGTGGCCCAAGCTCCGGGCTGGGGCCACGGGCACTTCCTCAGCGCGGCCGATTCCGGCGGGGCCCTGCTCGACTTGCACATCCATGACGTGGACTTCATCCGGCACTGCTTTGGCCATCCGTCCAGAGTCTTCTCACGCGGGCACACCCGGGTGAGTGGGGGCATCGACCATGTGCTCTCGCAATACGACACCGCCAGCGGGGCGGTGGTGAGCGCCGAGGGCAGCTGGGCCATGACCCCAGGTTTCGGATTTTGCATGGCCTACACCGTGGTGCTCGAGAAGGCCACCCTCGACTACGACTCGTCTCGCGGCACCGAGGCTCTCCGCCGGTATGTGGAAGGCCAGCCCGCGGAGACCCTCAAGCTCGACGGGCCCAACGGCTACGCGGGCCAGATCCGGCACTTCGTGGAATCCATCCGCGCCGGAAAAGCCCCGACGGTGGTCACCGCCGACGACGGCGCTGCCGCCGTCGCCGTCTGCGAAGCCGAGGCCGAATCGATCCGCACCGGGTTGCCCGTGAGCCTCTGACATGAATTCCCAGCACATCGTCTTCGACTGGGACGGAACCCTATCGTTCATTCGCGCCGGGTGGGGCGAGGTCATGCTGCGGCAATGGCTGGAGTTCCTTCCGGCGGCCAACGGCGAGTCGACCGAGAACCGCTCGGCCATGGCCCATCGGGAAATCTGGGCGCTCAATGGCCGCCCCAGCATCCACCAAATGGAACGCCTCGGAGCCCTGGTCGCCGAACGGGGCGGCATGCCGTGGCATCCCGATCGTTATCAGGATGATTTCCAGGAACGCCTGGGTCGATTGATCCGCCAGCGCATGGATTCGATCCGTGATGGAGCCCACACGGCCGACCACTACATGGTCCGGGGCGCACGCGCATTCCTGGAGCAATTCCGTCAGGCCGGAGCCACGCTGCACATCGTCAGCGGAACGCCGCGGCCGGCCGTGTCCGCCGAGGTGGATTGCCTCGGAGTCCGGGACTTTTTCGGGCAACGCATCCACGGGCCCACCGGCCTGACCGACACCTCCTTCCACAAGCGTCACGCCATCCGGAGCATCATCGAAGCCCATGGCCTGGACCCGGTGCGGTCACTGGTCTCGTTCGGTGACGGCGCGGTGGAAATCTCCGAGACCAAGTTGGCCGGAGGCCGCGCCATCGCTGTGGCTGCGGATGAGGAACACTGGCATTCGGGCCGCTGGGACGAGTCCAAGCGCCAGCGCCTCACCGAAGCCGGAGCCGACTACGCCATCCCCGACTACCACGAACCCTCCGGCGTCTGGGCCTGGCTGGGGCAGGCCGTTTGAGCCTCCTCAGCCTTTGGGCCGGATCAAGTCTTTCCAATCCGGCGGGAGGTCTTCGAGCGTGTCGCTGAGGATCTCCCGCACAGACTGACGATCGCCGGCAGAAAGTTGTTTGAAGGCGTCACTGGTGTCGGCCCCGCTCAAGACCTCGGCCATGCGGCGGTAGACCTTCTGCTTGAGCGGACCGGGCAATTGGCGGAAGGCCTCGGAGTGGATGAGGAAACTGCAGGGGTGCTTGAAAAGCCGCTGCTGCATGTCCAACTGCCGCAAAGAACGCCCGTTGCGATCGCGCGGACCCGATGCCTCGAACACACGAACAAACTCCGGATTGCCCCGGATGGGGTGCTCGAGCGCAACCTCCTCGGACAAGAGCAGTTGCTTCACCAGGCCTTCGACCGGCGATTTGAGATAGTCCACATGCCCGTAGGCCGCCAAATGCTGGGCGGCCATGTAGTGGACCCGGGCGATGAAATTGTGCACATGCACCTGATGCCCGAGCACCATCAGGGCCGTGATATCGCTGCCCGGAGCGGGGTATTTCGAGGGATCGAAGAATTCATCGAGGCGAGTCTTGTTGCCGCCGATCGACGGGTTGGACTTGGCCTGGACGAAGTCATCACCCATCCGGTTGCCCCGGTGCTGGGCGGCACCATGCGTCCCGGTCACATACCAACCGCCCCAACGGTCGGACAATGGCGTCCGGTGATCCACAGGTTCAATGCCGGTCGTCAGGTCCATGATTCCCAGACGATCGGTCTCCACCGAGCGGAAGAGGTGCCCCGGAACCCCCATGGTCCGCGACGAGGCATGGCACTCGAGGCAGTTGTCGACCCGCTGAATGACCGGCTTGTCGGTGGGTTTCTGCTCCACCACGTAGAAGACGCCGCCCAAGCGTGGATCCACCTCGGAGACCTCCATGAGCGGCGATCCCGGGATGTATCCGAGGTAGACCTCATCATTGAAGAAAATGGCTCGTGGGTTGCCGGGGTGAATGTGCTCGCGCTGCAGCGAGGTCTTGGAGAACACCAGCGTTTGCGAAGCGGTATCCACGCCCACCGCCTTCTGGAAGGACGGCAACCAACCCCGCTTGGCGTCCCATTCGAGCTTCACCTTCCCTGCTTCGATTTTCCGGATCAAGCCAGCCACCGGACCCGTGGTGGGTTCTTTTGAATACTTCAGCGCCTCGGTTTCCAATTCGACCAAATGGGTTGATCCCTGAAAATCGGCCCACCCCACCGATTGAAGGAGCAGGAAAACTACTGGCCCAGCGAGGAACCAGCAGGCTCCCCGCGAGAAACAGCGAGATTGCAGGCCATGCTTCACGGATCACCGGAGGATGCGCCCGATTAGCCCGCCTTGACCAGAGCCTCCTTGGGCCGGAAGCAGTCCGATCTTGTCCGGAGGCCCCACCGGATCCCGGGTTTCAGTGAAAGCGGAACACCGCCAGCAGCGAGGCGGCCATGGCCAGGATCAGCACCAGCCCGACGACCGTCCAGAACCGGCGACGGTCCGGTTTCTTGGGCTGCCCCTGACCGAACTCGCGGGCGACAAAGTCGTCGTAGTCGAACTCCTCGTCGTCGGGCAAATCGAGCCCGGAGACGCTGGCTTCTTCGTTCCAACCGGAATCCCGAGAAGCGCCACAACCGGCGCAAGACATGGCCTTGCGCGGCACAAACTCCCCGCAAACCGGACAATCCCCCGGGGGACGAAACGCCTCGTCGCTCATTGGACGGGCAGCATGAGGCTAATCATCGTCGTCGTCAGCATCCGGGGTGGTGGCCCATTCCGGATAGGGACGCTCCGTACCGGCCATGGCATTCCAGAGGATGCGGTTCAAGACGTCTTCCGGGGCCTTGTCCACCTCGCGGAAGTTCAGACGGGCCGAGACCTCGGCATCGCGCCGCAAGATGGGGTTCAAGAGCGCCTTGGCGGGGGGATTCATCTGATCGAGCGGCACGTTGTTGGGCACCGCGGTGTACGGGGTGAAATCCGGCGTGTCCTGGAAGCAGTCGGACATCGGCGTGGCACTGGCGTCGAACTGGTTCATGGGCTTCATGCCCAGCACCTGCTCCATGGTCCGGATGAGGCTGGTGGTGTTGTACTGGGTCGAAACCACCGCGCCGCGCCGGGTGTAGGGGCTGACACAAAACGCCGTGGTGCGGTAGCCGCTGACGTGGTCCCAACCGGCCTGAGGGTCGTCCTCGATGGCCAAAATGAGGGTCTCCTTCCAGAACTTGCTGTGACTGACCGCTTCAACGATGCGACCGAAGGCTAGGTCGTTGTCGGCGACACACGACGCCGGCGTGGGTTGGCCCGCGGAAGTGCCACTGGTGTGGTCGTTGGGCAGGCAGATGAGGATCATCTGAGGGAGTTCACCGCTGGCCTCGAAGGCCTTGAGCTCGCGGATGAAGTGATCGGCCCGGTATTGGTCGGGCACCGACATTTCCCAACCGACGTAGTTCGTCGGCGTGTGCGGAACCAGGGTCGGCACCATCGCCCGACTGGAGAAAATCACCTCGTCGGACTCGCCCTTCCAAGTCCGGTAGCACGGCAAGTAGGGGATGGAACCTTTCTTCTTGGGATCACGCCAGCGGATGGTGGGGGCGGCGAACTCACCGTAATTGCGCAAGGTCTTGCCGTGCTTGAGGGCATTGTCCCAGATGAAGCCGGCCGGAGAATACGCCAGGGCATCGTCCTCGTCTTCGCCCATGCCATCCGGGTAGCTCCGCGGGAATCCAGCGAAGGACTTCTCCATGTAATCGGTGGAGAAAGCCGTGGTGGACCACTGATGCCCGTCGGCGCTCAGGATTCCGGCGCAATACGTGTTGTCCAACAAGGCAAAGTCGCGGGCGATCTTGTGCAAGTTGGGGGTGATCTTCTCGCCGAAGATGCACAAGTCAGCGCGGCCGTTGCCCCGGGGATCGTCGCCGAAGACCTGGTCGTAGGTCCGGTTCTCCTTGATCACATAAATCACGTGCTTGAAGACGCTGGGCTCGCCGATGCGCTCGGGAATCGGCCTCGGTTTTACCCCGGCCCGCGGCGGCAGCCGGGAGGCCACAATCGCCTCACGACGCAAGTTGCGGGACACCGTCTCCGAGAGCTTGGCCAGATGACGCCGGCTTGGCAGCGGGACCATGGAGAGGGTTCCGTTGTATTGGTGTGAATTGAATCCGTCGGCAGCGGTATCGGCCTTCTTCATCTTCGAAGGCATCCCCTTCACATTGGCCACCAGGAGCTGCTTGCGCGCGGTGTCATGAATCAGGGCGGCGGGGAACCAGCCCACCGGAATCAAACCCGCCAACCGGGACTCCCGATCACCGGGATCGAATCGCACGACCGCGATGGCATTTTGGGATCCATTGGCCACATAGAGGGTCTTGCCATCGGGAGCAAAGGTCAGGGCATTGGGCGAAGCTCCGAAGAGGTCCGCCGGGTTGGTCTTGGCCCAAATGGTTTCCACCACCGTGCGCGTCCGAGTGTCGATGACGCTGAGCGTGTCGGAACCGGCGTTGGCGCAGACGACATGGCGGCGATCGGGTGACACCGCCAGAGCCGAGGCATGAAGACCTGTGATCAACTCCAGCGGGGCGGCATCGGCCGGGGCCTTCAGGTCGACGATGGAAACCGAGCCTTCACTGGCGATGTGCCGCACTGGATCCACACGAACGGTGGTACCGCGGCCGGCCGGCCCCGTCAGATCGTCCGGACCTGGGCGACGACCACCCCAGTTGCTGACATAGGCCGCGTCACCCACGAGCACCACCTCGTACGGAGCCACACCGACTCGGAACTCGCGCAAGACCTTGCCTGTGTCGGCATCCAGTTCCAGGAGCCGATTCGACAAGTTGGCGCAGACATAGAGGCGGCGGCCGTCGGCGCTCATGGCCAAGCCCGACGGAATTTCTTCCTTCCGACGCGGCGCTCCGGCGGCGGGCAGCGGCAGCGAGTGCGAGGCACTGAGCGTGCCATCGGGGCCCACACGGAACACCTTCAGGCTGCCATTGACGTTGCTGAGGAAGACCCGCTTTCCATCCGGCGAATAAATCAGACCCGTGTAGCTCACCAACCCTTTGGCATCCGGCTTGAGGATGTTGGAGGACGGCACTGCAGGCCGGGGTTCATTGACCTGCTCCGAAGGCAACGCCACGCGCTGAAGGATTTCACCGGTCACCGGGCTGAGCACCAGCAACTCGCTGGTCTTGCCCGAGACGAGCAATCGGGAACCGTCGGGCGAAAGCGCCAGCACTTGTGGGCGCAAACCGGTCAATTCGATCTGCCGGCCCAGCGGGGTCAGGGTCTGGTTGACCGGAGTGACTGAGCGACCGTCGGCTTTGTGGCCGACCGTCTCGCGAATCGCCACCGGCGTGGCCGCACCGGCCTTCGACTGGGTTCCAACCAGCGACACCGCAATGACGCAGGCCCGGACCCATTGAACCCAGGAAGGTCGAACGCAAAAATCCATGCGTTCTTTTTCGGCGGATTGGGGATTTCGGGCAATGCGCGAATGGCTCTGGATCGGAAACGTTTTCGCGCAAACCCGTCCCATCTTCTGCGACAACCCCTTGACGGATACCGACCCGACGCCACGCGCCGCGCCTTATCAGGGAGCGGAAACAATCCGCAAATCATCGAAGCGGATCGGCGTGCCGGCGAAGGGCATGCCCCAGACACCGGCCTTGCCCGGCGGGAGCTTCTCGGATTCGTCGTGCTGAAGCAGGGATTCTTTGGGTTCTTCGGCACCTTGCCAAGCCTTCGCGGCGATGCGAACCCCGGCCCCGGACTTTCGGACACTCAAGCGGAACTGGGTCCACTGACCACTGGTCCACTTGAAGGGAACTGAGGCCTTGATGTCGTCGCCCTTCACCAGCTCGATGGCGTTCTTGGCCGGCGCCACGCGCACCTTGTACCCGCCGACGCCATTGAGACCGACCGCGAAGGTGGGGAACTTGCGTCCGCTCTTGGTGCCAAAGATCCGGGCGGTCACCTCAATACCATCCGATTCATTGGGGCCGAAGAGCACCCCGAAGGACTCCAGCGGAGCCCCTGGCAATTCCAGAAACCGGTTCCCCTCCTCTTCGCCAACCACGAACTGCCCGTCCAAAACCATGAAGGCCTCCGACACCTCGCCGACCTTGGCCGATTGAAACCCTTCTTCGAACAAGGATTTAGCCCCCTGTGCCTGAATCAGGCTGGCGGCCGTGAACAAGCCCGCCGCAACGAACCCGATGTGAAGGAAGCGTTTCATGGATGTTCACCCGATAGGGCCCAAAGCCATCGACCGCAAGCCCCGGCCGCGGTCAGCGGATATCGAGCACAATGCCCAGCTTGTTGAGGATGTCGCCCTCGGCTTGGGACAGACGGTACAACTCCTTGTTGTAGTCGGAGAGTGCATTGATCTCGCTCGCCTCGGCGCTGGTGAGGTCGCGCTGGATTTGCAGCACCTGGAAGGCCGTGCTCTTGCCATTGGCGAGCTTCTTCTCTTCGGCATCCAGCGCCTGGTCGGCAAACTCATGCTGCTTGCGGGCGGCATTGACGCGCTCGAAGGCGGTCTTGGCCGAGCGGATGGAAATATCGATATCGCGCATGAGGTTTTGCTCGATGCGCTTGTAACTGAGCAGCAGGCGCTCTTGCTCCAGCTTGTTCTGCTTGTGGGTCTCGCGGGCGTTGCGGTTGCTCAGCGGGAAATTGAGCCTCAACCCAGCGTAGTGATTGGGCAGCTTCCGGTCTTCGATGTCCTGCAGGGACATGCCAAACGAGGGCTCGGCCCCGACGACGCCGTAACCGCCGAGCAAATCGAGCTGCGGGAAGAGCTGGTTTTTGGTGAACTTCAGACGCACTTTTTGGGAATCCAGCTGGAGGCGGGCATCCACGATGTCGGGCGACTGGGTCAGCGCCTTGTGCCAACTGTCCTTCTTGTCAAAGGCGACCGGTTCGGCCGTCAACGTCAGGGTGGGGTTGAGCAGCAAATTGTCCCAACTGCCCAGGTCGTCGTTGATCAGGTTCCGGAGATTGGTGGACGCATCACCCAGGCGAGCCTCGCTTTGGAGCAGGTCAGCCTTGGCCCGGTAGACTTCGGCCTCGGATTGCTTCTCATCGAGCGGAGCCAAGGCGCCAACTTCGACCCGCTTCTTCTGCTCAGCCAAACGACGCTCGGCCGTCTCCACCGCCTTGCGCTGCACCCGCACATTTTCGCGGGCCGCGATGAGGTCATGATAGGCCAGAGCCACCTGGGCGACGACGGTGATCACCTGCAGACGGGCGCCTTGTTCGGAGCGACCAATGCCGATCTTGTTCACCTGCACCATCATGCGGGTGGAATCGATCCAGAAATCACGCAACAACGGCTGGGTCAGGTCGAGGCTGGCAAAAGGACTGTAGAAGAAGCCGGAATTGATTTCCGGACGAGTAGGGGTGGCAAAGAAGACGTTGTTGTTGCGGGTCATTCCGCTCTGCAGCGAGTAGCGCAAACCGGTCTCCGTGGGGGCTAAGCCCTGAAGGCCCACCGAGTAACTCTCAGCCCAGGATTCACCGCCCGGCGGGATGAAGTCGCCGGGGTTGCCCACGCCGGCGGCGGTCCGGAAATTCTGGCGCACCGACATGCCGACGGCGGGATCGTAGCCGGCATAGGCCTGACGGTACTGACTCAGCGACTGGCGCGGGTTGAAATAGGCGATACGGATGTCCAGGTTCTTCTGCAGGGCCAGTTTCAGGCAGTCATCGAGCGACACCGCCTTGAGTTCAGAGGCTGCCTGAGCGACGGACGAACCCAGCGCCAGGGCCGCCAGAAAGCAGCCGACGGAGCGGATGGCGCGGGACCAGATCTTCTTCGTTTCCATTGTCGAGGACGGTAGTTGGAGGGCTTTGTTGCCCTAGGCATGCGCTGAAAGACGCATCGGACGGACTTTTCTTCAGCGTCTTAAAAAATTAAGTTACCTCCGCATTGACCCGCAAGGCCAGTCCAAGGTTTCAAGGATTCCGCACCCACGCTGTGCCAAAGCAGTTCCCGGATTCCGACTGACTTCAACAGTTCCCGGCCAGGGTGGGCCGCGTCAGGCTCTTGCCGCTGGAGTCGATCCACCCCCAGACTCGTCCCAGACATGAAGCGCGTCGTCCTGCTCGGCTGCACCGGTTCGATCGGCACCAGCACCCTCAAGGTGGTGGAAGACCAGCCCGATCGACTCCAGTTGGTGGGCCTGGCCGCCGGCGGAAACGCAGAACTCCTGATTGAACAATGCCTCC
>Ga0247843_1008812_pt1 | contig 11550 bp, 8 predicted proteins | sample LaCruzMarch2017__FD_192420 | JGI IMG/M metagenome (GOLD analysis project Ga0247843, IMG submission 192420) | Freshwater microbial communities from meromictic Lake La Cruz, Castile-La Mancha, Spain - LaCruzMarch2017_8m | ecosystem: Environmental > Aquatic > Freshwater > Lake | place: Spain...
CAGTCTTTGGTCTGGCATCTGCCCCCTTAACATTCAATGCCTATGCTCAAATACCTTCGGAATTAGCCGGTAAGTCCATCAAGATTATTGTTCCTCAGGTTGCGGGTGGGGCTTCGGATGCGATTTCTCGCTTGATGGCGGGTGAGCTGAGCCAGCGTTGGAGCACCACGATTGTTGTAGAAAATCGTCCTGGTGCGGGTGGCAATATTGGGAGTGAAGCTGTCGCCAAGTCCCCAGGGGACGGAACGACATGGTTAATGAGCTACTCTGGTACTCACGCGATTAATCCTTCTTTGTACAAGAAAATGTCTTTTGACATGGTCAAGGAATTAGCGCCAATTGGTTCGCTTGCGACCTTGCCTTTTGTTTTAGTCGTGAACCCCGCCTTGCCAGTGAAAAATATCGCTGAATATGTCGCGTATGCGAAAGCCAATCCAGGGAAAATTAATATTGCCTCCTCAGGCAATGGCTCAGTGAATCATTTGCTCAATGAAATGCTTGGTTTGGCTGCGGATATTAAAACGACCCATGTGCCTTATAAAGGCGTAGCCCCTGCACTGACGGATGTCATCGGTGGACAAGTGCAAGGCGTGTATGCGAGCGCCCCCTCTGTGATGGGCCAGATTACGAGTGGTGCGGTACGTCCTCTGGCGGCGTCCGCAACACGAAGATCTGCTGCATTGCCTGACTTGCCAACGTTTGGCGAAGCTGGCTATCCTGCGTTGGCTTTAGATTCTTGGTTTGCGTTTTTTGTAAATAGCTTTACGCCACTCGCTTTGCGTGAAAAGATACACACTGAACTCAATAAAGTGTTGGCGGATCCAAAAGTAGTTGAGCAATTACGTAAACGTGGCGCTGAAACCTTGGTGACTACGTTGCCAGAATTTCAAAAAATTATTAATAACGATTTAGAACAATGGGGTAAAGCGGTACGTGCGTCTGGAGCGACGATTGACTAATAATAAATTGCTGTCTATTTGGCAACTGTTGTAACAAAAAAATGGCCGAGTTGACTCGGCCATTTTTATTGAATACGTTCTTTAGATGTGCGAAGAATGAAGGTTAGATTAGAAACTGCTGACGTTGCTGGCCATTTTTTTCTGCTTCGACGATCCAAAGAGGGGCTTTTCCTCGACCTGTCCAAGTCGCTGAGGTTTCAGGATGACGGTATTTTGGGGCGACTGTCTTTTTGGTTTTAGTGGCTTTTGCAGACTTTTCTGACGCAGGTTTTTTAGCTTTGGTCACGGGCTTGCCAAAAGCAGCTGCAATTTCATCTGGAGTAATGCCATACTCTTTCATGGAACGCACAATGCCAGAAATCACCGGTTTGCGTTGTTTGCTTTGCAGGAGTTCAGCTTGCTTTTGCAGACGTTCAATTTCTTTATGAATCTTTGCTTGCTGACTGGTGTAATTTTGACGACTCATATCCATACCTTTTTAAGAAAAATACAAAGTGCTCATTATTAAATTTAATATTTTTTACATTTTATACATAAAAATAGTAAAAATCATATGAGTGATCTCTAAACGTGTTTAATGTAATTTAATTAAGTGTAAATTTGGAAATTAATATGCCACTGAATACCCGTTTAATTGATTCGCCTACCAACTGCTTAGGTGCCTCCTTCAAGGTAGCGGCGATTCAAATGGTCTCGACATCCAGTGTCGCGCGCAACATCGAGATTGCTGGACATTGGGTTGCAAAGGCCGCCCAGCAAGGGGCGCAGCTTGTCGTGTTGCCAGAATATTTTTGTTTAATGGGTAAAAAAGAAACCGATAAACTTGCTGTGGCTGAAATGGAAGGGTCAGGGCCGATTCAAGATTTTTTATCGAGCACTGCAAAAAAATATCATATTTATTTATCGGCAGGTAGTTTGCCGCTGGTCTCACCCGATGCGGGGCGGGTATTTAATTCGCAGCTTGTATATAATCCTAATGGCGTACAAATTGCGCGTTACGACAAAATACATTTATTTAGTTTTGCTCGAGGCGAGGAGAGTTACGATGAATCTCGGGCTATTTTGGCGGGGGGAAAAGTTTCTCGTCTTCAGACGCCGGATATAACCTTAGGCTTATCCATTTGCTATGACCTAAGATTCCCTGAGTTATATCGAGCCATGGGTCAAGTGGACTTGATTGTGGTGCCCTCGGCGTTTACCTATACGACGGGAAAAGCCCATTGGGAGATTTTGCTTCGTGCCCGAGCGATTGAAAATCAGTGTTACGTTTTAGCACCTGCGCAAGGTGGACAGCACGAAAATGGACGTCGCACCTGGGGACATTCTATGTTGATTGACCCTTGGGGAGATATCCTAGAGGTGTTACCTGAGCATGAGGGTATCGTAAGCGGTACGATAGAGCCTCAACGTTTAATAGAAGTCCGTCAATCCCTGCCGGCACTTTCGCATCGAACCTTATTTGCTGATAAATGAAACTGATTGATCCTGCCATCGCTGCACTCTCCACCGCTAAATCCCTGTTGCTTGACCCTTGGGGTTTAAGCGACTCCGATATCAACCGTGCGCTCGGAGACATTTTTACGCACAAGGTCGATTATGCAGATCTCTACTTTCAATACACACGAAGCGAAGGTTGGAGTCTCGAAGAAGGGATCGTCAAGACGGGCAGTTTTTCGATTAGCCAAGGCGTGGGTGTTCGTGCAGTGGCGGGTGAGAAAACAGCCTTTGCCTATTCAGATACCTTGTCACCCGAGGCGCTGTTATCGTCAGCGCATGCCGTGCGCAGCATTGCACGCCAGGGGGCTGGCAAGGCGCGCGTCTCAGCGGCTCAACGTGCTCGTGCTCCAAGCCTGTACCCACCGGTCGACCCTTTGTTGACCATGACGGCACCTGACAAAGTAGGCTTGCTCGAGCGTGTAGAGAAAATGGCTCGGGCCAAGGATCCTCATGTCAAGCAGGTCATGGCGAGTCTTGGCATGGAGTATGACGTTGTCATGATTGCGGGTAGTGATGGACGTTTGTCTGCGGACGTCCGTCCTCTGGTGCGTTTGTCGCTATCTGTGGTGGTTGAGCGTGATGGGCGCAGAGAAACCGGCAATGCGGGTGGAGGCGGTCGTTCTGGACTTGAGTACTTTTCTGACGAGACTTTACGCCAGTACGTTGACTCAGCGGTTCACGAGGCGATGGTCAATTTAGACGCGCGTCCCGCTCCTGCAGGAGAGATGACCGTGGTGCTTGCAGCGGGTTGGCCCGGTATCTTGTTGCACGAGGCTGTAGGTCATGGGTTGGAGGGTGACTTCAACCGCAAAGGTTCGAGTGTTTTTTCTGGCAAAGTGGGCCAACGCGTAGCATCTAAAGGGGTGACCGTCGTCGATGATGGCACGATCGAAGGCCGAAGAGGGTCTTTAAACGTCGATGACGAAGGCAACGCCACGCAGCGCAATGTGCTGATCGAAGACGGTATTTTGCGCGGCTACCTTCAGGACACCTTGAATGCGCGTCTGATGAAAACAGGCGTCACCGGAAACGGACGTCGCGAATCGTTTGCGCATTTACCCATGCCTCGCATGACCAATACTTTTATGTTGTCTGGACGTGAAGAGCCAGAAGAAATGATTAGCTCCGTTAAAAAAGGCATTTATGCCGCAAATTTTGGTGGTGGTCAGGTTGACATCACAAGCGGAAAATTCGTGTTTTCAGCGTCCGAAGCCTACATGATCGAAAATGGTCGTATCACTTATCCCATCAAAGGTGCGACCTTGATTGGTAGTGGTCCGGAGTCGATGAATCGCGTGAGCATGATCGGCAACAATATGAAGCTTGATAGCGGCGTGGGTACCTGTGGCAAAGAAGGCCAGAGTGTACCCGTCGGTGTTGGCATGCCGACGATCAAGATGGAAGGCTTGACCGTTGGTGGTACTGCCTGAGTTTTATCTAATTTTTAATCGAGTTGTTTTACGTTTTAGGAGTAAGTTGTGCCACACAATACCGATGACCTGCGTATCCGCGAGATCAAGGAGCTTGCTCCACCTTCGCATGCGATGAGTGAAAATCCCTGCACGCCCGAAGTCTCTTCCCTCGTGTTCGAGACGCGGCAGTCGTTACATCGTATTTTGCATGGTATGGATGATCGTTTAGTAGTCGTGATCGGACCGTGTTCAATTCACGACACTAAAGCCGCCATCGAGTATGCAAAAAAACTCAAAGCCCAGCGCGATCGCTTAAGCGGTGAGCTTGAAATTGTGATGCGTGTGTATTTTGAAAAACCCCGTACGACAGTAGGCTGGAAAGGGCTGATTAATGACCCTGAGCTCGATGGCAGTTTTAACATCAACAAAGGTCTACGGACGGCTCGTAGCTTGTTGCTCGAGATTAATGAAATGGGTTTGCCCGCAGGCTGTGAGTTTTTAGACATGATTACGCCGCAGTACATCGCTGATCTTGTCTCTTGGGGCGCCATTGGTGCTCGCACGACTGAGAGTCAAGTGCATCGCGAGCTGGCTTCTGGTTTATCTTGCCCTGTGGGTTTTAAAAACGGTACAGACGGAAATGTCCGCATTGCTGTCGATGCCATGAAGGCTGCTTCGCAGCCGCATCACTTTTTGTCTGTCACAAAAGCAGGTCACTCGGCCATTGTGTCGACGCTCGGCAACGAAGACTGTCACGTCATTTTGAGGGGGGGCAAAGCGCCTAACTTTGATGCAGCCAGTGTGCAGGCTGCTTGTGACGAAATGGCCAAATCAGGACTGGCGCAACGCGTCATGATTGATGCCAGCCACGCTAACAGCAATAAAAAACCAGAAAATCAACCTGCAGTGTGTGCAGATGTCGGTTCACAGATTGCGCAAGGCGAGACAAGGGTGATGGGTCTGATGATCGAGAGCCACCTCGTCGCGGGCCGTCAAGACTTGATCGCAGGCCAGCCCCTTGTTTACGGGCAGAGTGTGACAGACGGTTGCATCGACTGGGATAGCTCGGTCAAGGTTCTTGAGGCGCTGGCTGACTCTGTTCGTGAGCGTCGTCGCACCTTGCTTAAAAACGAGCAGTAGCAACGAGTAGCAGCAACGAGCAGGAGCGCGATTGCTCAACCCAATCGACTGAGTCAAACCAAAGGGCTTTTTGATATGAACGCACCCCACGATATTCAATCTTTGCGCTGTCCGCTTCCTGAGGAAATGATCACTGAGTTGAAAGCTCGGTTTGGTGATCGTTTTTCCATGGCTAATGCTGTCAGAGATCATCATGGCCGCGATGAGTCACCGTATCCGTCAATGTTGCCCGATGGGGTTGTATTTGCTGAAAGTACCGAGGAGGTTGTTGCGGTTGTCAAGCTGTGCGACAAACATGGCGTGCCGTTGATTCCCTATGGTTCAGGCTCATCCCTAGAAGGTCATATTTTGGCGGTACAAGGTGGCATCAGCTTGGATCTCACCAGAATGAATAAGATTATTGCGTTGCATGCGGAGGATCAAACGGTCACGGTGCAGGCAGGTTTGACGCGCAAACAACTCAATGAACAGATTCGAGATACGGGTTTGTTTTTCCCGATTGACCCAGGTGCCGATGCTTCGCTAGGTGGAATGTCGGCCACGCGTGCTTCGGGAACGAATGCCGTGCGTTATGGCACGATGCGTGAAAACGTTGTGAATCTTACCGTTGTGACGGCGCAAGGCAATGTGATTCGGACTGCGCGTCGTGCGAGAAAATCATCGGCAGGCTACGATTTGACGCGCCTGTTTGTGGGGAGCGAGGGCACGCTCGGTGTGATCACAGAAGTCACCGTGAAACTGTATCCTCAGCCTGAGGCCGTCAGCGCAGCGGTCTGTAATTTTGCTAGCGTCCATGATGCTGTGGCCTGCGTGATCCAGACGATTCAGCTTGGGGTCCCTGTCGCCCGTGTCGAGTTAATGAATACGGATGCCGTGCGCGCAAGTAATACCTACAGCAAGTTAACCTTGCGGGAAACACCTCTGCTCCTGTTTGAGTTCCACGGCAGCGACGCGAGTGTCAAAGAGCAGGCTCAGACGGTGCAAGAGTTGGCCAAGGATTGTGGTGGCATGGATTTCGAATGGGCTGAGCGTCCAGAGGATCGCAATCGACTCTGGACTGCGCGCCACAATGCGTATTTTGCAGGTTTGCAGTTACGTCCGGGTTGCAGGGTCAGTACCACTGATGTCTGTGTACCGATTTCCAGACTTGCCGAGTGTATTGATGCTGCCACAGAGGCATTGTCAAAGGTCAGTTTCCCAAGCACGATTGTGGGACATGTCGGTGATGGAAATTTCCATGTGCTGATGTTGCTTGATCCCAACAGCGAGAGCGAGTGGCAGGAGTCTGAACGCTTGAACTATCAGTTGGTGACCCAGGCGATTGACGCGGATGGTACTTGTACGGGTGAACATGGCATTGGTTTACATAAAAAACAGTTCATGGTGCGTGAGCATGGTGAGGACGCGCTTGACTTGATGCGTACGCTCAAACAATCCTTTGATCCCAAGAATATCCTCAATCCTGGAAAGGTCATTGATCCCCGCATTTAGGGCAAACATCGGGTAAGTCCTGTCCTGCGCAAACTTGTTTTCAGCGCTATTGTTGTGTCCTATGAATGCGATCATTGATACTGGCTTGTCACCCTTGATGGTGCCACCCAAAGAACAGGTAGTTCTTGCGCTGCGTGCTGCGGTGCCCCCGCATTGCGTGCTGAGTCGCGAGGAGGAAACGCGCCCGTATGAGTGCGATGGTTTGTCTTTGTACCGGTCTCTCCCGATGGCGGTCGTCCTGCCCGAGACCGAGGCACAAGTCCAAAATGTATTAAAAGTTTGCAAACGGCTGAATGTGCCTGTTGTTGCGCGCGGCGCTGGTACAGGACTGTCGGGCGGTGCGATGCCTCACGCTCAAGGTGTTTTGCTGGGTCTCGCAAAGTTCAATCAGATCAAACATATCGATGCAGAGGCCGCCCTCGCTGTGGTTCAGCCAGGTGTGCGTAATTTGGCTGTCTCCGAGGCTGCTGCGCCCTATGGTTTGTATTATGCCCCGGACCCCTCGAGTCAGATCGCTTGCACGATTGGAGGCAACGTCGCCGAAAACTCTGGGGGCGTTCATTGCCTGAAGTATGGTTTGACGATTCACAATGTACTGAAAGTCCGCATGGTGACGATGGAGGGAGAGATTGTCGAACTCGGCTCTCTGGCGCCAGATAGTCCCGGTCCAGACTTATTGTCCGTCTTCGTTGGCTCAGAGGGCATGCTGGGTGTGGTGACCGAGGTCACCTTGCGTTTGACGCCCAAGCCTGCTTTGGCAAGTGTCATCATGGCAAGTTTTGATGACGTGGAAAAGGCGAGTGATGCTGTGGGCAAGATTATCGGCGCGGGCATCATTCCCGCTGGACTTGAGATGATGGACAAACAGGCGACGCAGATGGTGGAGCCTTTTGTGAAAGCCGGTTACGACATGGATGCCGAGGCGATTTTGTTATGTGAGTCGGACGGCACCGTCGAAGAGGTCGCCGAAGAGTTGCAGCGCATGGAGCAGGTCTTTCAGCGGGCCGGGGCCACCCGGATTCAGGTTTCAACCAGCGAAGCCGAGAGATTAAGGTTTTGGGCAGGCCGTAAAAATGCCTTTCCTGCCGCAGGACGCGTTTCTCCTGATTACTACTGTATGGATGGCACGATTCCACGACGTCGCTTGGGCCATGTTTTAAAGGCGATTCAAGGCATGGAGACGCAGTTTGGGCTGCGTTGCGCCAATGTGTTTCATGCAGGTGACGGAAACCTACACCCTTTGATTTTGTTTAATTCAAACATCGAAGACGAAGTCCGCCGCGCCGAGGATTTTGGTGCCGCGATTCTTGAGCTTTGCGTCGAAGTCGGTGGCACCATCACCGGTGAGCATGGCGTTGGCATGGAAAAGATCAATCAGATGTGTGTGCAGTTTAGTCGCGATGAGCTTGATATGTTCATGGCGGTCAAGCGCGCATTTGATCCGGCTTGTTTGCTCAACCCTGAAAAGGTGATTCCGACTTTGGCGCGTTGTGCTGAGTACGGCAAAATGCACGTGCATGGCGGCGCGATTGCTTTCCCAGACTTGCCGAGATTTTGACGTATGACAAGCTACGAAATTTCACAGTTGATCGAGCAAGTCTTGTCTGCGCGTGCAAGCTTTAAGCCTATTCAGATTCGTGGTGGTAACACTAAATCTTTTTATGGTAACCGCTTCGATCAGGCTGGAGAGATTCCGGTGGTCTTGGACATGCGAAGCGCACGCGGGATCGTCAACTACCATCCCTCGGAGCTGGTGATCACAGCCATGGCTGGCACCCCTTTGCACGAGATTGTCGACACCTTGGATGCGTCTGGTCAGATGCTAGCTTTTGATCCACCTGCCTTTGGCGCAGGTGCGACGATCGGTGGCTGCGTATCCGCAGGCCTTGCCGGACCCTTGCGATATGCGGCTGGACCGATCAAGGATTATGTGTTGGGCGCGCATTTGCTGGATGCACAAGGGCGCATTTTAAAGTTTGGCGGCGAGGTCATGAAAAACGTGGCAGGGTATGACGTCTCACGTTTGCTGACGGGTGCCTTGGGAATGTTTGGTGCCTTGACGCAGGTTTCCATCAAGGTGGCGCCTAAACCTTTCGAGGTTTGTACGCTTGAGTGGGATATGGATGAGTCCACGGCCTTGGCGCAATGTCTGAGTTGGCGGGCCAAACCTTTACCTATTTCGGCAACCTCGTGGGAGTCAATTGGTGGATCGGGACGTTTGCGAGTCCGTTTGGCGGGTGCTGCCGCAGCACTCTTGTCTGCAAGGCAAGCGCTTGGTGGGGACATCATGGATTCGGATGATGCAACTCTGTATTGGATTGCGTTGAGAGAGCAGACTCTCCCGTTTTTTGCCACGTCAGTATTGTGGCGTATCGCTTGCGCACCTGGTACGCCAGCGTTGAATGCGGGGCCAACATTAATTGAGTGGGGCGGAGGTCAGCGCTGGATTGCTGCTGATGCCGATCCTCAGTCATTACGCAGTTTGGCTGAGCGTTCAGGTGGGCATGCGACGCTTTTCAGGCAAGCTCAAGGTCAGGCCTTTCCTCCACAAGGTGTATTCCACCCTCTTAGCCATGGTGCTGCCACCATCGTGCGAAGACTGAAGGAAGAGTTTGATCCAAAGGCGGTTTTCAACCCCGGTCGTTTGATCGCAGGTCTATAGCGAGACAATCATGCAGACCAATTTGGCGCAGTGGGCACGTGACTCTAAGCTCGGACAAGAAGCCGACGACATTTTGCGTCGTTGTGTGCATTGTGGTTTCTGCACCGCGACATGTCCAACCTATCAGGTGCTTGGCGATGAGCTGGACAGCCCGAGGGGGCGCATCTATCTGATTAAAGAGGTTCTCGAGGGAAAAGAGCCCACACAGGCCACTCAACAGCATTTGGATCGTTGTCTGACGTGTCGAAATTGCGAAACAACGTGTCCCTCCGGCGTTGAGTACGGTCATCTTGTTGATATTGGACGTCAGATCGTCGAAGAAAAAGTGCAGCGACCTTTAGGTCAACGGCTTCAACGTACGCTCTTACGTGAAGGGCTGACGTCGCGTTTATTTGCACCGGCTTATAAGCTAGGGCAGTCACTGCGCGATTGGCTACCAGAAACATTGCAACGCAAGGTGATTGCTCCTAGGCCGGTTGGCGATCGCCCCGTGACTTCCGGGCTTGCTCGTCAGGTTCTTTTGTTATCGGGTTGTGTTCAGCCTACGATGATGCCCTCAATTGATGCCGCAACGATTCGTGTGCTGAATCGTCTGGGGATTGGGACGCAAGTCGTGGCAGGGGCGGGTTGTTGCGGTGCGCTGAGCTTTCATCTGGACGATCAAGAGCGCGCGCGCGCGCAGATGCGTCAAAATATTGATGCGTGGCTCCCTTATGTTGAGTCTGGCAAGATCGAGGCCATTGTCATGAACGCCTCGGGCTGTGGCGCGATGGTCGTCGAGTACGCCCATCACCTGAGGGAAGACCCTGTTTATTTGCCCAAGGCAGAAAAAATTGTTTCTTTTGTGCGGGATATCGCACAGGTCGTCGGACCGCATGCGCAGACGCTTGCTCAGCACATTGATGTTTCGAAACTCCCGCAGAGACCGGTGTTTCATCCACCATGCACTCTGCAGCATTGGCAAGGCTTGCGTCCAGCCAGTGAGCAGCTGCTCGCCGCGCTTGGACTGACTTTGCAACCGTTTACCGAAACCCATCTGTGTTGTGGCTCTGCTGGGGCCTATTCAGTATTGCAGCCAGAGATTTCGACTGCACTGCGTGATCGTAAATTAGATCACCTCAACGCAGCCAAACCAGACATGATGTTGTCATCCAATATTGGCTGCATTGGTCATTTGCAAAGCGGGACGGACACGCCGGTCCGTCACTGGATCGAAGCGGTCGATGCCGCTTTGAAATAATTAAGAGTGATCGACTGCTTTGACCAGGTCTTCGATGACTTTTTTGGCATCACCAAAGACCATCATGGTTTTGTCCATGTAGAACAGTTCGTTATCTAGGCCGGCATAGCCTGAGGCCATGGAGCGCTTGTTCACGATAATGGTTTTGGCTTTATAGGCCTCTAGGATCGGCATGCCGGCAATCGGTGACTTGGGATCTGTTTTAGCGGCGGGGTTGACGACGTCATTTGCGCCCAACACCAACACAACATCTGTCTGCGCAAATTCGCTGTTGATGTCTTCCATTTCGAACACTTGATCGTAGGGCACTTCAGCCTCGGCAAGTAACACGTTCATATGGCCTGGCATACGTCCGGCCACAGGGTGGATTGCGTATTTCACGGTGACACCCCGCTCGGTGAGTTTCTCAGCCAGCTCTTTGAGTGCGTGCTGGGCACGCGCGACAGCCAAACCATAGCCTGGCACGATGGTGACGGTTTCTGCGTTGGTCAATAGAAATGCGACATCATCGGAGCTGCCTGAACGCACGGTACGCTGCACGCCATCTCCCGCGGCGGGACCCGCATCGGTTGCACCGCCAAAGCCTCCCAAAATCACGTTAAAGAAAGACCTGTTCATGGCCTTGCACATGATGTAGGACAAAATTGCACCTGAGGAGCCCACGAGGGAGCCAGCGATGATCAGCATCGGATTGTTGAGCGAAAAGCCGATGCCTGCCGCGGCCCAGCCCGAGTAGCTATTGAGCATCGACACGACCACGGGCATATCGGCGCCACCAATCGGGATGATGATCAGCACGCCGAGGATAAAGGCGATGATCGTCAGGATGACAAACGGCGTCCAGTTTTGCGTCAGCATGAACCAGATGCCGCAGCCGAGCATCACTAACGCTAATGCTAGGTTGACCATATGTTGCCCGGTAAAAACCACCGGCGCACCCTGGAAAAGACGGAATTTGTATTTGCCGGAAAGTTTGCCGAAGGCGATCACCGATCCTGAAAAGGTAATCGCACCCACAAACGTTCCAATAAACAATTCGAGACGATTGCCAAAGGGGATGGGATCGCCCTTTGCTGCGACAATACTAAAGGCGTGTGGTTCGGCCACAATGGCGATGGCGATCGCGACGGCGGCCAGACCAATCATGCT
>Ga0247843_1008814_pt1 | contig 11549 bp, 5 predicted proteins | sample LaCruzMarch2017__FD_192420 | JGI IMG/M metagenome (GOLD analysis project Ga0247843, IMG submission 192420) | Freshwater microbial communities from meromictic Lake La Cruz, Castile-La Mancha, Spain - LaCruzMarch2017_8m | ecosystem: Environmental > Aquatic > Freshwater > Lake | place: Spain...
GCCGTCGGACCGTGGGGTCCGCCGGCTCGTGCGCTCCGCTGCAGCGCTCAGGCGGGACAGCAGCAAGAGCACCGGCCAACGGGCTTGACGCCTGGGGCCGATCAGAAGATCCCGGCTCCATGGCAGAGGACCGGGCCAGGGTGGCTCACTTTTCGCTGTCGCCTCCCCCTGCCATGGCAGGGGGAGGACCCGGGGTAACCCGCCTACGTAATTGACGCGACCCGCCTACGTAGTTGACACCGGGCACCGCTGCCCGGGATCTGCTGCTGGTGCACGTATATGGCCAGAGGGTGAGGCGCGCCACCAAGGATGTGGATTTCGCGGTGGCTCTGGCCAGCTGGGAGGCCTTTGAGCAGTTGCAGGCGCACCTGGTTCGGGAGCATGGCTTTGTTGACGATCCCAGCCAGAAGCAACGGCTGACGTTCAAGGTAGAGGGTGATGGTGCAGGCACCACGATCGACCTGGTGCCGTTCGGGGAGGACCTGCAGGTGAACCGGAAGGCCTTGCTCTGGCCACCGGAGATGGATGTGTACATGACGGTTTCCGGCTTTGAGGAAGCGCTGGGCTCAGCTCAACTGGTGGAGCTGGAGGAGGGCCTGCAAGTGAAAGTGGCCTCGCTAGCTGGGCTAACGATCCTGAAACTGTTCGCCTGGGGTGATCGGCGACTCCGGGATAACAAGGATGCGGTGGATCTGCAGACGCTGATGCGTAGCTATGGGGCAGCCGGCAACTTCGATCGGATGACGGATCCTGATCAGGCTTTTGATCGCTACCTAGATCTTGGAGGAGATGAAGAGAAAACCGGAGCCTGGCTGCTGGGAATCGATTGTGGAAGGCTTGCTAGTGATGAAACAGCAGACGGACTGAAAACCCTCTGGGGTGATGACAGCCTGCGTGAGAAGCTGATCGACGCGATGGCTTTCGATGATCGAGGAATCAGAGGGGCTCGCGAGAGAGCAGCTGATCTTCTGGCCTTTTTTGTTGAGGGATTTCGGGATGCAGGGAAGAAGCTGCAGTGAACGAGAATCGCAAAGGCGAGAAATATGAGAGCAAGGTCCCGATAAAATAATAAGTGTGATCCAGCTAAAAACTGAATCCTCCCATGCCATAATTACTCTGAACGTGCCAATTAGCGAATTTAGACCAGCCAATAGAGCCTGGATGCTTGATCCAGATTGAACTTGCATCAGCCTTGATTAGTCGCCCCTTCCAGGCCATATCAAGTGACTCGACAATGATTTCCGAAGGAGGTACCATCCTCAAGATTAGGCATCGCTTTCGCATGCGTTGGCGCACGACAACCCTCGAACCTTTAATCTTTACATCCCAGTTTGAAGAGTGAGCGATGAGATGATTGTCTTCAATTTCAAGCGCAACGTTTCCATTCGAGTCGGCTAGCTTTGCGGAAAGAAGCCATGGCTGACCAGGAAAAGCAGGCTTGTCAACCGCCAGGATCGGGTCACCTGCAATTGTTAGCACTGCTCCCCATGTAAACCTGCAGCTTCCTATAGTGATTTCCACTGATTGAGAGCCGAAATCAAGCCATTCCCGCGAAAAGCCTTGCTCCAAGCACTTGGGATCGGTATTGCAGCGGATTACGGTTTCCAGAGAGAGAAGGCCTCTTTCCCTCTTCTGGTTGCACTGCATACAAAGCAGAGTTATCCCCTCTGGCTTGTGTTCGGATGCATCACAGTATTTGGGATTAAAATGTTCATAATCATAGAAGCAGACTCCACAAATAACACATCCGAAACCACACCTTTTTCTGACTTCCAGCTGAACGGCTGCGGGGATTGGCCGAGGTAGTCCGTTGCTATTTATGCTAGCCATGGGATGCTTGTCGGTTGACAATATGTGATCTTTTTGATATGCGATTTTATCACGAGTTAGCGAGGGAACCAGAAGTCATGAGTCAAATGAACCCGCGCCGGCTTTGCATCTTGTGAATCCTGGCTAAATCAGATTGCGAATGCCAGCGCCGCGAGCTAAATATCCGGGTCGTTATTGCAATTAAGTGCCGAGCCGGCGGATCTGCGTCAAGAACGCGCTGCCAGCATCACAACCCCAACCCCATCTGCTCGCTGAGTTGCCTCTCGGTCTGGCTCACCGGGCTTCCCTTCGCCGGCGCCCCCCGCCGCGTGGCCCCAGTAGTACCGGTTGTATTGACCGACTTCACCGCCGCCTTCCCCCTCTTGCTGTGCAACCCCATCGCCTGCTCCTCCGCAAAGCGCTCTGCGTTGAGCGCGAGGAGCCGAGCCAGCACATCGTCCCGAACGGAATCTGGCCAGCGGTGGCGCCAGGGGAGTTTCTTGCTTGGCTTGACGGCGCCGTAGCGGCGGAGCTGTGCCTGGAAGATGCAGGCTTCTGATGAGGTGGGGAAGAAGAGATCACCGCTGGCGATGCGCTCCTGCAGATCGGGGGGCAGGAGGGCGTCGTCCTCGGTGTCGAGGTAGTCGAGGCCGAAGCCGCAGGGGCTTTTGCTGGGATTGGTGCCTGAACCCGTGGGGAGGGCGTCGCTCCAGCCATAGGCGGCGAGCACCGCCTGATCCATGGCTTCGTGAAGGCGGCGCAGTTCCAGGATGCCCTTGCTGGTTTCGGCGGGATCGTGGAAGCGGTTGTAGGTGCTGGTGAGGCCTTCGTTGTTGCTTACCATCAGCTCGGCGCGGAGCTGGTGGTAGCTCTCGCCGAGAGTTTCGATTAGTTGGTGTTTAGTTAAATCATCTGCCGAACCGAAAGTCGTGGCCTGTTGGAGGTCGAATGGGAAAGGGTATGTGTCAAAGACATCAGATGGCCTGTAAGCCAAGTCGTCCTTAAAGCTTGACGTGAAATTCTTCACCCAAACATCATGGGCTTGGCATTGGACTAGTGGCCAGAATGACCATAATTTTGACGCAGCAAATACGATTAGGTTTTCGCTGAAAACCATTGCCGAATCTGCAATTGCTAGCGCAAGGGATCGACTTGTTCGCGCAACAATGGGGACCTTTGGGTAGTCCGCAATGGCTGCATAGAGTTCACCACGTAGCCGCTCGAATTGCCACCATGGAGCAGTCGAGTGAGATCCCCGGGCTCCCCTCACCTTCGTCTCCACAATCGCTATCAGCTCCGGCCACTGGTGCCGACACTTCTCCTCACTGCGATCCCCAAAGTTGATCGCATAGCGGTGGTGAGCATGGGTGGGGCTGTCGTTCACCTCCTTGCCGCCGATGTAGGGAAAGATCACCTCCTTGTTTTTGGGGTTCTCCGCAATCAGACGCACCATCGTGGCGATCGGAGAAGGAATGCCCGGCGTTTCGTCGTCGGCCTCACCGGAGTCATCGAAGGTGAAGCCCATGCCCAGCACATAGCTGCCCACAAAGCTCTTGCCGGCATTGGCCTTCAGGGGCTTGGGATCCTCATGGCCGCCCTTGTCGAACAGAAAGGCCGTGATCTGCTCCACCCGGCGACCATCGAGCGTTCGCTCGCCTGAATAGGCGCCCTTGAGCACATGCACAATGCTCACCACCACCGCCGCCACGCCCGGCCAGCGGTAGCGCTTGCGGGCCGCGACGATCGTGCCGCCGTGGAGGCAGATCCAGCGCAGGCCCGTGCTGCGAGTATCGCCCTGGGCGATGGTGTTGGTGGCGATAAGACCCATCGCCCCATCGGGGCGCAGGAGGTCAAAGCAGCGGCGAAAGAAGTGGGCCACCAGATCGGCGTTGCCGTGACTCTCGGAGTGCAGTTGCTTCAGCCAATCCAGGAAGCCAGCCGGGCTGCCTTCGGCGATGGTGTTCTTGCCTGCAAACGGCGGATTGCCCACGAACGCATCGAAGCCCTCCCGACCGTTCTGAAACACCTCGGGAAACTCCAGCTCCCAATGGAACGGGCGGATGCCCTTTGGCCCCGCCGCCAGCTCGGCCCGGATCGTCTTGATCTGTTCCGCGCTCATCCCCTTGTTGAGCTCGCGGATTCGCTCCTCCTGCAGATTGCCGCGGGCCTTGGCATTGCCGCCCTGGAAGAAGGCCGCCACCAGCAGATCGCCCACTTGGCGGATTGTGTCGCTGGCTTGCTGTTGCTCCTCCAGTGCCGCCTGCTTGCGTTCGGCGTCAGCTTCGCTGCGGCTATCCACTGAAAACACCGCCTCCCTCGCTGCGGCCAGGTTCTGCAGAAGGCTGCGCGGCCGGTCATCGAAGATCCCCAGCTGGATCGCGGCCGTGGCCGCCTCGATCTGATCCATGCTCACGCCCACCAGCGAATCCCCCTCCTTGAGGGCGTGATCCACAAAGGTGAATGGCAGGTTTTTGCTGAGCGTCACCAGCCAGAGGCTGAGGCGCGCCAGGTTCACGGCAAACGGGTTCTTGTCCACCCCGTAGAGGCAGCGCTGCGCCACCAGTCGACGGGCGTAGATCAAGGGCTCCTCGCCATAAGCGCTGCCGCCGGGCAGCAGGTCCTCCGGCAGCTCTTTGCCCCAGGCCCTGAGCAGCAGCTCCGCCAGGTAGCGGCACAGCTCTACCAGAAACGCCCCCGACCCCATGGCCGGATCGCAGATCCGCAGCGCCAGGATCTGCTCCGGCGTTGGCCGGTGGCCATGGCGTTCCAACCAGGGCCGTAGGGCATCGGCCACGGTGAGCTGGGTGAGCTTGGCTGGTGTGTAGTGACTGCCGCTGCGCCGCCGTTCCTCCGTAGGCTGAAACACCAGGCTGCCGGCGGCTTGCACGCCCTCGAACAGGCGCCGATCAATTCGTGGGGCCAGCGCCGCCACCAGCTCCTGCTCGCTGCTCGCCTCCTTCAGGGCTGTGGCCGCCTTGGCGGGCAGATCGGTGTGCGCCTGTTCTTCCAGCCAGGCCTTGCGCTTGGCCCCAGGCAACGCGAGCAGTTCGGCCAGATCGATGGCGGTGGTGAACGGCTTCTTGCCGCCCTGGGCCTTGCTGCGGAGGCCGATGCAGGAGCCGGTTATGCGGGCCACTGCGAAATCCATGATTCCCTCGTACACCGAACCGATCTGGCGCACGTCGAGGGCGCGGTAGTTGATCCGCTCCCCCTTGACGATCAACAGGTTGCTGAGCACTGCCAACACCACCGCGTCGCTGATCCACGGCGTTTCCAGCCAGCGATAGGTCGCTGGATCAAACAGCTGGCCCTTGCGGGCCGGCAGGTAGTCGGCGTTGGGGCCGCCGCCCACATACACGAGCCGGAACAGGCTGCATATGCCGCTCCAGGCCCCATAGCGCTGCTCCATCGTGTCGGGGTAGCTGGCGGCGTCGCGCTGCAGCTGGGCCAGCAGGGTGGTGAGCTTGTAGTTCTGCTCAAACACCGGCTCATTCGGCATCAAGTCGATGTCCTCCGCGTAGAGCAGGAACACCAGCCGCAGCATCACGGTGATCAGGCCGCCGTAGAGCCTCTGCGGATCTTTCTCGGCCAGATCGCTCAAGCGGATGTCGCCTGGCAGCCGTGCTCCCTGGGCTGAGGTGAGCTGATCAGCCCGCTGGCAGCCGCGCAGCAGCTGCCACAACCCCGCCAGCACCTGATCGGCCAGCTCCTCGCTCACCACCGCCTGGTAGTTGCGGCTCGCCTCAATCACATCCACCAGCCGCAGCCCAGGGCTGGCATCAAGCACCGCCTCGCGCCCAAGCAGGAGCCGCAGCCCCGCAAACATCGCTCGGCCACTCACCTGGGCCAGTTCGGACAGGGTGAAGGTGAGATGGCCTGAGCTCTCGCCCTTGGGCGCGACCACCAGCCGCAACTGGCTGCCGTTGAACAGCAATCCCAGCTGCACCTCGGTTTCGCGCAGCAGCCGCTCGAAGCGCTCCTGGGGGGAGGCGCGCCAGCCCTGGTCGCTACTGCTCTGGCGGCGGTCCAGCTCCACCAGGTCGCCCGCCGGTAGAAGCCCGTCTTCCGGTGGTGGCAGCTCCTGGATCAGCAACTGGGGCTTGGCGTCGGCCCCGAAGCCGGGCACTACGGCGGTGGGTTGGAGGGTTTCGTCCAGCTCCGGCAGCTCGCGGGTCCAGGACTCCAGGCTGGCGGGGTCGCGTTGCAGGGCCTCGGCATCCCAGCTGAGCTGCTCGACAAGCAGATCCTCCAGCCGCCGGAAGCCGCGCACCTGGTCGTCTTCGTCCTCCTCCCCCTCGTCTGAGCCCAGGGGTTGCAGGGCTTCGCGGAACTGTTCCTGCCGCTCCAGCAGCTCCCGGCCGCTCTGCTCCAGCACCCAGCCCGCCTCCCACATCGCCGCCGGCGCCACCACCAGGCCGCGCGGTTGCAGGTAGCCCAGCCATTCCTTGTGGGCCTGGAGCTCGGGGTCGGTCTTGGACAGGCGGCGGGCCATGGCTATCCGCTGATTGGCCAGAGGTAGACCAGCGCGGCGGGTTCCAGGCGGTGGGTCACCACCTTGTAGCTGGCCTCGATGCGCTTGGGCTCGCTGCTGAGCTCGGTCTCGATCGTCTCCAGCCGGCGTTGCCAGTGCTTCTGGTCGGAGGCCAGCTGGCGCCGCTCCCGCTCGCTCATTGAGGCGGGGTCCAGCTCAGGGATCTTCACCACATCGGCCAGGCCGGTGATCAGCGGTGTGGCCTCGGCCTTGGCGGCCTTGCGATCCAGCCTTGAGATCTCCTGGCTGCGTTGGCGCACGGTGTCGCGAATGCGTTGGCGTTGGTTGCGCAGCACCGTTTTCAGGGCTTCAGCTTCCAGGCGGCCCCGCTCCTGCAGCAACCCCGTGGCGGCCGCCAGGGCCCGCTCGGCCTCTTGTTGCAGCTGGGGTAACAGGGCTGTCACATCGGCGTCGGCGCCACTCTGAAGACGGCTGGTATCCACCGCGGTGAAGTTGCCGCGGGCCGCCTCCTTCAGGGCCTCCTGCAGCAGGGCCCAGACCGCCTGGCGTTGATCGGTCCCTACCGGCTGCAGGGCCTGCTGGCGGTCGGCGCCGGAATGCCAGTCAGCCATCACCGTGATCAGTTCGTCGTGCAGCCGGGCCGCTCCCTCTCCGAACAACGACAGGCGGCCCAACACGATCAGGCGTGGCTGCGGATCGCGGCAGGGCACCACGCAGGCCCGCTTCAGTTCGTGGTGCAGGAAGCCCTGGGCCAGGAAGCGGCTCAGCAGCCGCTGCACCAGCCGGTGCTCCAGGTGCAGATGCACCGCTTCGGCGCTGAGGCGGCCGGGATCGGAGAAGATCACCGGCCGCACTGGGTTCTCGCGCCGCCAGTCGCTCACAAACGCCTTGGTTGGCTTCACGCCCCGCAGGCTGTCGAGGGTGGTGTCCCAGCTGCTGTCACGGGTCTGGCTCACCAGCGACTCGGGATCAGCCAGGCGCCAGCAGGGTTGACCTCGTTCATCGGTGTGGGGCTCCAGGCCGCTCACCCCCAGCAACTCCAACGACACGTTCAGCGCCTGGCGGAAGGGATCTTGCTCGAAGGCCAGCCACTGCTCCGATTTGGCCAGCAGCCGGCGCAGGGTGTCCTGCTGCTCCTCCAATTGCCTGTGGCGGGTGGCCTCCAGCTCCTCGCGGCTGCGCTGCAGCAGGGCACCACGCTCGCTACCGGCGGAATCCATGCCCTCCAATTGCCTTTGCACCACATCAAGCCGATCCAGATCGATGCCCCCCTCCAGGGCCTCCTCCACCTGCTGCTGCACCAGCGGCGAGAGGGAACCGAGCTCCTTGCGGATCACCTCGGTCTTCTGGATCAGAACCTCCATCACCCGGTCCTCCGGGCGGTCTTCCAGCAGGAAGTAGTGGTACCACACCTGCGGCGCCTGCTGCAACTTGCGGTCGATGCGGCCGTTGCGCTGCTCCAGCTTGCTCGGGTTCCAGGGAATGTCGAAGTGGATCAGGTGCTTGCAATGGTTCTGCAGGTTCACGCCCTCCCGCGCGGCATCGGTGGCGATCAGGATCCGCAGCGGCTCCTGATCGGGGTCGGCGTTGAAGCGGGCCTTGAGCCGCTCGCGGTTGTCTTCGCTCATGCCGCCGCTGAAGCTCGCCACCCGCCGATCGGCCTCCTCATCGCCCAGCAGCTCCTGCAGCTGCCGCTCCAGATAGCGCTTGGTGTCCACGTAGTCGGTGAAGATCAGCAATCGGGTGGGTTGCCACTGCAGATCGGGCTGGCCTACGCCGGCGGCGTTGGGATCGCCTAGGCCCGGGCAAAGGTGCTGCTTCAGCCACTCCGCCAGCTTCTCCATGCGGGGATCGGGCCGGTGCCGCTGGGCGCCGGCGATCTGCGCCATCCGCTCCAGCAGCTGCTGGTCGTTCTCGTCTGCCCCAATGGTCTGTCGCAGGGCGGCCCGGGTCTGCGCTTCCTCCAGATTCAGCACCTCCTCATCGTCCAGTTCGGCCAGCTCGCTGTCGGCACTTACTCCCCCTTCCAACATCTCCATCCGGCTCTGGCGCTCGCTCTGCTGCTTCGCCGCCAGGCTGCGCTGATGCACGGCCAGGGTGCGGGCGAAGGCCTCCACCGAACTGAGCAAGCGCTTCTGCAGGTTGGTGATCACCAGTCGATCAGCGTTGATCGCCCGCTTGCCAGCCCCCTCGGCCAGTAGGCGGGCCTCGCGTTGCTTGCGGTAGCGCTGCAGCAGGCGCGAGAGCTCCAGCTCCGGCGTGTCCGGCGGCAGGGACCCCTTGGGGATGCGCAGCGGCTCCACGATCCGTTCCGGGAAGGCCTCGTTCAGGGCAATGCGCAGGTCGTCCTTCAGGCGCCGCACCAGCACCGCCTCCAGATCCGCCGGATCGAAGGCCACGCCGCGGGTGAAGCGGGCCGGATCGAGCAGCTCCAGCAGCGCCGTGAAGCTGTTGCTATGGCCGTTATGGGGCGTTGCGCTCAGGAACAGCCGGTGCTCGAAGCGCGGCGCCAGATCCCGCAGGCTGCGGGTGAGACCCGAGTCGATGGCGTAGTGGAGGCTGTTGCTCGCCGGGGCGGCGTTGTGGGCCTCATCGAGGATCAGTAAGCTCGGCAGCGCGGCCTGCTCTTCATCGCCCCGACCCTGATCCAGCCAGCTGATCAGCGGCGTGGCGTAGTCGGGATTGCGCAGCAGGGCATGGGAGATCAGGAAGCGGCTGCCGGTACTCCAGGGGTTGGTGCCGTAGCCCCGCTCCTGCCGCACCTTGGCCACATAGGTCCTGTCCATCACCGTGAAGGCCAACCCGAAACGCTGGGCCATTTCCTCCTCCCACTGGCGCAGCACCGAAGGCGGGCAGCTGATCACCACCCGGCGGATGCGCTGGCGCAGCAGCATCTCCCGCAGGATCAGGCCCGCCTCGATGGTCTTGCCCAGGCCCACGTCGTCGGCAATGAACAGGCCGACGCGCGGCATCAGTAGGGCTTTTCGCAGTGGCTCCAGCTGGTATGCCTTCACATCGATCCCGGCCCGATACGGGGCCTGGAACAGCTCGGCGTCGGTAGCGGTGACGCAGTTCCAGCGCAGCGTGTTGAGGTAGGCCGAGAACTGCCGAGGCTCATCAAACCCCCGCTGGGTCACCGTTTCCCAACTGCTCTCCGCCAGCCGCTCGAAGTCCACCTCACTGCCCAGAAACACAGTGAGGCGCTGCCCAATGGCGTCGTCCTCCATGCAGGCCAGGGTCACGACACGATCGCCACCCTCCGGCAGCTTGCGGTGCATGGGCGGCTGCACGTCTTCCACCAGGTAGCGGCGGGTGCGGCAGCGCACCACCGAGCCGGGCTTGAGCTTGGGGAGGATCCCGGTTTGGACAGCGATCATTGCTGCAGAGTCTGCCGGGGGTGGGCCTTTGGCAGGAAGTTGAAAAGGCCATTTGCAGCATTCTGTATCCGGCTACCTCAACTGGGAACAGAAGGCTGCACAGATCGAGATGGCATCTCCCTCCAGACCATGCCTAGGAAATCGATTGTCCATCCTCAATTAAGGGACCTCTGAAGAACCCGCTAAAATCAATCCAGATCCAAGACTGAGACTGGACCCGGATGGCAGACCCCCCTCCAGCTGGGCTTTTCGGACTACGAGCAGATCTACGCCAAAATGAGGAAGCGTCGCCAGCGCTTCTTGGATGAGATGGAGATTACGCGGTTCCCTGGGAGGCGTTCCTGGCCTTAATTTAGCTTGTGTATCACAGTTTCCCTAGAACGCCGCATTGGATCTGAGAATTTCCGTGCTGGTCAACTCTTGAATACAGCCTCAAAGGCCGCGGCTGTCGTTGCGTGTGACGCCCACCGGTAGCTACTGGAATGCACCGCCAGACTGTGCCCCATGGCCATCGCTATGGCTCCTACTTCCACACCAAAGCGGTGGCAGCGCAGGCTGTAGCTGTCACGGAAGGCATAGGGCCGCAGCCATTCCCCGCGCTCTTCGCACTGTTGCTTGAGAGTTCGCCATTCAGGCTGCCGGGCGAGGAACTTCTCGACATAGTGACCATTGAGGGTGGCTACTCTCCCTTCCGAACTAGAGGGAAGCTCCAGAAGACCAGCCGCAAGTGCTCCAGGGAGGTTCCACTCAACCAACCTTCCGAGGCGATCCTTAAGCGGGCACTCCATCAGCCATCGGGGCTCAGTCCTCTGAGCACCGCAGGCTTTGCGGTAACTGCACCAGAGACGCTTGACGCCGTTCTCGTCGGATTTCACCGTGAGGTGCTGGAGCTCCGTGGGTCTCAGCCCGTACTGCGTGAGTAGACGAAGAACATTCGCCCAGCCGGGATTGCGGGCTTCAATGGCTTCGATCAAATTCAGCAGTTCCTGATCTTCCAGGGTGGCCTTGGTTCGCTTTGGTGCTGGGCGTCCACGGAGTTCCTTGATGCTGGCGCTGCTGATTCGCCAGCAACTGGGTTGGTGATGGCGGGCGACAGCATGGTCGGTGAGGTTGCGTAGTGCGATGCAGCAGGCAGCACGGCTAGGAGGCTTTCCACTCCAACGGGTCAGGGTGCGCCGGAGAAGTTCGTGCCCATCGGTGGGTGGCTTGGCGCCTGTCAGCAGCTTGAGCGCTTCCTGGATGTAGGACTCGTAGTTGCTACGCCAGGTTTGCTCAAGGATTTCGTTGCGGCTGTTCTGAAGGGCATTCCGCAGGCTGGTGGCGATGCCCTCCCAGTCGGAGTTCGGGGCCATGGTGTCGCTCTGGCCGAGCGTGATCATCAGGGCGCCTCTCAGCGTCTCCTGATTGCTGGCTACGAGCTTGTAGATCCGCCCGATGAGCTGAAGAGCTGGGTTCACCGACGCTGGCGCCCACGCCAGGGGCAGCACCACCCCATCCGCTCGCTGACCGGTACGCCGGACCTGGAGCCTGACCTTCCCGCGATGGGGGCTCACCGTCCAGCCAGGAGCCACCTTCGCGGCGCCGCGGAACCCGATTTCCCAGGGCGTGCTGTGGTTGGCGGTGGGCATAGCGGTAGCGGGTGGAGCACTCCGGGCGTGTGCAAACCGTGTGCAAAATCACTCCCTCAGCTTACACGGAGTTCCACGCTGCTCCTCCAGACTCTTTGCGGTCACTAGAGTCTCAAAAGGGGGTCAGGGTCGCGAGATCTGTGTCACCCAAATGACCCATGGGGCCTGGAAGGGCCCTTTTCAGTCGGTGGCCACCTGCCGGGGTTCCGAATGACCAGCCAGCGCCCCGATCCCATCGCCGTC
>Ga0247843_1008815_pt1 | contig 11548 bp, 9 predicted proteins | sample LaCruzMarch2017__FD_192420 | JGI IMG/M metagenome (GOLD analysis project Ga0247843, IMG submission 192420) | Freshwater microbial communities from meromictic Lake La Cruz, Castile-La Mancha, Spain - LaCruzMarch2017_8m | ecosystem: Environmental > Aquatic > Freshwater > Lake | place: Spain...
CTTCCGCGCCGGCGCCACCGCGCCGGGCGTGCCGCTGGTGGTGATCGGCCGCAATGAAAGCCTGGCCTGGGGCTTCACCACCACCCATAGCGACACGCAGGATGTGTTCATCGAGCGGCTGGCCGGCCCCGACGCCTACCAGACGCCCGACGGCCCGCGCCCCTTCACGATCCGCACCGAGAGCATCGCCGTGCGCGGCCGCGATGCGCCGGAATTGCTGCGTGTGCGTGAGACGCGCCACGGCCCCGTCATCAGCGACCTCGAAGGCGGGGACGCGGTGGCCGACACGGTGCTGGCCGTCGCCATGGCGAACCTCGCGCCGGGCGACAGTTCGGCGGCCGGGCTGATGGCCCTAAACCGCGCGACCAGCCTGGCCGAGGCGCGCGCCGCGGCCGCGCTCATCACCAGCCCGCCGCAGAATCTGATGGTGGCGGATGCCAGCGGCGCCATCGGCATGTACCTGACCGGCCGCACGCCGCTTCGCCGCTCCGGCGATGGCACGCGGCCGGCGCGCGGCTGGGATGGCAGCCAGGGTTGGCTGGGCTTCGTGCCCTTCGATGCCATGCCGCATGTCGAAAACCCGGCGTCGGGCATGCTGGCGGCGGCCAATAGCCGCCCGGCGCCGCCCGGCCATCCGGTGTTCCTGGGGCGCGACTGGTACGGCGATTGGCGCCTGCGGCGGATCGGCGAATTGCTGGCCGCGACGCCCCGCCACACGGCGGCCGGCTTCGCCGCGATGCAGGCCGACCATTTGAGCCTTCTGGCGCGCGACGCGCTGCCCGTGCTGCGCGCGGTGGCGCCCTCGGCCTCGGCGGCGCGGGCGCATCGGCTGATGGCGGGCTGGGATGCCAGCATGGGCGCCGACCGGCCGGAGCCGCTGCTGTTCCACACCTGGATGCGGCTGTTCCAGCGCGCGGCCCTGGCGCAGGCGGGCCTCGAGGAAGGGCGCGAGACCATGCGGCCCGAACTTCTGGCGCTGTTGCTGGACCCCGATCGCGGCCGCGGCTGGTGCGGGCCCGCGGGCTGCGGCGCGCTGCTGGCCGCCAGCCTGGATGCGGCGGTGGCCGAGCTCACGGACCGGCACGGCGCCGACCCGACCGCCTGGCGCTGGGGTGCGGTGCATGTTGCCCGCTTCGACCATCCGCTGCTGCGCTTCATCCCCGGCATCGGCGCCCTGCTGCGGCTGGAAGTGCCCACCGATGGCGATGGCGAGACGCTGGCGCGCGGCGGCATGCGGGCCGACTTCGCGCATGTGCATGGCGCCGGCTTTCGCGGCGTGTTCGACCTGGCGGACCCGGATGGCGCGCATGTCATGATCGCCACCGGCCAGTCCGGCCACCCGCTATCCGACCGGTATGGCGACCTGCTGGGCGCCTGGCGGCGCGGCGAGTTGCTGCGGCTGACGCGCGAACCGGCGGGCGAGACCGGCCGCCTGCGCCTCGCGCCGTGAACGGTTGAAAAACCCATGGCGGGCGGCAAGAATGACAACCCGATGTACAACCGCACACCGCGTCGCCCGCATTTCTTCTACACCACCGCGCCCCTGCCCTGCCCCTATTTGCCGGGCCGGACGGAGCGGAAGATCGTCACCGAACTGGCGGGCACCGATGCCGAGCCGCTGCACGACCGGCTTTCGCGCGCCGGGTTTCGTCGCAGCCACAATATCGCCTATTCGCCCGTCTGCTCGGGCTGCCGCGCCTGCATCCCGATCCGCATCGTGGCCAGCGAATTCCAGCCGAACCGCACGCAGCGCAAGATCGACCGTGCCAATGCCGACCTGCTGGTCACCGAATCGCCCGCCCGCGCCAGTGCCGAGCAGTTCGCCCTGTTTCAGCGCTACCAGGCCGCGCGGCATCGCGATGGCGACATGGCCGCGATGGGTTTCTATGATTTTCGCGCCATGGTGGAAGACACGCCGATCACCACTGGGATCGTCGAGTTCAGGGATACGCAGGGCAACCTGCTTGGCGCCTGCCTGACCGACTTCCTGTCGGATGGGCTCTCGGCCGTCTATTCCTTCTACGCGCCGGATGAGCCGGGCCGCAGCCTTGGCACCTATGCCATCCTGTGGCTGGTGGCGCGCGCGCGGGCGCTTGGCCTGCCCTATGTCTATCTGGGGTATTGGGTGCCCGAGAGCCCGAAAATGGCTTACAAATCCCGCTTCCAGCCAAGCGAGACGCTGGCCGGCGGCCAGTGGCGGCCCTTGCCCGTCGGTGCCGCGACGGCGCCTGAGCCGGTCTCCTCCGCGCCGCAGGTCAGCCTGACGGGCTGATCACGCCGCGTCGCGCAAGCTCGGCATCCAGCGCGCTCGCCACTTTCGCGCGCAGGATCGTCTCGGGATCCTCGGCGGCGGGCCGGAACAAAGCGACCAGCAGGTCCAGCATCTCACCACGGCTGCGGATCATGGCGGATCGCGCGTCGGGCGCGATCGATTCCAGGGTCTCGAGGATTTCGCGAATCGGGTATTCAAGCCACATGGGTCGCCTCCTGCCGCCCCGGGATCGGGGCGTATGCCGGAACGCTTAGTTTTCCCCAACGTGGCGCCTGTCGCTCCCCAGCGGCGACGCTTGCGGGGAACATAGGCGCCGCGGCCCGACACCACAAGTGACAGATCATGTTGGGGCGCCGTCAGCCTTGGCGGACAGCGCCTGTGTCAGGTCTGGTTGGCACTCGGCCCAGCCATGCTAGATTGGGTCGACATGCTGCGCCGCATCCTCCTGCTGCTTCTGCTCGCCGGCGTCGGGGTGGCTGGCTGGCGCGCCTGGACCCTTCCCCCCCGCGTCGAGACGGCCCAAGCCTTCACCGGCGCGGCGCTGGAGGCCGTCTACGCGACCGGATCGGTCGAGCCGGTCACCCTGGCCCGCATCGGCCCGGCCACCCGCGCGCGCATCACCGCCGTACTGGTCGAGGAACGCCAACGCGTGGTGGAAGGCCAGGCGCTGGCCCGCCTGGATGACCGCCAGACCCGTGCCCTGGCCGAGGAGGCCGAGGCCCGCGCCCGCTTCGCCGCCGAGGATCTGGCCCGCACCCGCGCCCTGGTGGCGCGCGACATCGCCGCCCGCGCCACGCTGGAACGCGCGGAACGCGATGCGCGTGCCGCCCGCGCCGCCGCCGACGCGCTGTTGCAAAGGCTGGACGACTACATCGTCCGCGCACCCACTGACGGGCTGGTTCTGCGCCGCGACGCCGAGGTGGGCGAGGTGGTGGACACGCCCGCCAGCCTGTTCTGGATCGGCGAGCCGCGCCCGCTGCGCGTGACCGCCGAGGTGGATGAGGAGGACATTGCCCGCATCACCCCGGGGCAACGCGTGCTGCTGCGCGCCGATGCCTTCCCGGGCCAGGTGCTGCCCGCCGAGGTCGCAACCATCACGCCCAAGGGCGACACGGCCCGCAAGGCCTATCGGGTGCGCCTGTCCCTGCCCGCCGATACGCCGCTGCTGATCGGCATGACCGTCGAGGCCAACATCGTGCTGCGCGACATTCCGCGCGCCATCCTGGTGCCCGCCGCCGCCGTGCGCCTGCCCCCGGCCCCGCGCGGCCAGGCCCCCGCCGCCCCCGGCGCGATCCTGCGTGAGGCCACGATCTTCGTGCTGGAGGACCAGGTGGCGCGGGCGCGCAGCGTGCGCGTCGGTGTGCTGGCGCCGCGCGTGACCGAGATCCGCGAAGGCCTGGCCGAGGGCGAGACGGTTGTGCTGAACCCGCCCGCCACGCTGGCCGACGGCACCCAGATACGGCTTGGTCCACCCGGTCTGCAGGGCGCGCTGGCCCACATGCTGCCGCGATGAACCTGCTGTTCGACCTGGCGCGCGGCATGCTGGCGCGCCGGCGGCGGCAGACGCTGGTCTCGGTGCTGGGGGTGGCGCTGGGGGTGGCCTTCTTCATCGCCATTGCCGCGCTGATGCGTGGCTTTCAGACATATTTCGTCAACCAGATCATCGATGTGGCGCCACATGTTGTGGTGAAGGATGAAACCCGCCGCCCGCCCGCCCAGCCGGCCGAGATCGCCCATCCGGACGCCGCCGTGCTGGTGCAGGGTGTGAAGCCCACCGACCGGGTGCGCGGCATCCGCGCCGCCGGCGACAAGATCGCCCTGCTGGAGGCAATGCCGGGCGTGGCCGCGGCGCCGGTGCTGCAAGGGCAGGCTTTGCTCCGCTACGGTTCGCGCGACGTCTCGGCCACCTTCACGGGGATCGATCCGGCGCGGCATGCGCGCGTCTCCAACATCGAGAAGGACATGATCTTCGGCCGGCTGGAGGATCTGCGCAGCACTGCCAATGGCGTGGTGCTGGGCGAGGGGCTGGCGGCGCGGCTGGGCGTGCGGGCGGGCGACACGCTCTCGGCCATTTCGCCGGCGGGCGTGCTGCTCTCGGTGAAGGTGGTCGGGCTGTTCCGCACCGGCATCCAGGCCGCCGACACGACGCAGGGGCTGATCCTGCTGAAGGTGCAGCAGGTGCTGCAGAACCGGCCCAATGTGGTGAACCAGATCCAGATCCGGCTGGCCGACGTGACCCTGGCGGAATCGATGGCCCGCCAGATCGAGGCGCTGTTCGGCGAGCGCGCCGAAAGCTGGGAGGAGACCAGCGCCAATGTGCTGACGGTGTTCGTGATCCAGAACGCCATCATGTATTCGGTGACCGGCGCCATCCTGCTGGTGGCGGCGTTTGGCATCTACAACATCATCTCGACCATCGTGTTCGAGAAGGTGCGCGACATCGCCATCCTGAAGTCGCTCGGCTTCACGGAACGCGACATCCAGCTGCTGTTCCTGATGCAGGGGCTGGCCGCCGGGTTGATGGGCGCGCTGCTCGGCTGCCTGCTCGGGGCGGTGATGATCGAGGGGCTGGCGCAGGTGCGCTTCGGCACCGAGACGCCGGCCGGCCAGGACCGGTTCATCCTGGACCGCGATTGGCGCGTCTATGCGCTGGCCAGCCTGTTCGCGCTGATCTCGGCCGGCACCGCCAGCCTGATCCCGGCGCGGCGCGCGGCACGGCTCGACCCGGTGCAGGTGGTGCGTGGCGCTGCTTGAGGCGGAGCGCGTCACCCGCACCCTGCCCGGCGGGCCGACGCTGGTGGCCGATGTCAGCCTGACCTTCGCGCCCGGCGAGTTCGTGGCGATCACCGGGCCCTCGGGCAGCGGCAAATCCTCGCTGCTGTATCTGCTCGGGCTGCTCGACCGGCCGAGTTCTGGGCGGGTGCTGCTGGATGGCGAGGATACGGCGCGGCTCGATCCCGCGGCGCTGGCGGCGCTGCGCCTCAAGCGGATCGGCTTCGTGTTTCAGTTCCATTTCCTGCTGCCGGAATTCAGCGCCATCGACAATGTGCTGATCCCGATCCGCCGGCTGGGCACGCTCGGCGCGCGGGCGCAGCGCGCGCGGGCCATGGCGCTGCTGGAGGCGCTGGGCCTTGGCCCCGCCGCGGCGAAGCTGCCCGAGCAATTGTCCGGCGGCATGCGCCAGCGCGCCGCCATCGCCCGCGCGCTGGCCAACGACCCGGCGCTGCTGCTGGCCGACGAGCCGACCGGCAACCTGGACACGCAGAACGCCGCCGCGGTCTTCGACATTTTCGCGCGCCTGGCACGGGAGGAACAGCGGACGGTCGTGGTCGTCACCCATGATGCCGAGTTGGCAGCGCGCGCCACGCGGCGGGTGCATCTGGTGGATGGGCGGATCGTTTCCGATCAGCGGCGCGGCTGAAAGCCCGGCGGGGGCGGCAACAGCAGCAGCGGGTCGAAGGGCAGCGGCTGGCCGGGCGCGAGCGTGGCCGGCGGGTTCAGCGCCTCGCCACAGGCCGGGCGCAGCGCGCCGCAATCCCAGCGATGGCCGGACGGGCGCTGCGTCATGCTGCCGCCCGGCTCGAAGCGGCAGCGGCAGAGCTTGCCGGACAGGCAAGCGACCGCCCCCTCCTCCGCCGCGGTGCAGGAAGGGATCGGCTGCGCCGCCGCCTCGATCGGCAACAGCAGAAGCAGAAGGACCGGCCACATGGGCCAGCCGATGCGCCCAAAAGCTTAACCGCCCGTCAAGGCGGCCAGCACCAGCCCCTCGGTCAGCAATTGCGGCAGCAGCACGGGCTGCGTGGCACCTGGCGCCCAGTAAAGGTAAAGGGGCACGCCATCCCGCCCATGCTCGCGCAGCAGCGCGCCGATCGCCGCATCGCCGCGCGTCCAGTCCGCCTTGAGATAGGCAAGGTTGGTCGCGGCGAAGGCCGCCTGCACCGCCGGCGCCTGGAAGGCCAGCCTTTCATTCACCTGGCAGGTGATGCACCAGGCGGCGGTGGCGTTCACCAGCACCGGGCGCCCGGCCGCGCGCAATTCGGCGACACGCGCCGCCGACCAGGGCTCGACGCCGGGGCTCGCCGCCGCGGCGGGGGCCACCGACAGGCGCGGCAGCAACGCCAGCGCAACCAGAAGTGCCACCGCCGCCAGGCCCGGGCCCCAGCGCCCGCCACCCGCCCGCTGCGCAAGCCCGAGCGCGAACAGCCCCGCCGCCAGCACGACGCCGCCGAGCAGCCCAAGCAGCACGCCTTCCGGCCCCGCCTGCGCCGCCAGGACCGAGACCAGCCAGGCCGCCGTCGCATACATCGGGAAGGCCAGCGCCTGGCGCAGCCGCTCCATCCAGGGTCCCGGGCGCGGCAGGCGGGCCGCCAGCCCGGGTGCGGCCGCCAACAGCAGATAGGGCAGCGCCATCCCAAGCCCGAGCGCCACGAAAATCGCCATCCCCTCGGCCGGCGGCAGAAGCGCCGCGGCCCCCAGCGCCGCCGCCATGAAGGGCGCCGTGCAGGGCGCGGCCAGCAGCACCGCCAGCACGCCGGTCAGGAAGGCAGCACCATGGCCGCGCTGCCCTGCAAGCCCCTGGCCCACACCGGTGCCCGGCACCTGGAACAGCCCCGACAGGTTCAGCCCGACCGCCAGCACCAGCCACGCCATCGCCGCCACGAAGGCGGGTTCGGTGAACTGGAAGCCCCAACCCACCGACAGGCCGGCCGCCCGCAGCCCGGCCAGCGCCCCGCCGAGGATGGCAAAGCTCACCACCATGCCGGCCGCCATGCTGGCCGCATGCGCCCGCACGCGCAGCGACGCCGCGCCGGACAGCTTCGCCAGCCCCATCGCCTTCATCGCCAGCACCGGGAAGACGCAGGGCATCAGGTTGAGGATCAACCCGCCGGCCAGCGCCATCAGCATGGCCAGCGCCAGCGTGGGCACCCCCTGCCCCGCCGGCGGGCCGGTGACGGGCGCGTCGACCAGGAAGGAAGCGCGTTGCCCACCGCCATCGACCAGGGTCAGCGTGCCGCTGACCGAAGCGGGGATCGCGCCATCGGCCAGCGCCAGATCGAGGCGCATCCGCCCGGCCTCGCGCCGCAGCGGCTGCGGGGCATCGTTGCGGATGAGGCCCGGCGCGTCCGGGAAGAAGAAGGCCTCGCGCAGCGTGCCGGTGTTGAGGAACGGGGCGTCCAGCGTCAGGCTCGCGCGGCCCGGGGCGGCGCCGGCCGCGACCTCGCCCGGCCAGGGGCGGGGCAGCGCGGCGTCGGTCGCCGCGAAGGCGGCTTCGGTGGTGAAGGATGGCACCGCCCGCGGGGCCACCGGCAGCGCCAGGGTGAAGCGCGCGGTCTCAGGGATGCAGACCTGCTCGCAGATCAGCCAGGTCGCCTCGGCCTCGATCCGCACCAGGTCGCCCGGCGCCAGGGTGGCAGGCAGGCTGACCGGCAGCGCCAGCAGCACCGGTGTCTTGTAGCCGAAATTCACCAGCGGGCCGTAGGGGATGCGCTCGGGCGCCGGCCAGGCAATCTCGCCCACGGTGGCGCCGGGCGGCAGGTCCAGCGCGATCTCGGCCGGGGCGCCGGCATCGCCCGCATTGCGCCAATAGGTGTGCCAGCCCGGGGCGGGGCGCAGCGCGAGGCCCAGCCGGAAGCTCTCGCCCGGCGCCACCGCGGCCATGTCGGCCACCAGCCGCGCTTCCGACTGGGCGGAACGGAAGGCGGGGCTCTCCGCCGCCACCGCCAGGGAGGCCAGCGTGAGCCCGGTCAGGAAGGCAAGGGCGCGCAACATCACACAAGCTGAATAGCAGAAGGGGGGCGCCCCCGCGCCCCCCTTCGCCAGTTCAGCCCATATCGAAGGGTTACGAGCGGGCACCGCAGGTGCTGGCGACGATCCGGCAGGTGGCGCGCGGATCGCGGATGCGGCAATCGGCCACCGCCTGCTGCTCGGCCTCGGCGCGGGTGGCGCCGGCGCCGCCGCCCATGGTGCTGACCGTGTAGGAGTTCGGGTCGCTGGTCATCACCAGCGCCCACTGGCTGCGATGCACGCCCTGCGCCACGGCGCCGCAGGCGGCCGCGGACTCGACCAGCGGGCGGCATGCGCCATCGCCGCACTGCATCTGGGCCGCACGATGGGCGCCGACGCGGTCCTGCGCCACGGCGATGCCGAAGTTCCGCGCCGGGGCGCGGCCGGCATAGATCACCACCGTCTGTTGGCGCGGGACGGAAGGCATGGCGGCGGTCGCGACCGGCAGGGCCCTGCGGCCAAGGCCGCTGGCTTCGGCGGTGCCGCGCCGGTTCTGCTGCACCAGATAGGCGGTGGTCGCGCCACAGCGGACCGTGCAGGCGGCGGCGGCATCGCGGCCGGCCAGCCCCGGGCGGCTGGCGGCCTCGGCGGCGCAGCTGGCGCGGCAGGCATTGGCGGCGCGGCTCTGCGCGGCGCCGGAGGCAGGCTGGGCCAGGGCCGGCAGGGCGGCGGTGACCAGGATCAGGGCGGTGGCGAGAAGCGTGCGCATCGGCGGGGGCCTTTTGCCTTGGGTTTCGTCGTGGCCCCGTTATCCGCACCGATCGCAACAGCCCGATGTCACGGCTGCACGCTTCACTTCAGGATTGTTGCCGCTCATGTCACGCCCCGAAACACACGCCATGTTTCTGTCACGCGCGGTGCCTCGGCTGGAAATGACGAGCCCGTGACCCTGTTCACGCTTGTGAAAAGCATGCTCTACGACCGCGCCATGCACCTTCCGCTCGATCTGCCGGTGGCCGAGGCGTTGCCGCGCCTGGCGCAAGCGCTCATCGAGGGTTCCAACGCCGTGCTGGTGGCGCCGCCGGGCGCGGGCAAGACCACGCTGGTGCCGCTGGCGCTGATGGCCGCACCCTGGGCGGCCTCGGGCAGGATCCTGGTGCTGGAACCGCGCCGCGTGGCCGCCCGCGCCGCCGCCCGCCGCATGGCCGACCTGCTGGGCGAGGATGCGCCGGGGGGCACGATCGGCCTGGCCACCCGGCTCGACCGCGCCCATTCCGCGCGCACGCGGGTGGAAGTGATCACCGAGGGGCTGCTGGTCCGCCGCCTGCAATCCGACCCCGGCCTGGATGGCGTGGCCGCCGTGCTGTTCGACGAGGCGCATGAGCGCAACCTGGACACCGACCTGGCGCTGGCCTTCTGCCTCGACCTGCAACGCGCGCTGCGCCCGGAATTGCGGCTGCTGGCCATGTCGGCCACGCTGGATCTGGCGGGTTTCTCGGGGTTGCTGGGCGCGCCGGTGATCCAAAGCCTGGGCCGCGCCTTCCCCGTCGCGATCGAGCATCGCGCGCGCGACCTGACCGACCCGCGCGACCTGCCCGAAGCCATGGCAGGCGCCATCCGCGCGGCGCTGGCGGCACACCCCGGCGATGTGCTGGCCTTCCTGCCCGGCTGGGGCGAGATCCGCCGCACCGCCGAACGCCTGTCCGGCATCGGCGCCGAAATCCTGCCGCTGCATGGCGAACTGCCGCCGGCCGAGCAGGATCGCGCGCTGGCGCCGCTGCCCGCCGGCCGTCGCAAGGTGGTGCTGGCCACCTCCATCGCCGAGACCTCGCTGACCGTGCCCGGCGTGCGGATTGTGGTGGATGGCGGCTTCCGCCGGGCGCCGCGGCTGGATGCCGCCTCGGGCCTGACGCGGCTTGTCACCGTGCGGATCAGCCGCTCCGCCGCCGACCAGCGGGCGGGCCGCGCCGGGCGAATCGAGGCAGGGGTGGCGATCCGCCTCTGGAGTGCCGCGCAGCATCGTGGCCTGCCGCTGCAGGACCCGCCCGAGATCCTTGCCAGCGAATTGTCGGGCCTGGCGCTCGATTGCGCGGCCTGGGGCGCGGCGCCGGCGGACCTGCCTTTCCTGGATGCGCCGCCCGCCGGCGCGCTGGCCGCGGCGCGGGCGCTGCTGGCGGATCTGGATGCGCTGGACGAAGCCGGGCGCATCACCGCCACCGGCCGCGCCATGGCGCGCATGGGCACGCACCCGAGGCTGGCCCGCATGATGCTGGCCGCGACCAATGATGGCGAGGCGGCGCTGGCCGCCGACCTGGCCGCGCTGCTGGAGGAGCGCGACCCGATTCGCGGCCGCGCCGGGGGGCGCGAAGCGCTGAGCGAGATCGCGCTCCGCCTCGACCTGATCCATGGCGGCGACCATCCGGACGCCGACCGCCCGACCATCCAGCGCATCCGTCGCGCCGCCACCTTGCATCGGCGGCGGCTTGGATTGGGCGCCCATGCGCTGCCCGGCGGCGATTCCGGCCCGCTGCTGGCGGCAGGCTTCCCCGACCGGATCGCGGCGCGCCGCGGCGGCATGGATGGCGCCTTTCGCCTGGCCTCCGGCCAGGGCGCCCGGCTGCCCGCCACCGATCCGCTGGCGCGTGCGCCGCTGCTGGCGGTGGCCGACCTCGACCTGAAGGGCACCGAGGCGCGCATCGCCATGGCCGCGCCGCTCGACCTGGCCACGCTGGAGGCCCGCTTCCCGGACCGGCTGAGCTGGGAAGACAGCGTCGCCTTCGATGCGCGGGCCGGCGCCGTCCAGGCCCGCCGGCGCCGCCGCTTCGGCCCGCTGATCCTGGAGGAGCAGGTGCTGCCCGCCCCGCCGCCCGAAGCGGCCGCGGCCGCGCTGGCCGCCGGCATCGCGGCGCGCGAGCTGCGCGACCTGGACTGGACGCCGGCCGCCACCCAGCTGCGCGCGCGGATCGGCTGGATGCACCGGATCGACCCGCAAGCCTGGCCACCCGCCGACCTGCCGGCGCTGGCCGCCAGCGTGCAGGATTGGCTCGCCCCCTTCCTGCATGGCGCCACGCGCCTGACCGAGGCGCGCGCGCTGGATCTTGTGGCCGTGCTGCGCGCCCGCCTGGCCGATCCGCGCGCGCTGGACCAGGCGCTGCCCGCCCGGATCGACCTGCCGGGCGGCCGAAGCGCCGCGATCGACTATGATCGCGAGGTGCCGACGCTGGAGGCGCGGGCGCAACATCTGTTCGGCCTCGCAAGGCTGCCGCCGCTGGCCGGCGGGCGCGTCCCTTTGCAGGTGGCGCTGCTGAGCCCGGCCGGCCGGCCGGTGGCGCTGACCGCCGACCTCGCCGGCTTCTGGAAAGGGGGCTGGCTGGAGGTGCGGCGCGAGATGCGCGGCCGCTACCCGCGCCATCCCTGGCCCGAGGACCCCACTGTTCCGCCGCCGGCAAAGCCCTAAACTCATCCCATGCGCCGTCGCAACCTGCTTGCCCTGCCCGCCCTGCTGCCCCCCCTGCTGCCCCCCCTGCTGGCAGCCCCGCCGGCCGCCGCCCA
>Ga0247843_1008817_pt1 | contig 11546 bp, 13 predicted proteins | sample LaCruzMarch2017__FD_192420 | JGI IMG/M metagenome (GOLD analysis project Ga0247843, IMG submission 192420) | Freshwater microbial communities from meromictic Lake La Cruz, Castile-La Mancha, Spain - LaCruzMarch2017_8m | ecosystem: Environmental > Aquatic > Freshwater > Lake | place: Spain...
AATTGTATTTTCTGTGAAATAAAAAAGACCAAATCGAGAATCATCCTAGAAAACCCTCACGCTTTTGCCATCTCTGATCAATATCCAGTCTCCCAAGGTCATACGTTAATCATTTTAAAGAGGCATGTCTCTTCTTTATTTGAAGCAAGTTCAGAAGAATTAACAGCAATCTTTGATTTAGGAAAACAAGTTCAAAAGGTTTTATCTAAGCAATATAGGCCTGATGGTTACAATGTTGGATTCAATGATCTTGAGGCTGCAGGACAGTCAATCCCTCATTGCCATATGCATATCATTCCCCGTTATAAGGGTGATGTGAAATACCCTCGTGGCGGTATTCGTGGTGTCATCCCAGGAAAGCAAAAATACTGATGGAAGCCTACATTCAACAATGGTATGACGTCATCGAAAAGATGAAAAATACCAATACGTATAAACTGGGTTGGGCGAAATCCATTTTGGATCTATTAATCAAAACTGAGACTAAAGTGATCACATTTTCGGACATATCTGAGACGATACTGAAATATTATTGGAACCAGATTTACTTTTTTAACCTAAAACAAGGTCCTAGGAACCAAGAGCCTACGTTATTTAAATTAGTGGGGCAGGCGATTAAAAGGTATCAGGCGTTAACCCAATCCAAACAACCAGTTTGGTTTAACTTAGCATTACCCATTCTTCAGCAAGATCAATCATTCTATCGTGATCTGATTCAATCGATGTCGCAAACATTAGACCAAGACGTATCGTGGAGGTTTCTTAATGTAGGGGATGATGTCATTAACCTCTATCACATCAATAAGAAGAAGAATTCGTCAGAGAATGAGGTTATCTTTACTGACAGTCATATTACTGAACTAAAGAATCATGGTCCTTTACTCATGCAGTTTCTTTATTTTAAGTGGACGCAGTTACTTGAGAAGTTTAATCATGCGCCTCGAATCGCCAATAAAATAGCAGGATCAGAAGTGCAGGCGATTAAAAGAAAAAGCCTTAAGGTGTATCGTGACATTCTGTTGATTCTTCATGAGAATCAAGCAATCAAAGACTTCTACACAGATGAAGTCATAGACATATCCGATATTTCAATTGACCATTTTATACCTTGGTCATTTATCTATAGTGATGATATTTGGAATCTAGTGATTACGTCTAAATCTAATAATTCGAAGAAATCAAACAAGTTATCGGATAAACAATACTTAACCAAGCTTAAAGAACAGAATTTAGCTTTGGTAAGTAAAATAAAAGATCTAAATTTAAAAGAAAACCTTCAAGATGCGATCAACAACAATTATTTAGATAAATTCTATTTTGATTTTAAAGCTTAATTACAACATTTCAATTCGTAACAATACTTACCATGTTATTAAGATTTCAGAATTTTAAAAATTAATGATTAAGGAAGATATTTTATAACTTTTAAGGATTAATATTAATTAAACGAGTCTTATATGGCAAAACCAAATTCTTATCCTACTGGTGGTGGTGGTAAATTAGGTCCAACTGGAGGGCCTGGTAATGGAGGAGGCACACCTTACCGAGATAGTGGTAATGCACTTCACAGACAAAGTGGCATTCCTGCTAGTAAAAAAACTAAGTAGTAATTTTCTGCAGATAGAACTTCATGAAAGGAATTTTTAAATATGCCAGTTAGAAAAAATGGTGATGGATCTTCTACGTGGATTAGTTCAGATGGTAGTGTCACAATTACTCGAAACGAACAAGGTAGAACTATAGAAAGAACTAATGAGACTTGGGGAACAAAATATAGTTATGATGAAAATGATAACTATAGTCGTACTGTTAATACTCCAAATAAAAAATAGTGACTTTTATACAATACTTGATGTAATAAAAAAGAATTATTTTATTTTTTTATTTTGAAAATTTCTGCCACTAAATCATATCGACGAGTTTGATGATTTGGTAGGCGATTTAGTCTGATTTTAAAATGATCACACAAGGCTTGCTTCATCATATCTGAATTCTTTCGTTTATCAACCATTTCATGTTCTGAGCCATCAATTTCAAAGACCATCATCGGTTGATCATTCACATATAGAATAAAGTCAAAGTGGGCAACTAATGAATATTGATAGAATGAACTCTTTTTGTCGACCTTTAAAACATCTTTGATGGGTTCTTTTTTACCCACTCTGATGTTGGATTGTGTAGAGGCGTAGTGGGAAATCGTTTCATAGAATTCTTGCTCCGAGAACGTATCATCGGTTCTTAGAAAGTTATCCAAGACATCTTCGTTTTGGGAGACCTTTTCTAAACCCTTCTTTTGGATGTATTGATAAAGTTCATATAAGTCAGATTTATCATCTTTGGATAAAGAGCGAATGACATTGACATCACATACCATGGTGAACTTTTTCTTGGCTCTTGTTACTGCTACATTTATTAATTCTTCTGAGTTTACTGCCCATTCACCTGCTTTTTCATTCGTGTTTTGGGTCAGCGCGGTGGAAAAGATAATATGGTCTTTTTCCCCACCTTGGAACGTATGGACTGTGCCAACTTTGATATCTTTATAGCCTAGTTCATCAAATGCTTTGGTGATTTCAAACGCTTGGTTCCTAAACGGGGTAATGATACCAATATCTTTAAAATCGAATTCTTTTGCTTTCACAAGTTTAAGAATTTCTGCAATCTCTCGTCTTGCTTGGTTTCTGAGATTATCTTGTTTATTGTCGATATTGATGACTTGAATCTTATCCTTGCCTTCTTGTTTATCGTAAATGAGTTTGCCACCGTAATACTTCTGGTTACTAAACTCAATGATGGAGTGGTGAGAACGATAATGTCTTCTTAATAGAATGTTTAACGACTTATCATCCACTTTTCTCATGAGCTTAAGAATAGAGTTATCCACATAATCATAAGCATCCTCAATTTGAAAGGCTGCCTTTAATTCTTTGTTCTTAAAAGGGTCTAAACTGATGACGGGTTGAAGTTGGCGATGGTCACCAACAAACAACGCGCGTTCTGCTCTTGCCATCGGAATCAGTGAATTGGCCACTTGGCATTGACCAGCCTCGTCCATGATCATTAAATCAAAGTGAACGGAGGCATCCCCAAGTCGAACCGCACTCATGTTCGTGGTGACAATAATTGGAAACACTTTAAGGAGCCTGTTTAGGTTATCGTTATTTGCGATAAAGTCGTTAAACTGTTCGACTTTCAGTGCAGGATCTTCAGAGAGGATGATTTTGCGAAGGTCTTCATAACTATCTCGATTTAACATCGCTAAACGTTTGATGGAAGAGAAGTAGAGGTATTGAGATAGGAGTTTTTCGTCAATCTTGATGCCGTTGATCAGTTGTTCCTCGGTGACATTTGGTAAGGTTTTTAATTCTGCTTGAATCGATTGAATCTCTTCTTTGATGTTGGTTGGCAAAAGTTTTTGGTTGGATAACTTAAGAATCGCTTCTAAATCCGTTAAGCGTTGCAATAAATAACCACGTCGTTCAAACGCTTCAATCAAGTTATTGGTATTGGTTAGGCTTGAGGTTATCTTGGCTTTCGTTTCTTGTAATTTCTTTTCATCGGGTTTGTCTTTGTTGGATTGTAGTTTGATGAATTCACGTTTGATTTTTTCTAAGGCTTCTTGGGTCTTATCATAATTGCCCAATCGTAACGAAATGAATGGGATAGCTTTATTGGAGTGTTTCAAGGCGTTCAATCGGATATCGACTTGTTCAATCGCTTCATTATTATTCGACACGATCAGCATCGTCCGATCATTGAATAAAGAACTAATGGCGACTTCCTTAATCATGTGGGTTTTACCCGTACCCGGTGGACCTTGGATATAGGTGATGTCTTGATTGATCGCGTTAAAGACACCTCTAAGTTGATCAAAGTTAATTTGATTGGTCGTAAGAAAGACAGGGTAGTCTCTTTTGGATCGGCGATTGATTTTGCCTAACTTACCAAAGAAAGCGAACAAGGGTTTACTGAGTTCATTCTTATAGAAATTTGCGGCAATTTGTTTATATTCTTTTTCATAAGACACGGTGGATGATTTTTGAAAGACAGCCAAATAAGGACTCGTATCAAGCCGTTCATAATCATGAAGGTTTTCTTCAATGAGGTTTAATGCGGTCTTTGTGTTTGCTTGGTATAACTCAAGAAACGCTTTTGCTTCCATGCCAATGTAATGCTTGATGTGAAAGTGCGTCGTTTCACTTTTAAAGCTTGTATTGATGCGTAAGGTGTTGCCTACATAAAGAGACTTATCATTGAGATTAAGCCGAACGTCACGGTAAAGGATTGGTCGAATTGAACGATTCGAGCGAATGGCTAAAACATTCATGGATAGTCTAGAGAAAAGGGGTCTTTCTTCAGAAGCGTTGAAGGTTTGTTTCGATAGAATTTTATAGATGGTAGCAACTTGGTCTTCTCGTTGAAGTTTGTATGCGTTGTCCACTAATTGAAATTGATCAAATCCTGATAGTAATGTGTAGTTTCTTTCCTCTAGATCGTTGTCTTCCATCGCACATAATTTGTAATATTCTAATACTTCATGGTCGGTATCGAAATAACTTAACCAACTATATTGAACGTGGTTGTTTTCTAATTTTTCAATGAGTTTTGAACTATGGGGATAGTAAGTTGAATCAATGAGATTGGCTTCTATGATCGATTCTGCATAGATATTGAGTTCTTTGACCTCTTGTTCAATTTGGCCACACTTCACAGCATCAACAACAAGCCTTTTATTTTCAAGAATGTCTTTTATACCAATCCAATATTTCGTCACCTCTTGCTGCTGATTGCGGTAAGTGATTTGTAGCCATTTTTTCTCCTTAATGGCTCGAGAAAGTGTCAAGATGATTTCATTCATGATATGTTTAAATCTATGAAAAGTATAACAAAATGCTCACCTTTGTCTCATTAATGTTTCTACTGTGGACACATTCCACGATTTGAGGATATAGTTGAAATATGTTTAGAGAACCAAAGAAACCAACTTTCAGATTAAAGAACCCCAGACTAGTTACCAATGGAATTATATTTGGAATCTTCATAATGCTTTTTCTCTTTGAAGATAGTTTTTTTCTCTTTCTTGGTATATTTCTATTTATTACTTCTGCATGCATTATTGCAATTGCATTTATTGACTATCAACAAAAGTTGAATAGTTTTACAAGAAGGGTTAAAAAGATTAAAGATTCAAATATTACTGAAGTTGATAGTTTCACTGGAGAAAAATTTGAATATTTTCTTAAAAAGCTATTTGAAGACTTAGGCTTTAGGAAAATAAAGACCACACAAAAAACAAGAGATTTTGGTGTTGATATAGTTATGTTTGATGCCAGCAATAGGAAAATTGTTATTCAAGCAAAAAGATATAGTAAAAATGTAAGTAATAAAGCAATTAATGAAGTAGTCGGGACGAGACTTCCCGAAAATGCGGATGAAGTTTGGGTTGTTACAAACAGCTACTTTACCAAACCCGCAATTGAACACGCTTATAAAAACAAAGTTAAGCTACTAAATCGTGATTCTCTCATTGATCTTATTTTAAAAAGTCACAAAAACTCTCAGAAAAAATTATAAAAGTATAAACTTCCAATTCAATAGTTCGAAGATACCCAATGAGCTAAAATTCATTTTTAATGAATTTGTTGATTTAATTAGACACTAAATTAAAATTGATAACCTTCAATTAATCTACAGTGATTCGTTGACTAAATAATGATATCTATCCGCTGCAGTAAAACCTGTTCCCATGGTGATCGTGCTGAGGAGGTTCTTTGCATTGGTACTTAGCCTATTATATTTATCCATGAATTCAGCTTGCTTGGTATTGGTTAATTGAATCATGTTATTAGCGACGGTTGCACAAGGGGAGTAATTTTCTATTTCTGACGCGAATTGGTTTGCCTGTTCTGAGTCAGTCAGCAAAGCGTAGGTAATGATGAGTTCTGGGTTTTGAATGTAGATGGTGCCTGTATTAGAATTATTGGTTAATAACAGTCCCACATTGAGATAACTTGATTGAATGGTTTGGTTAAAGGTAAAAGAACTAGAAGTCGCTCCAACTTTGATGGATTGACTACTACCCAATAAATTCCATGAAGTTTTTTGATCCAATGAATAAATTAAGTTGCTTGTATAACTGTCATTGGTAGATCCGCTACCCCAAAGGAGTTGAATCGATGTGACTTTGATGTAATAGAATTGATCAAGTTGGGTGATGACACCCTCAAATCGATGCCCACGAGAAACACTTACAAACGAAGCTAAATTTGGATGATCAAAATCCCCATACTCATCTGCTAGCAAAATAGAGGTCGCCCCAAACAAGACCCGACTTGATCCAGTATCATTACTGCCAACCGATAATAGGTAGTTGTATCCGTTGGTTAGGATGCGATAAGGAGAACCGGTGATGGTATTACCAACCACTTGCGTTCCCGCGGCATTAAACCATGTGGCACTTGAAAGAAAGTTAGTCTGCAGGGTAAGTGCACTAGCAAGGGTTTCAACCCTCGTGGATGAGACTAAAATGCCAAAAAAAGAGAATACCAATAAGACTAAAGTAAGATTTTTCTTGAACATTAATAATAAAATAATGGAACTCAAATGAAATTTCAATAAAAAAGTAATGAGACAAAATTGAGACTATATTAAAACTGCAAAAAATTTTTAAAATTAGATTAATAACAGATAAGTTTCAATCAAGCAAACACACGGATTGGCAGTCCGTGTGTTTTTCATAAATAATTAAATATAATAATTATGTATAATATTTATAGTATGGAAAAATGGCAATATAAAACTTTATATAAAGACCCAACAGTCATCAAGAAAAAGGATGAAGCACTTGATAAAATGATAAATATAGAGGGACTGCAAGGTTGGGAATTAGTATCCGTTGTTTCCACCAGTTTATGGGGGTCTTCAGGAAATTTGATTTTGTTTTTCAAGAAAAGAATAGAATAATATAGATTTAAAACTCTAAGAAGTTCTCAATAGTATATAAACCATATAGATGAACATGATGGATACGTTTTTAGCATAGTATCCTGGCCATTGAACATCAAAGATTGCATTGAGCCATTTTTGGTAAAGGACTAATAGTTCAGGATGACCTTCCCCTTTTTCAAGCGACTTCGTTTCAATTCCTACCCCACTTCTTAATCTCATCCAAGCATCATAGATTCCCATCTTGATTACCTCCACTCATATCCTAAAGCTTAGGAAGTTTAATGGGTCGCCATTAAAGCGACATTGATTATAATGAAATCATGGAATCGTTAAAGACTTATATTCATAAATTAAAGAAATCATCGTTTGTAGATTTATTGCTTTTCTTCATCAGAGAAAAGGATTTAAATAGTCCAACCGTGTATAAACGGGCTTTGATGGACCGTAAGCTATTCTCTAAGCTCATCAGTGATCCTACTTATCGTCCTAGTAAGAAAATTGTATGTGCTTTGGCACTAGCCCTTCATCTAGACCAAAAAGAATCGAAGACCTTGATTAAACGTGCAGGTTATATTCTCACCAGTGGGTCTGTGTTTGATTTAACCATTCGGTATTGTATTGAACATAATATCTATGATGTCTATGAAGTGCAAGCGTTACTAGAAAGAGAAAATCTGACGTTGTTCGAATTAAAGTAATCAATCTTCTTATCATCTTTCGCTAATGGTAATTTTGTTTTAAAAATTGAAAAAAACAATGAATGTTATAGTTTTTAATTGAGGTATTCACCATTCAAGTTATGAATAAAATCAAGCACACCGTAACCATGCTCACGTTCTGTATTTTATTTAAAATATGATATAACGATTAATCCTTATGAAAAACATAGGAGACGAATTGGCGGGATTTGTCATTTTATTTGAAAAGAAAAATAACTAAGATTGGATTTATAACTAATTATTTGTTTTTTCTAAAGAGATTCGAATTGCTTGGATGTTAAACAACAAATTTAACGAAATCATTCCAAGAATCAAATTCAAAAATGCTAAAACGATAGAACCAATAAGCGAACCAACAAAAACAAAGAAGTTAAATCCATTCCAATTGCTAAAGTAAACGACTAAAAACAAGAAGGTAGTAACGAAGATAAAGAAGCTTGAAATCATCACGGAGTATCGTAAAATCTCTAACCATAAGGGGTTTTTGGGGTCGAGTAGGCTTGAGACAACGGTATTGTTTTTGAAAGCTTTGTGATAGTGAGGTTGCTTCAAATTTTTATCTTTTAATGATGAAGGGGGTTGACCAATGATGAGGCCGATCAACAATAGACTTCCTAACCATGGGATTGTTTCTTTGATTGAATAAAACACCAGTGCAGTCGGGTTCAAATAACCCGCATAATTGAAAATGAAAAGTGCCAATTGTAAGAAGACCAAAGAAAGAATAATTATTTTAAATCTTAAACTGGTGAATTGAGTTGCGATAAACTGAGATGGTTTAAAGATGTAAAGTGTTGTGAAAATGACGCTGATAAAATAAAAGAAGATACCGATTGAAGAAAAATTTGAAGAAAAATAATCTAAACCAAAGATTGTTAGTATTGATAGTGAAATCAGAAAAGGGAGTATAGGAATCAATTTTTGGATTGGTAATCCATTTTCTCTTCTAAGGAACAAAGTCAAAGGAATTGAGGATAAAGGGGCGATAAAATACCAAAATCTGTCAAAGGAGAAAACGTCATCAAGATCAAAAGCAACCCAATCCAAATACCAAGAGTAAACAAAAAATAAAAAAAAGAGTGACATTGCAGTCAATGTTATCGCGGCAATAAGGGTTGGTTTAGAATATTGATTAAGCATATAAATCCTTTCCTAAAATGATCGTTTATAAATTTAAAGATTTGGCGATAAATTATTTTGAAAATGCAAAAAACAAGGTAATTAAATTTTAAGATTGTTTCTTAAAGTAAAATTGAAAATTAAATTAATAAATAAACGCAAGGAAGTAAAATTTGTAGCGTAGGTTTATTTTGCTTGTAAATCAGCATCCGTCATCACAAGCATTAAAACGCCAGAAATCACATTAACAAAGAGAAGCGTTAAGATTGGTGATGAACCCAATTCCGCTTTGGTTTTTGCAGTATCCAATTTTTTGATCGCGCCAAAGCCAAAGATTAAAGGTAAGATCAACCAAAAACCGGCAATCATCGAAAGATAGATAAGAACTTTTGCTGCTGTTTTCATAAATTTTCTCCTGTAGAAGATTTTACTCTATTGGAGGATAACTGTTTCTTAAGTTAAACTTACGAATCAAGTTATCCATCCTTTTTTTCTCTTGGAAATTACCTGTCAAGTATTTTTAGACGCTGCTCCATATATTTATATATGTATTGCCAATTTTTGATTCAAAGGTGAAGAAAAAGAAGAATCCTCCATACAATAGAGGTGGTGAAGGGGAAACCAAGTGAAAAATAAAGACATGCTGCTTCGTGACATCCAACAAGTCGACAAGATCCTACTAGAGGCTAAGGTTGTCAAAGATACGAACCACAATCAAATCAGGTTGTTTCTTAATGGGAATGCGAAGAGTCATCTCTACCTGACGTTTGCCCACGTGTATCCGAATTTGTGGGGAAAGTATCCTGCCTTAACCTCCAAAGAGATTGAATCGACGTTAAAGCCAGATCAATCAAAACCGATTGATGTTCGCTATCAGCTGTTTGAAAATCTAGAGAACGCGAAGAAGTTTACAGAAAATGATCTTGAAGCACTTGCCGATTGGGATGTGCTACCTGAATCCTTAAAAAAGAATAAGGTCAGCACCCAAGTGCTCATCGATGGTCGTTTTGTCAGTTTTGGTAGTGAGCCCGAACTAAAGACCTATCAGCGCTTAAAAGAATTAGGGGTGATTGCGTCCTTCCGTGCACAGCATCTCCGGGTTCCGTATGCGTCGTATATCAAAGGTGATAAGAATTATTATCCAGACTTTGTCTTCTTAACCCCAGAAGGGTATATCGCGATTGTTGAAAGTAAGCCGATTGCCTTGATGTCTAATATGACGGTGGAAGCCAAGTATCATTTTCTCAAACGATATTGTGAAGCCCATGGTTTTCTTTATGCGATGATGGACGAAAACCTCACCACGATTGAACACGTTAGAGAAGAAGCATTACCTAAGGAGATAACCCAATACGCGAATCATTTACTCGACACAGCAAGAATCTTTGATGATGGGGCCATGGAAATGGTGTATCTCAGGTTTAAAGAAGAGGGCTACACGCAACTTGAGATCAAAACCATCTTAAGCAAGCATTGGATTCAACGGGAACTCGTGAATAAGTCGACCCGGGGGTTCTTAATCAAGAAACGGCGAAAGATCAATTATGACCTCTTAGAAAAATTCACGAAGATTCAACCTAATGAAGAAAACATGAAAAGAGGAAAAGACCATGGCAAAACCAATCGTTAAGACGTGGACCGGTGTCATTCGCTATCCTAGCAAAGCTCCTGTGCGTGCTTCCCATGAACCGAATCACAAGCTGATTGATGACACCTTACTTGGTTTACTCAATGACTTACAAGTCAACCTCAAGACCTTGATGCACCGCTGTGACCTCACCCTTACCCTTGTTGAGAGCGACCGCAGTCGACGATTAGAAAGAGGCATCAATGAAAGTGGACTGATTGCCCCCGATTTCGGTAAAACCTTCACTGGTGTTTATTTTGAATCGCTTCAAGTGACATTAAAAACACCAAAAGAAACCAAGAAAAAGACGATCGCATTTCTCCAACCTTATGTTGAAGGACTGATCATGACGTATTTCATGAGACACCCTAGCGTTGCCAGTAATTGGGAGAATAGTTTTCGTAATCCCAACACAGGAAGAATTGCCACAACCGCCTCACCTTCCACGATGATTAACTTCCCAAGCATCGCGTTAAAAGTTTCTTAAGCATCGAAGGACAAACAAAAAACCTACCTTGATGGGTAGGTTTTCTTCAGAATACTGCTAAAGTTTAAATCAATTGAATCGTGAAGAGTACGCTGTAACTATCAGGATCAATATCTGCAAAAAGGTTTGTATAATCGCTGACTCCTAAGTAGACACGAACGGCAGTATTATCAACAAACATCGTTCTAAGGAAACAACTTGTACCTTCTCCGTCAATGATAAAGTCATCGACAATTTGAAGTTCATCATTAATAAGGAGGACAAATTTGCGGTTGTAATTCTGGATAGGGTTAGTTTCACTGCTGCCGAATTCTCCAACAATGATGAATGTTCCTGCATCATCCATGAAAAAATCATAAACTTCAACCTCACCGTAAGTTGATAAATCCATCGACTTTGTGACGGTTGTTCCAGTTTGAAAGCGAATAATGGCTCTACCCTCTTCTAAGATCCAATCCTCGTTATAATGGCTTTCATTGGTAATCAAAACGAATTCGTTGTCCCGAACCCAATAGACATCTGCATAGGCTCCAGCTCTAGGTTTAGACGGGGTTTCAATCTCTTCGAGGATGTCGAGGGTAACTTTATTGAAATCTTTATCAAGGACGCCATAAATGTGATATTGAAGTCTATCGATTTGCTCATC
>Ga0247843_1008818_pt1 | contig 11545 bp, 5 predicted proteins | sample LaCruzMarch2017__FD_192420 | JGI IMG/M metagenome (GOLD analysis project Ga0247843, IMG submission 192420) | Freshwater microbial communities from meromictic Lake La Cruz, Castile-La Mancha, Spain - LaCruzMarch2017_8m | ecosystem: Environmental > Aquatic > Freshwater > Lake | place: Spain...
TTTTAACCTTTTCGAAAGCCATATCTGATGCAAAATTAACTAAATATAATAAACTTATCTTAGTAAAGTGACATCTCCTTTTAAGATATACTTCTGGCCATCAGTTCCCCTTACATCACACTTATATATATATATTCCTTCTTGACAAGCGTCTCCATTAAAAGTACCATTCCAACCATCGTTACATGAGTTACTCTCATAAATCTTTTCTCCCCACCGATTGTAAATTCTTAACCAATAATCCGCGATAAAAACACCTTCAGGTTTATACGTTTCATTTAAGTCATCAAAATTTGGAGTAAATGCATTTGGTATAAATACCTTTGTTTGTATGTTTGGTTTCGAAACATTACTTACACTGTTTAAATACCAAAAACTATCTACAGGAAAGGGCCTATTGGGTATAGCTGTAATTCGGTATTCAAGTGTTTTTCTGCAATTTAAATTTATCAATTCATCAATATAGATTGTATCAAAGGGCGAAACTCGTGCAATTTCATGAAATTCACTATTTTCATTTCTTTCAATTTTATATTCTTTGATTCCAAATGTCCATAATCCATATTTATTCCATGTTAATATTGGATTTAGCCTTTCATTTAGCGACGTCCTTAATACCATAGTTTTGGCAAAATCAGTAAATTTACTACTATCACCACATATATCTACAGCGAGAACTCTGTAATTATAGGATTGATTATCAACATCGACCAAAAAATCATTAAAAGTAAAACTATCTGTTCTCGCTGTAATATTCCACCACTTCTGATGGTTCAGTTGATGTTCATTTCTACGAATCACATACCTTTCCAATGGCACTTTGTTCTGTTGAAACTGATCCCAACTAATATTGACAAATTTATCAGACAATACTGAGGCACGTCGAATAACGGGTGGTTGAACTGTGTTTATGTATATCGGCTTAACCCTACAGGTATCACTCCAACTTTTTTCCATTAATCCACCTTTCTCAACTGCCAATACCCTATATATATAAACCTTATGACAGGTTATAGAGCTATCAACAAAATAATTTACATTTCCATCAACTTGTCCAATAGAATCAAATTGATAGTTTTCATTCTGCCGAAAAACCAAATATCTATCTGCTTCCCATCCCAAATAATGCGTCCAACTTAATAAACTTGCATTAATTGCAGGCTTTCCCCTTAACTCTATCGTGCAATGACTTACCAAATCCAAATTGTCAGATTCTATATTACACAAGTTTTTTACACCTATTTTATAACAATCCACCCTTTTTAATGCATCTACACCCGTCAACTTAAAAATAGTATCGGAAATGTTCGAAATTGATACAAATCGATTAAACCCAATGCCTCCAATATCTCTAAATAACTGATACTCCAAAAAATCAAAACTAGGAAATCTGCGCCACACCAATTCATGGGTTATATCGTTGTCTACTGATACCTTTCTCCAAACTGGATTCGTTTGAATTAGCGTATCTCCAACAGAAATTAACTTAGAATATTTCAACGTATCCCAACAACCTAAAGAATCTTCGATATAGTACTGAATTCTATATTGATTCGTTTCATTTGGCAAGAATTCAAATACAACTGTGTCGGCAAACACTTTTCCATTTAAAAGCCAAAATTTCTTATTAATGGGGATATCGGATTCCAAAAATCTTTGAGCACGCCATTTATTGCCCAAACAAATTGTGTCCCTATTTGAAATTACTTGAATTTTTGGCTGATACAATTTTATGGTTTGATAGTTGGTATCCTTACAACCAAAACTTGTTTCAACATAATGTCCAACAACTGAACTTTTATCAGAAAATAAATGTTTAAAACCAACTTTATCAGAAACAACCGCGTTGTTTAATAACCAATTATAAGATTTAATCTCACCGTCGTTTGATATAGCTTGCGAAACAAACTCAATAGAATCGCGTAAACAGTTCCCCAATTTAGTGAACTCCACCTTTGGTAAATCATTTACAATTATCGTATCTACAGGTTTAATTGCTCTTTTACATCCAAACGAATCCGTGAGTATCATAGAGGGAATATACTTACCTGGTTTCGAATATAAATGATTGAATATTTCTCCTTCGCTAACCACGCCATCTCCAAAATCCCATTCTTGTTTAGCCGTTTGATAATTGACAGATGATTCAAAATTGACTTTTAAAGGCAAACAACCAACCTTAGGATAAAAATCAAATGTACCATCAGGTCCCGGCACCAAAATTAGATCAATAAATTTTTTGGAATATACACAACCCAAAGAGTCAGTAATTGTTAAAGTAACGGAATATTTTCCAGGTGATAAATATTGATGGGAGGGATTTTTTAGACTGCTAAAACTATTGTCACCAAAATCCCAAAGCCACTTTCTTAATGAAACACCGTAACTTATACTCGAATCTCTAAAATGCGCTGTAATTGGCGGGCATTTATTCCCTTCGAGTGTATAATTTAATCGCATTTTCACACGGGTGCCTGGGTAAAATATTGTCTTTTCCTGCTCAGCTTCACACCCCAATGAGTCTTTCACTTTAACTTTAACTTTATAATATCCAGAATCTTTGTAAGAATGACTTATATACTGAGATGAATAAAGTTTTGAATCACCCATATCCCAAGAATAGGTAAATTTCTTTTGAGGATTCTTTAAACTAAGCGATCCAGTGTATAAACTAGTAGAACAACCATAATCCCATTTAGAATTCAATCTAAATCCTGGTCCTTTTATATAAATTGGAATTACATCAGAGCCATTACAAAGACCCATTCCAGAATTAGAAAAAAGTTGTGCATAAATTGTATCGCTCATGGAATTCAAAAGTTTGAATTTTTGAATTTTGTTATTCATTCTAATAGTATCACCATTAGATAATACCCAATAATGACTATGTTTTAAATTAAAGTTACTGTCTACCAATTCGATATCTGCCGGCAAACATCCTTCAGGACCTTTTATTGATCCAGATAAATTTCCTTCTCCTACATTAAACTGTAAAGATCTATTAAGTATGCAATCTTCTCCGTAAACCAATACTGCCTGAACAGTGTATATGCCCGCAGTATCAAATCCAACAGTCAATGGATACTTATCATAAATAGTATCTCCATTAACAACCCAATAATAAAATTCGGGGAATCCAACGCCATCTAAAACCGCAAAACCTGGAGAACATAATTCTTGTGATAAAATCCTAATGCGCGCATTTTGACCACCACTTGGCCAATGAAGGTATTTTATAGTATCCCAGCAACCACTGGTATCGTCTTTTACATACAATTGAATTTCATGAAACTGAGATTCCTTTAAAACAATGGTATCTGATGTGTAGTTAACACCGTTAATTGTCCAAAACCATTTATTGTACTTACTTGATCTATTAATTAACATCAATCTATCATCGTTGCAAATATTTGCATCCATTTCAAATTGCGCATAAGCAGCAACTATGTGAATGGAGTCCTTCTGTTCAAGCGTATCTCCACACCCGTGGTGATAAGATACTAATTTCGGATTAACACCCCCAGTATCGCGATCATAACGATGATAAACATTTGATTTTGAATAGGTATTTGGAATAGTATCTTTCCAAGGTTTTTGAAATTTAAGTGTATTATTAGATTCATTATCATTAAATACCCATTTAAAACTATCAATTAGAAATCCCGGATATCGCGTAGTATTGATAAATTGAACGGCTGTTGTATTGTTACAAATATTACCTGTCGGCTGTGTGTAAAAACTTGGTTCCGCCTTTTGTCCAACATGAATTTTTTTACTCCGTTTAGTCCAACAATTTGGAGAAGCACAAACCCAATAATCCACATTAAATATTCCAGTATCATAAAACATTTTAGAGAACTTTCCTCCAAAAATGGTATCACCTTTGCCGAAATCCCAAAACTGCTTAATTATTTTTCTGTTGGAAGAAATAATCATTTCTCCATTTGCTTCAAGGTCTTTACAGCCTTCATATGTACCAATAAGTTTTACTATTGTTTGATTACCGCTGATATCATTATATGTAAAGGAATCTTTACAACCATCCTTACTTATTACTACGACACGGATGTCATGTGAACTCACATTTGCAATTGTGATATCCTCCGGATTTTTATTGCCTCTAAAAAGTGTATTCTTGGCAGTATCTATGGTATACCATGATATTGATTGAGGCGCAAAACTATCCAAATAATTTACCTTAATTGTATAAGGTGCGCTGCATGGAAATGAATCGGATAATGCAATTTTGCCTTTAGGTAGCCTATTTATTTTCATCAACTTAGGCTTTGTAATTGTGGCTGAGCAATTTCTAAATGCAGATTGAATGGTAAGTGTTACAGTATATTCTCCAGGTAAAATATACTTCTTGGATGGGTAAGCCAATGATGAACTTGTTCCGTCGCCAAAATCCCAAGAGAATTTTAATCCCCCATTAAATGTGCTGGAATTAATAAAATTAACGGCCATTGGACCACAATTTAATGTTCTATCTGCAGAAAAATCCGCTTTAAGTGGACCTAAAAAAACCGCGTTCAACTTGGTTATTGAATCTTTACAACCGTTTATATCAGTAACAACCAATTTAGGAGAATAAGTTCCTAAGCTAGTGTATCTAACTCTTGGATGTTTTATTGTTGATTTTTGTCCATCGTTAAAGTCCCATTGATACGTTAAATTCGTCCCAGTACTTAAATTAAAGAAGGGAATAAAAGTGGGGACAACACAATCAAAAGCAGAATCTATAGAGAAATTGGCTTTAGGCTTTGGATGAATCTCTATTAAATTACTTTTCTTTATTTTGTCCTGACAACCAATTGCATCGGTAACAATCATGGAAGGCGAAAACAAACCATCGATGGAATATTTATGCGATGGATTTTTCGAATTGGTTATTGAACCATCACCAAAATCCCATGCCGTTTTAACAATTACTGTATCACCAATAGAACTTAAATCAGAAAAGACAATATTATTCCCTAAACAAGTTGTGCTAAAATTGGTGCTGAAATTAGCAGTTGGAAGTTTAAAAGCATGAACAAAATTATTTTTTAACAAAACGGTTTTCTTACCATTTGAATCCCAAACTGTTAATTGGATTGTATACTTACCTGGATTATAATAAATTGCGGCTGGGTTCTGTAATGTGGAAGTATTGCCATTACCCAAATCCCATTCCCATCTTACTGAATTTGTAGTTAAATCACTAAAATTAACTGTTAATGGGGTACACCCTTTTTGAGGGGAAGCAGAAAAATCAAATTGCGCTAATGAAATATCACATATGAGAATTAAAAAAAGTATAAGACTAATTTTTTTAAAACACCTTTTTATGATATCAATTATTAACATCGGCAACTAAGATAAGACAGAAAAAAATAGAAATTCGTTGTATGCGGTAGATTTTATAAAAAATGCAAATCTTTTAATATGAATTGCCTGTATTTTTTAAATATAAGAATTCAAAAAAAAGAGGCTACCTATTTTTAAGGTAGCCTCTACTAAAGCGATATCGTAATTCAGGTTAGCTGCAGCCTAAACTGTTTCCACAATTTAAGCATTTATAACATGTACCACTTCTTACTGTAATATGGCCACATACATTGCATGCTGGAGCATCGCTTTGAACTTCCTTCAAATGATCTTGCATATCTTTAATTCCGTTATTCCCTGCGGCTTCTGCCTTAAACACCCTGTTCAAATCAACTGAAATAGGTTCAGGATTAAAAACAGGCTTAAATTCAGAAATAACTGGGGCTTCGGATTGTCTCAAATTTGAAATATTTTCTGAAGGTTTAACCTGAACAAGATCTTCCCTGTTCAAATATTCAAATCCTAACAATCTAAAAATATAGTCTACAATGGATGTTGCGTTCTTAACATTAGGGTGACCTTCTACCATTCCACTAGGTTCAAATCTAGTGAATGCGAATTTGTCAACAAATTCTTCAAGCGGAACACCATATTGCAAACCAACCGAAATGGCAATTGAAAAACAGTTCATTAATGACCTGAAACTTGCTCCTTCTTTATGCATATCGATAAAAATTTCACCCAATGTTCCGTCATCATATTCCCCAGTTCTCACAAAAATAGTTTGACCTCCAACTCTACCTTTTTGGGTAAATCCATTTCTTCTATTTGGCAATCGCTTCTTTTCTACAATATTGGACAATTGTCTCTTAAATTTCGTATCAGTACTTTCACTTAAGATGCGTTTAGCTGCTTCTAAAACTATTTCAGGTGTTAGTTCTTCTGCAACACGAATTACTCTCTCAGTACCCGCTTCTTTCATTTCAGAACCATCCCTATTTTCTTCAGTGCTATCCTCTTCTTTTGTTTCAGATTTATTGCTAAGAGGTTGGCTTAACTTACAACCATCTCTATAAAGCGCATTTGCCTTTAAACCCAGTTTCCAACTCAATTCATAACAGCTCTTAATATCGTCTACAGATGCCTCGTTTGGCAAATTGATAGTTTTACTAATTGCACCAGAAATAAATGGTTGTGCTGCAGCCATCATACGAATGTGAGCAAAAGGATGAATAAATCTTACCCCTTTGTTTCCACATTTATTTGCGCAATCAAATATTGGTAAATGTTCTTCTTTTAGATTTGGAGCACCCTCTACAGTCATAGTACCAACAACGAAATCATTGGTTTCAGCAATTTGTTGTCTGTTAAAACCTAAAGATTGTAACATGTTAAACGAAGGATGATTGAATTGAAGTTCAGAAATCCCACAACGCTCCATACAATCTTCACCTAATGTATATTTATTAAATACAAAACCAATTTCAAATGCCATAGGAGCTGCCGCTTCTAATTTCTCTAAATCAGAATCATTAAAACCCTTAGCCTTTAAAGAGGTATGATTAATATGTGGTGCATTAATGAATGTTTGATACCCTTTCGCATAATTCACGATTGCTTCAATATCGCTTTCCGCATATCCCAAATTTTTCAATGCAATTGGAACTGTGTGATTCACAATTTTAAAATAGCCACCGCCAGATAATTTTTTATACTTTACCAAGGCAAAATCAGGCTCAATTCCTGTAGTGTCACAATCCATCAACAAACCAATTGTACCTGTTGGGGCTATAACAGTAGCTTGAGCATTCCTAAAACCATACTTTTCACCCCACTGTACTGCTTTGTCCCATGCAATACAAGCTGATTTTAATAAATAATCAGGACAATATTTCTCGTCAATACAAACTGGATTAACTTTTAAACCTTCAAATGCCAATGGTGTATTATAGGCTGCATATCTATGGTTTCTGATTACACGCAACATGTGTTTTTTGTTCTTCTCATACATTCTAAATGTACCTTTTGTTGCTGCCATTTCAGCACTTGTTGCATAAGCAGTTCCGGTTAAAATAGCTGAAATCGCACCGCAAAATGCTGTTGCTTCTTTACTATCATATGGTATACCAGCGCACATTAAAACAGAACCCAAATTAGCATAACCCAATCCCAACGTTCTATAATCGTAACTTAATTGAGCTACTTCTTTACTTGGAAACTGTGCCATTAATACGCTAATTTCTAAAACGACAGTCCAAAGTCTTGATGCATATTCTAATTTATCTATATCAAAAGTACAAGTGCTTTCATTAAAAAACTTTCTTAGGTTTAAAGATGCCAAATTACATGCTGTATTATCCAAAAACATATATTCAGAACATGGATTTGATGCATTAATCCTTCCGCCTTCTGGACAAGTATGCCATTCATTAATTGTGTCGTCATATTGAACACCAGGATCGGCACATGCCCATGCGGCATCACCAATTTTATCCCAAACTTCTTTAGAAGGGATGGTTTTCATTACTTCACCATTAGATCTCGCAATAAGTTCCCAGTCTTCTCCTTTTTCTAATTTCTCAAAAAATGAATGTGGAATTCTTACTGAGTTATTGCTATTCTGGCCTGAAACAGTGTTGTAAGCTTCTCCTTCATAATCACTTGCGTAACCAGCCTCAATTAAGGCTGCCACTTTTTTCTCTTCTTCCTTTTTCCAACCTATAAACTCCATGGCCTCTGGGTGATCTAAATCCAAACAGACCATTTTTGCCGCTCTTCTCGTTGTACCACCACTTTTAATGGCTCCAGCTGAACGATCTCCAATTTTCAAGAAACTCATTAATCCACTCGAAGTACCTCCACCTGATAATTTTTCTCCAGATCCACGAATTTTTGAGAAATTAGTTCCAACGCCTGAACCATATTTGAAAATTCTTGCTTCTCTTACCCACAAATCCATAATTCCACCTTCATTCACCAAATCATCGTCCACCGATAATATAAAACATGCGTGAGGTTGGGGACGCTCATAAGCAGATGTCGATTTCATCAATTTCTCAGTTAATGGATCTACAAAATAATGGCCTTGTGGCTTACCCGAGATTCCGTATGTTTGATGCAACCCTGTGTTAAACCATTGCGGTGAATTTGGTGCCGATTCTTGATTCAACATTGAATAAACCAATTCTTCATAAAACACGTTAGAGTCTTCTACTGAACCAAAATACCCATGTTTTTCACCCCAATATCTCCAACAATCAGCCAATCTATGTACCACCTGTTTTACTGAGTTTTCCGCACCCAATGTTCCATCGACCTGAGGTACTCCAGCCTTTCTGAAATATTTTTGCGCTAAAATATCTGTGGCCACTTGACTCCATCCATTTGGAACTTCTACATTTTTTAACTCAAATACTACACTTCCATCGGGCTTTTTAATTACAGATGTACGAAAATCATAATCAAAAAGCTCATAAGGTGTTTTCCCCTCAACAGTATTCATCCGATTAAAACGGAGACCTGTTGAATCAATGTTTTGGTTTGGCGTAATTTTTTTTGTCATTTTTGTGGTTTTTTTGAGTGATCTAAAAGTTCTTGGTTAACCTAATTATTTGTGCTTTTATATTTAGGGAGAACAAATCTATCTGAGAAAAAGAAACTTTGTTCAGGACTTTTTCCACAAAAAAGTCAACTTCTCAATAAACTAAAGGGGTAAGGATGTGGAAAGTATTTAAAACAATATCAATCAAACAGTTAAGCCCAATCTATTGATAGTCACAACGATAGTCATTCTTATAAATTGGACAATTATTCAAAGTAAAAAATCAAAACAAAACCGTATTTTACCGTACTTTGCAATTACAAACCCATGAGTATCCTTGATTTCCTTATCCAACAAAAACAAAACCGTAAAAAAGGCTTGGCTATTTTAATTGATCCAGATCAACACAATAGCTCTACTACTGAAATTTATTACCAAGCTAAAAAATGCGGAATTGATCTTTTTTTGATAGGTGGATCTATTTTGTCTAATGGTGTTACACAGGATGTTGTTAACTCTCTAAAATCATTGGGCGCCGAAAAAGTCGTTTTGTTTCCAGGAAATGAAATCCAATTGGTCGAGAATGCCGATGCAATTTTGTTTATGAGCTTAATTTCTGGTCGAAATCCTGAATATTTAATCGGTAAGCAAGTAATTGCTGCACCTTGGATTAAAAAACACAAAATTGAAAGTATTTCTACCGGTTACATGCTTATCGAATCTGGGAAATTAACCTCAGCATTATATATTAGTGGAACACTTCCACTGCCTTCGGATAAACCAGATATAGCTGCAGCCACGGCTATGGCCGGTGAACTTTTAGGCATGAAATTAATTTATCTTGACGCTGGTAGTGGTGCAAAAAATCCCGCCAACGCTTCTGTTATTTCTGCTATAAATTCCAATACCGATTGTTTACTTTTTGTTGGTGGTGGAATCACCAATCCAGAACAGGCAAAACTAGCGTGGGAAAATGGTGCTGACTATGTTGTAGTTGGCAATGGAATATTCGAAAATTTCAATTTGATTTCTGAGTTAGCCGATACTTTAGTTATTCAAAATTCTAATAAACAATAATGACAATATTTCCATTTAAAACAATTTTCTTAAAGTCCTCCCTTACTAGAGAAACGATTGCAACAAATTTAAAAGAGAATACCTATTTGTCTGATGCAAACTTTAATAAATCCGAAACTCAAAAAGTACTATTTTATGGAGAAATTAGTGAATTTGATTTTAGTCTTGAAACCCTAAATAAAAAATCAAATATGGTTAGATTTATTCAAGGCAAAATTCTCGGAATAGAAAATGATCTCTATTTATCTATTCAATTTGGAGCATTCAAATACAGACGGGTTTATACTTTGATGCTGCTAGTTATATGTTCATTATTGGCAACCAATATTTATTATTGTCTTCAAAATCCCCATGGGTTTAATTATCCTGAAGAATTCTACCAGCAATATGGATACGATTATTCCGAATTTTTATTTAACCTTACCACTCCAATATCTCTCTGTTTAACTAGTTTAACTCTTTTATTACTTCTTTATACCCTTAGCTTATCTAATAAATTTTTTAAACAAACTTCTAATACAATTCACCACTTAAACGAACTATTTCACTCTCATTTAGTTACAGCCATAGAAGTTCCTTTAATATTCAGACAATAAGATTTTCAAAATGTCGTTTTCCCAATTTTTGTATTTGGGAGATTCAATAATTCTTCCAAGTTCCTTTCTGCCATCATGTACAATTACAGTCGGTGCCTTTTCCAATTTCTTGTTAATTGGAAAATCAATTAACTTCATTTTATGATCTATTCTAAAATATTGAAAGTTTTTTTCTGCGAATTTTAATTCATCTAATAACTTACATAATTTAGGAATTCCTTCTCTGGTATCGGAGCACCAATTCCCACCATACACTTCAACAAAAAATGGCATATCCATTTGTTGGATAGAATCCAAAATCAACATTTCCGGCTGATAATTAACATATTCTTTCTTCATGGAGTTCAAAAAAATATTTATATCATTTTTGTCGGATTCTTCAGATTTTTTCAAATAAATCCCAACGTCATTTCGCAACTTTAAATATACTTTTCCTTCCTTTTGAGGTAATTCCTTTTTTAAACCACAAGATAATTTTACAGTCATAATACTCAATGCTAAAACACCATTAAAAAATACATTCAAATAATTTTTTTTCATCCCTTTCACAAAGATAAACTCTGCGAATCAAACCAAAACAAAATCAATCAAATTACCTACCTTCGTAACACCGATGAGCTCGAACATTGAGCAAATAAAAAAACCAATTGAAGATGAACTGCATAAGTTTGAATTGCTTTTTAGAAAAAGCATGAAAACTACTGTTCCTTTGTTAGATACGATTATGACCTATATCGTAAAAAGAAAAGGAAAACAAATTCGGCCCATTTTTGTCTTGTACAGCGCTTCCATGTTTGGTGAAATTAATGACCGAACTTTCAGAGGAGCTTCTTTGGTAGAATTATTACACACCGCAACTTTGGTCCATGACGATGTAGTTGATGAAAGTTATAAACGGCGTGGGTTTTTTAGTATTAACGCTTTATGGAAAAATAAAATTGCCGTATTGGTTGGTGACTTTTTACTTTCGAAAGGACTTTTACTTAGTGTAGAAAACAAAGATTTTGATTTGCTAGAAATA
>Ga0247843_1008820_pt1 | contig 11543 bp, 8 predicted proteins | sample LaCruzMarch2017__FD_192420 | JGI IMG/M metagenome (GOLD analysis project Ga0247843, IMG submission 192420) | Freshwater microbial communities from meromictic Lake La Cruz, Castile-La Mancha, Spain - LaCruzMarch2017_8m | ecosystem: Environmental > Aquatic > Freshwater > Lake | place: Spain...
AAAAACTCACCTGTGAGTTTTATGTATATAAAGTTTAGAGTGGAGATGTATAAACTAAAGAATTATCATCAACACGGGAACGAACAACTTCCAAAACATTCATAAATTGATCTATTGTCTCACAATTCACAGTCTTTTCTCCACCTTCACTTGAATACAAATAAAACTTTTTAGCAAGCGTATCCACAACGCAGCGTGTCAGAACTTCTTCGGTGTCGGAAGGCATTTGGGAGTTTTTTGATTACCTGGTTATTATAGCACGGTTTGGTGGTGGTGTCAAGGGGTTGGTAGGGGAAAATTTTTTTGATTATCAATTGATGTGATAATTTCATCCACATCGTATAAAGGATCATCAGAATCAAATGGATATTCATGCTCCATTCCCATAAAATCGAAGTCGAATAGATAACTTCCCGGTAACTTAAAGTTATTTAGTTTTACAGTTTCGATGTTTGTGTGAACATCATATCCAAATACCTTTGGACTTGTGCCATTCCATAAAACGACAGATGGTAATTCTAATGCTGCTGCTGCATGTTGAAGGCAACTATCTATTAATACTCTTTTATTGCTATGAAGAAGAAGACTTAAATATTCCGTAGTTGAAAGTTTCATGCTATCTCCAAATTCGATAACATGAGTACCTTCAATCTTTTTGGAATTTTTTTTAGTACATTGATAAATTGTGTAGTCTTTCGAATATTTTTTTACAATTTCTTCTGCAATATGATGGGGCATATCTCTTGCCCACATATATGGTTTTGCATCATCATGAATCAATCCTCCATTTGTATGAAGAATCATCGTTGGTTTAACATCTTTTTGCCAGAAAGTTTTGGCAGCATCTGTTTGCAACTTATTGAAAACAATTTCTGGGGTTTCTCCATTATATTTCAACTGATGCATTTTGCACCAGTTTTGAATCAATGGTAGTTTTTTATGAATGTGGTCAGTTGTAAAATAAGGTTCTTGATGAAAGATAATTGAATTTTTATTTTCAATATAATTTTGATAAAAATATTGCGTGGCACCAAGAGGATATACCCTATCAACATATTTCAAATTCATAAAAATGTCTGTAAATGGGCATACAACAATCAATTGCCTATTTGGATGATTATTTTTAATACACTTTGCGACTGCTGTTGCAGCAATATGCTTTCCCAATCCACCTTGAATGTGGAAAATACTATAAAGACGCTTCATAAATTACGACCAAGGAAGATTTTCTGTAATTACTGATGGTGCTTGCGGATTGATTTTATTTCGAATTTCGCGGGCGTTTAAACTTTCAATTTCTTGAACTTCATCTCCTAATTTATCTTTTACAAATTGAATAACTTGTTCCTCAGTAAGTTCATTGTATGGAATAAAAGTGATTAAGTTAATATTATTAGTGTTTAGTTCGCATGTTTTATAATTAGATACTGCTTTACCAGTTTCAGTATCTCTTGATACTACTTTATATGCAACTTCAGTGACTGTTCCCGTCCCATCATCTTTTTGAACTAGTTTTTTAATGATCCAAGTATGAGTAATGTTCATTTTTTTTATGCAATTAAATTTAGTTTTCTCCAAAAATCAGATCCTTTACACTTTTCTATAATTTGTTCTGGTAAAATCTTTTTGGGATCTTCTGATGTGTCTTCTAATATTGGACGAATTTCGTGCATATCAGCAAGACCATAAACATCCAGATCTTTTTCTCTGTCCTTATTTTCTAGATTATCAAAAGTATGTTCATAATATTTTTCCCCAATAAAGTTATAAATTTCTTTCATAGTATTTAGTGGGTCATCAACAAGGTTGTGATACTCTACAAAATGAATTTTATCACCATGTCCTTCTCTGATTGCTCGACTAATTGCCTGAGAAGATTCTCCTAAAATTCCATTTTCACTAGCAAGATAATCACATCGATTTGTATCATTAATTGGTAAATTATTTTTTACTAATTTCTCATCTACAAAATTAATTCTCGATTGCCCTTCTTGATATGGATTTCTTTTTATCATACTGATAAATGATGATAGAATTTCATCAGGATCTCTTACAGGACAAATAATTTTTACATTATCAGTAATATATGTTTGGATTAAGTTAATTTTTGAAGTCCATGCTCTATTTTTATCAAAGATTATAGATTCTTTTCTATCACTATGATATGAATCTATTAAAGAAGAAATCATCAACTTTCCTTCTTTTTCTTTTGGATATGCAGAAAAAAGTTGATCATTAACCAAAGAATGATTTAAAGTATAAATTGATGGAAGAACTGGACTTGATGGACCGGAGTAAAATTTTGGATTTTGATTTAAAATTGCTGATAATACTGTTGACCCAGATCGTGGTAATCCTGCAATAAAGTAATATTTTTTTTTCATACTCAAAATGATTATAATGTGTTTTATTTATTATAGCACTATTAACTGCTTATTCCAAGATGTTGCTCAACTGCAATTAACCTTTGTTTTAAATCTGTGTTTTCTGTGTCAAGTTCTTTAATAGCATTGACTAAAACTGGAATCATATAGTCAGAAGTTACGGTGTAAAGATTGGGATTTTTATTAGAAGAAATAACTGGTTCATTACCCTCAAGTGAAAGTAATTCTTGAGCACTGAATCCATATCTAATATGTTCATCAATAATTTCATTCGTATCTTCATCTTTGAAAGAATACTTGATTGGATTTATTCCTCTTAAGAATTCTCTTCCATGAGGAACATTACCCCATACGCATTTGTATCTTATATCAGAACCTGTTGTCCAAGCAACTTTTACATAAGCACCATTAGTGCTATTATTACCAATAACAACTTTATTTGAGTTAGATCCTATAGTATATAAACCATCTCCACCAGAACCTGACCCTATAGCAACATTGTAATTACCACCGTTTGCACCACATCCCGATCTAGGACCAATGAAGGTATTATAAGATCCAGTGGTGTTGCTACGTCCTGATCCAGATCCAAAATATGAGTTAAAACTTCCATCAGTTAAATTTTCTCCTGATTTATCTCCCAGTAGAACATTGTAACCTCCAGTATTAAGAGCACCACCACTATAATAACCCATCATTATGTTATCAACACCAGTAAGTGCTGTTGCATTAGATGTACCTGATGTACTTGGACTCGACCCAGCATTTGGACCAATAGCAATATTTGCAGTTCCAGTAGTGATCTTACAACCAGAATTATTACCTATTATAAGGTTCCTATCACCAATAGTAAGATTACAACCGGCGGTGGCGCCACCAATTATTATATTAGGATCATCTCCACCCTGATTTTTTATAAATGTAGTGCCGATTTGTAAATATTTTTTAGTAGCATCTCGACAATAAAAAATATTACTTGTTGTATATACACTTTCTGCTGTTGCAGTTGAATTATTACTATTTACAAATGTTAGATAATATCCTCCATTTGAATCGTTACACTGTGTATTAACTGGAATATTACCACCACAGAAGTTTTGAGCGTAAATAGTTCCCCATTGTGCACCTATGTCGCCTAAATTATAAGTATTGGTAGTAACTGGTGTAATATTACCACAGAAAGTGCTTGTACTATTAACTCTAAGTTGATTTAATGTTGTGAGTGAACCAATTGTTACACCAGTTCCGACCGTAACTGTATTTGCAGTTCCATTCAATGTAATTGAAGATGCTCCAACAGTTAAGATTCCACATATTCTAGTGTTACCTACAACGGTTAAAGAATTAGATGTAGAATTATATTGAATACCAGCATCAGTATATACATTTTGATTTCCAGTTGAACCACCAACAAAAGTTAAGAAGTATGGTGCTTGAGAACCATCTGTAGTTGCTACAGAAACTTGTGATGCCGCCCCAGTGATAGTGCCAATTATGGTGGTTGCATCAATAGTATTTGTATAAACCGTATTCCAACGTTTGGTAGAAGATCCTAAATTAAAAGATCCACTGGAGAAATTATAAGGTGGAGAAGTACGATATGTGGGATTTACACCAACCCATGGTTCCACATTTCCGGCAACCGTCACTCCCATACCAGTAACAGTTAATACTTCAAGATTTGCATTACATTGGAAAAGTCTAAATCCTTTGGATCCTCCATGCATCTTCAATAACGATGTCCATCCTGAAGGATCTATACTAAAAAATTGGAAAGCACCTTCTCCGCTTCCTAGTCCTCTAAAAATAACTGGACCAGTTGATATTTCTTCAAAAAGTGCCCCCTTTCCTGAAGTGGTAATTAGATTTCTAGAACTATCAAATCTGTTAAGACTATCTGCTCCACCAGCTCCCGCACCTTGGCATACATTACAACTATCATAAGCAAAATTTCCTACACAATAAGTCATAGAAAATTCTTTTGAATCTCCTGCGCAAAGCGATGCATTATTGCAAAGAAGAAGATTATTATCCAGTGCTAGTTCATCTGTTGTTGGATAATAACGAAGACCCGCATCAGTATATAAATTTTGATTACCTGATGTATCCGCAACAAAAGTTAAGAAGTATGGTTCTTGTGAACCATTAGTAGTTGCTACGCCAACTTTTTCGGATGATCCGGTAATAGTTCCGAAGAAATTGTCAGCATAAACAGTTTTCCACTTAAAGGAGCTAGACCCTAAATCGTGAGTACTGTTCGAAGAAGGTTTAATTGTGCTACCCACACCAGACTTAAATATAACTGTATCAGCAGAAGAATCTCCAATATCAACATCACCATTAAGTTCCGTTTTTTGAGTAACAGTAAGATTTAATGGATTTAATGTATTTGATCCTGCATTAAATATAATTTGGTCATCAGTATAAAGATGCTCCGGAGATCTGGGATTATTATTGGAATCTACAAAAGTTAAATAGTAATTTCCAGATCCACCTGTAGATCCTGTAGATATTTTATCGGCAGAAACTGTCCCAGAACCACCGCCACTGACTGTAGATAAACCAATTCCGGTAATTCTTCCCTTACCATCAACAGTAATAACTGGAATTTGAGTTTCGGATCCAAAAGTTCCAACATTTGGATTTACAGTTGCTAAGGTAGCAGCACTACTTACATTTTGATGACCTTTAAAATTTACACTCCAATCAATATCTCCCGTTGCTGCAATTTGCCTAGCATTCGTTAAGGAATTTGCCGTTGCAACATTTGCAAGACCAAAATCGATATTTACGCTTGTAATTCCAATAATTCTTCCTTTGTTATCAACATTTAATGAAAGAACCTTAGTACTTTCACCACCATAAATTCCACTAGTAAATACAGATGCAAGTGTTAATGCAAATCCAACATTTTGAGATCCATCAAATGTCTTTCCAACTGCAACTACATCTTCACTAAACGATATTGTTCTGGGCGTACTTAATCTATTTGCGGTTTCTACATTTGCTTTCGAAAAATCTATGACAACATCAGATGCAGCGGTAATTTTACCCTTATCATTTACAGTAATAATTCCCACCCGAGTTGCAGATCCATAAGTTCCTGCAATGACCCCGGTTAAATCGGATGCAATTGTTAAAGTTTGACCTATAGCAGTTGTTACAGTATCACCAGAAACGCCACTTACATCAAATACCTGAGTATCAAGATTAACAGCACCTGTTCCAGTATCACCAGAAAAGTCTAAATCCTGATTACCAACTTGTGTGTCAACATATGATTTAATGGATTGTTGAGTTGCTAAGGCATCGGCGCGATCCGATACCATATTATCTTCATCAAGTATTGCAGTTACAGCGATACCAGCATTAGCAAGAGTCAGAGATGCGGAAGTTAATGATTCTGTAATAGTAGCAATTCTTGCTGTAAATGTATCAATGACAATATCATCAGCTACATATAAATCTCCCCCAACATAAAGATCTCCGCCAGTTGTAGTAATACCACCAGCAGATGCAAGAGTAGTTACTCCTACAACACTCATCTGCCCACCAACATTTAGATTTTTTTCAATTCCAACACCGCCCTGAGTAACAACAGATCCAGTATCTTTATTATTAGATTCTGTCGCATCATTTACAAAAATTGCATCATTAATTTGAGTTGTACCGGCATTAGAATCTAAAACAAGATTTCCAACATTTGTACTAATAGTATTTGTATCAAGTTTAATATTATCAAATGTACCGACTCCAGTTACACTTAAATTGTTGATATTAACTTGCTGATCAAATGTCGCAATGCCGGTAACTTTTAGATTTTGAATTTGTAGAGAAGTAAGACTTAATGTCTGGATTGTCGCTATTCCAGATACATTCAAGTTATCTAATTCCGTGTGTCCATCAACATCCAATCCACCACCAATCGATACATTTTGGTTAATTCCTACACCACCATCAATTTGTACCGCACCGGTATTAGGATTACCTAAAGTATTATTTGCAGCGTTTGTGAAATTTATGAGTCCAGAGGCAGTTAGAGCATCTACTGTAGTGTTTCCATCAACATCCAATCCACCACCAATCGATACATTTTGGTTAATTCCTACACCACCATCAATTTGTACCGCACCGGTATTAGGATTACCTAAAGTATTATTTGCAGCGTTTGTGAAATTTATGAGTCCAGAGGCAGTTAGAGCATCTACTGTAGTGTTTCCATCAACATCCAATCCACCATTTGCATCAATAAATTGAGTAAATGTAGAAATACCACCGACACTTAAATTTCTTTGAATTATAACATCACCATTAAGATTAGATGTTCCTAATACATCTAATCTTACTGTTGGTTGAGTACTGCCAATACCAACAAAATTATTTACTTCATCATAGTAAAAGAAGTCTGCACCTTCTAAAAGTCCTGTCGAACCTTTGAATTGTACCTGTCGATAATCTCCGGCACCTCCAAATGTTATGTTTGCAGGATCTGTCCAAGAAAGACCACCAAATACATCATCTTCTCTAACTAAAAGAAAACCAGGATCTCCTGAATCTCCAAGTCTATCAATAATAGTACCAGTGAGTCTAATATTTCCTTCTACATGTAAATTAGGATCATAATTTGTTGTCAAATCGCCCGTTGGATTTGTCGTTCCAATTCCAACAAATCCAGCACCAGTAGTAATAATCACTGTACCACCAGTACCTACAGTAAGTCTATCACCAGCTGCAAGTAAATTTATCGAAGAATTGAATGTAAACGTAGGGTCTGTAGCAAAATCTCCAGATTCTTTAAATATTACTTCAGTATTATTTCCCGGAGGAACAAAATTAACGGTGACCGCATATCCAGGATTTACACTTCCCGAACCCGTTGCAGTGATTCCAGTTCCACGAAAGTCTAACTGCGTTGTACTACTTACACCACCAACAAGAGATCCCTCTTCAAAAACACTAATAAATCCAGGATTAATACCGCCTTGATTTTGAATCCAATATCTTTCTCCCGGTCTACCTTCCACACCAACAATTATAAATTGTACTCCAGATTCAAGGGGTTTTGCGCCAACTGAAGAAGGTCCTACCAAGGGATCTCCAAGACTTGGTTCAGAATCCGAAACAGACAAATATCTATATCTATCTGATGATAATCCAGTTAATGGAGTTACTTTAGACCTACCGGAAAGATACTTTGGCATAATTAGGTTGTACTATTTTCTAGGATGCTACAAATAAATTCCATCTGAACGGGTCCTACCAAACCACCACTTACATATGTATGAGGAATTCCAGAGGATATTCCTGCGTTAGTTACAAAGGTTTTAGAAGTTCCTACATTTCCGATAATAGAATTTATAGTGAATGATTGTTGTGGAGATGGAAAAATTGTGGTTGTAATTCCATAATTTCCACCAGAACAAGTAAATATAATTCCACTCATTGTGACTTCATCGCCTTGATTAAAATTATGGGGAATAGTAGTAGTAACTGTCGTTATACCAGTAGTATCAGTATATCTGACAGTTGAAATCGCCACAATTCCTGATTGTGTTCCTTCAATCACAATAGAGTCAGTAACAATAGCGGTTCTTTCTAATACCAATCGTCCGTCTACAAGTACAATAGCATCATTTGGCGGAATTTCAGCATTCTTTATAATTCTATTGTTTCTTGTGTTACCATAAGTTCTCTGAGAAGTGCTCTTTCTTCTATGAGTAAAGGATACTGTTGGATAAGTTTCTCCAATTCCAACATTTGCAACTTGAGCGTAAAGAACAATAGCAGAAACTCCCGTAGGTGCTGTATATACAGTTTGCTCTCCTGGAGCAACAGGAACTGCAATTGTTAAAAATTTATTAAGTGGTGCTACTGCCATATTTTACCTCAATGCAAGTATGAGTGGTGTAACTTCTGCCTGAATCGCTTTACTGAAATCTCTTCCTCTAATTGTAGAGGTAGGTTGATTGATTTGGAAACCTTCACCTATATCAAAGTTACCTTTTTGGTCGGTACTTGTAAATGGAATTTGTGCTCCGTCTAAAGCAACAATTTCGTTTGCTTTAATCGGAACACCCCCAGTAAAGGGCGTTGCTGTATTTATATCAATACCAGATCCAATATATTCGAAAGAGTGTGAACTTGTTAAAATTCTACTGATTCTTCTAAAAGAAACTTCTTCTGCACCAAATAATTCATAAGGAATAAACTGCGTAAATGTAACCGTTGAGAATCCTGCAGAATTTTCTGTTGCAGAATCAACCGCATAATAAATTGGTCTGGTAATTACTTCTGCAGTTGCACTTCCCCCATCAATAGAAACTTGTAGATTTTGTGTCGATAGATAATTTCTACCACTATTTGCAACATCAATTGCAGTGATTGCACCACTGACTTCATTGATAGTTGGACTCAATTCTGCAATAATACCCTGTGGTCCTTTTGGTTGTTGAGAATTATCAGAACTATCAATAATAATGATGGTTGGTGGGGAAGCAGAACTATATCCACTTCCCCCATTCGTGATTACTATTTGTTGAACCTCAACCATAGGTTCTTGAATTATACCACTACCGACAGCATCTGGATAATTTCCCAAATCTATCTTGAAGAATAATGTTTGACCATCATAAGGTCTTCTAGAATTTCCTATATTTCCAAAAGCAACAATATCACTACCAGCATCAACACCAGTTTGCCCTCTATTTGGAGGAAAAGTGCCTACAGTTCCTGTAAATTCTGTTGATCCAATTCCAACTGCATATAGCCCATAATTACCAAAAGAAGAGTTGGAGTTTGTTAAATCACAAGATCCACCGCTATCTGCATAAATTCCAATATCGCAGTTAATGGTAAAAATAGAAACCAACTGAGCATAAGCATTGTTTGTAATGGAAACTCCAATACCATTTTCATTATATTGAGTAAATGAATCACACACCATACTCTTCAGATCATTACCGGGGGTAGATCCAGTGGCGTGATCTCCATTGATTTTCATACCAATACTTCCGGTCATAAAGTTGGTACAGTTTCTAACATATGGACTTCTCCATCTTCCTGTCGATCCCTCATTTGCTGGTCCTGCAGCAATGAATCCAGAAACAGCATAATCTGCAGGATCAGTTGGGGGAAATGCTACGGCACCGCAACCAGTATGGGCGATAGAAACACTCGATCCGGCAAAATTTATGTTCTCGATTAGACATCCTCTTCTAACGTGGAAAACATCTTTAGTAACATTAAGTGGTCTAATAGTAACAAGTCTTAAGTCTTGCCCTGTAACTGTAACATCAGCACGAAGACCAATTGGATTATTTTCAGTATAAACGCCAGGTCTAATCACAATTGTATCTCCAGGTTCTGCTACTGCTGCAGCACCACCTACAGTTGATTTTGCATCACCTTCAAGTAAACCAGTGTTGGAATCATTACCATCTTTAGTGACCCAAATTGTGTTTTGAGTCTCAACTCCAGCAGGTCTCCAAGATACCCCAGTTCCAACAGAAGCAAGTCTATAATCAGTTTTTCCTACACCTGGTCCAGCAATTTCTCCATTAATATCAATTAAAGAAGAATCTAACTCTAAAGTGCCTATTAATTTTGTATTTCCACCAACATTTAGGTTCTGTTCAATACCAACTCCACCATTCGTAACAACCAGTGCTCCAGTATCTTTGGTTGTTGATGGTGTTGCACTGTTAAAGGTAACATTACCATCAACATTTAAAGTTGAATCAAAATCAACTGCTTCTGTGGCATGAACTGTTCCAGTTATATCTAACGTCGAAGATGGATTATTATTTTGAATGCCAACCTTGGTCATTCTGTAGATATTACCATCCGCAGTATATCCCCAAAGATCATATGAATTTACATCAGCGATCCAATTTGGATTATCAATATTTGAAATAGGTTCTAAAGTTGTAGTTCCAATTCCAAGACTATTTTTCTCAACAATATTTAAAGCAGCAAATGCCTGTGCCAATTGATTTGTTGGAACGAATACTCCATCATTTTGAATGTAAAAATAATTTGGCATTTATTTATTTGTGTTATGGGTATTTATAAAAATATGCATCAATAGATGGGTATTCCATCATCTAAGACAAAGAAACCATCGGTTTGAATTCCTACAATCGTTCCAAATCCAACTCCTGGAGTGGCTCCCTGAGCAAACATAGAAATCCAACGAATTCCTTTGGCATCTCTGACTAATTGATATCCATTTTTTCCGGGAGAATTTGCAGAGTCAAAAATATTTGCATCTATCTTTACACTTCCACTTACATCAAGTACTTGTTCAGGTATTGTAGTTCCACCAATACCAACCTTTTCACTAATAATTGTTGTTCCAACTACATCAAGAGCATATTTTGGTGAGGTTGTTCCTATTCCAACCTTTTCACTAATAATTGTTGTTCCAACTACATCAAGAGCATATTTTGGCGAGGTTGTTCCTATTCCAACCTTTTCACTAATAATTGCAGTCCCTAGTACATCTAATGTTTGTTTTGGGAATGTATTTGCTATTCCAACCTTTCCTGAAGTAAAAGGAAGGCCCTCAAGATCTGCAATTGCTCTTAATACGGTTCCGCCAATTCCAACATCTAGTCTTTTTCTGACTGTAAGAATTCCTACATTTAAATTTCCATCAATATAAACATCTCCTTTAAAATTTGCATCTTTAAATATTTCTACAACATCTTTGTCCTCAAATTCGTAATATAGTTTTCCGTAAATATAAACATCCTTAAAGAATTTTGCATCCTCATTAAAATATGACTGTCTTCCCGAAACATTAACATTTGGATCAATTGAGTCGTTCCGTTCAGACATATTGTTAGGATATTTCGGGGACTATTGTATCTAATATTTGTTCGACAATATCTCCACCAACAAATGTTCCACTGAATACTTTAGATGCAAATTGAAGACTCTTTGGAACTAAATTTCCGGATAGTCCATCACAGTCCATCTTACTCCCTTTGAGTAAAATTCTTCCAGAACCAGAGTCTAATGTGATATTTCTGCCTGCCTTAATATCCACATCCTCATCGGCATCAATCATAATATTTTGAGCACGAATTCTAACCTTTCCATTTTTTTCTGCCGTGATACATACATCACCGTTTCTTCCACTAATTACAATATCAACAC
>Ga0247843_1008821_pt1 | contig 11539 bp, 10 predicted proteins | sample LaCruzMarch2017__FD_192420 | JGI IMG/M metagenome (GOLD analysis project Ga0247843, IMG submission 192420) | Freshwater microbial communities from meromictic Lake La Cruz, Castile-La Mancha, Spain - LaCruzMarch2017_8m | ecosystem: Environmental > Aquatic > Freshwater > Lake | place: Spain...
CAATCAGATCAGACCACACTCGGCTTTAGGAATGAAAACTCCAAATCAGTTTGAAGAGGAGTTCAAGAATAAACTAACGCGGCGGGACTGATTCTAGAAGTGGCCAGAATTTTCAGGTAAGCGCGCTCTAGGATTAGGTTTCGATAACATACCGGCCAATCTAACTGAACCGATCTTCGAGAATGAGAAGTATGTTGGCGACGGGAAAGTCTTCGAGGACCACGCAAGAATCAAGAGTGCGTTAGTTCAAGCTGGGTATGGAACGTTTATCGATACCTATGGGAACTTCGTATTTTCTAAGAAAAAAGCCAAGGATCCAATCGCTGCGTATCAAGAAATTCAGCAACTAGTTGAAGCACGAGCTTATGAAAATGCGATCCAGCTTTATTACAAAAAGCTAGGCGCAGCCTTGTATGGTGACCTTCACTTAGAGTTTTTATACCTAAAGGTTTTGGCCGGAATTGAGTTGACCGGAAGAGATCTTTTGTTTTTTCGACCGAAATCTGCGATCGATGCTTTCTTGGGCGAGCGCATTCCCGAATACGTTAAGTGTTTGGACCAGGAGATCGCGTCTAGAAAGAAGCAAGGAAGGCCCGGCCCAATTGAAATTCTTTTGAGTGATATGCCTACAATACCAGAGCTCGAAAAGTGGCTGCGGAAGTCCGTGGATGGCGAGGTTATGGTTGACGAGAATGGAGAAGTGCATCCATATTCTTTCCGGCCAAGCTCTGTGAGTGGGCTTTGTCGCGAAGGGGAAATAAAAGCAGGCCGGATTTTTGATCTATTTCCTAATCCGGTGCTTTGCTCAAGAAAATACATTTTCCGCGCTGAAAGACACGAAAAGCCCTGGGTTACATACAACCCAAAGTTGTTTCAATCGAAGATCAAGGCGAAGGGATTGGTGGTTGTACAGTTTCGAGACTGTTACCAGTGGAAACGTGACCTAAAGCCGCTCGAAACCGTAAAGAGCTTGCACGACTTTCGCAAGCAAAGCCATTTGTGGATGTATGGCGCAAAATACACTGGGCGGCATTTAGATTTTGGAAAACTTAGACTGTTTGAGATCGTGTGTGGTCGACATCCTTATTCGGTAAATACTGACTATTTGATGTTCGATCAAAACCCATTTTTGGATACTTGCGTGGAAATCTTGAGGTCTGGAGAAAATCGTCTTCGAGTGAAGCACGGGTTGCCAAAGATTGGAGAGGGATGGGTTTCCGAAACGAAACTGTTTTCGCTGGTCAAGGCACTGTTTCCGGACGCGATTCAGCATGCACGTCCAAAGTGGTTGGGGCGGCAACATCTTGATGTGTTTGTTCCGTCGGGATCGTTCGCCATCGAATATCATGGAAGGCAGCACTACGAGCCGGTCGAATTTTTTGGCGGCACATCGCAATTTGAGTCAACGCGTACGAGAGACGCCTTGAAGAGGGAGCGCTGTAAGAAAAACGGCATCATTCTGCTGGAGTGGCATTATGATGTACAAATCGATGGAAAGGCGCTGCGTGAGATCCTTTCCGCCCATCGCATTAAGTTCTAAAATATTTTTTAGACGTGTATCCCGAAGCACAATCAGGAATCTCACTGCAGAAGTAGACGCGCTCCCGGTTCATCTATTTGATAGGCAAAAGAATTGTTGATTCATCGCATTTTAACAATTTCTTGTTATCCAATTCTTGTTTCGAAATTAAGAGCTTGTATCTCTCTTTCACCAAGAGCCACTTAGCCATATATTTACACGCATAAACCCTGCCGATGGGGTGCCACTCTAAAATTGTCTTTGCGCCCTTTTGCCGATTGTATTTCAAATTTGTGATTACGATATTGTCTGGATCATTGGCAAAGTCTCTTCTCTTTGATGCATCCCAAGAATCAGCACCCAAATCCCACGCGTGTTTAAGGGGCACTATATGGTCAATATCAATTTGATCAGCACGCTCTAGCGTTTCGTCGAAGTAGAAGTCGGCCCACTTTCCTGTCTTGACGGTGCACTTTCCTTTTTTCGAAATACTGAAAGTGACGGGGGCTAGAGATCGTTCAATAAGAAGCTCTTGCCGGGTATTTCTACAGTTGCCGTCAAGATCGATCCAGTGTTGGAACTCTTTCCTAGAGTATCCACGCTTAAGTTTCGCGGCACTTTTGGTTTTCTCGGAACTAGTATTGCTCGTCGTTTCGTTTTTGTCTGACTTAGTGTTGACCGATTGATGTCGGAGTTCGCGTAATGCATCTTCTTTGGACGGCCATGACCGGCCACTGTAAGGACTGCCGCTGTGGCAGTGGAACTTCCCAGTACGTGTTTCGTTATGGCAGTCTGCAAGAGTGCCCGACTTAATTGTACCGCCGCCGTGCCCAAAGGAAGTATTGGCGATAACCTGGCCCGCGAGGAAAGTTGCTATGAAGACCGTACCAAAAGTGGATTCGATCAGATTCGAGAAATTCCGAAGAAAAGCTGAACTCGCTGAGAAGCGCGCCTGAAAGCTCATTGGCGAACCTGAAAAGTCGCTGTCCCGATATGAACACCTTCAGCTCGAACTTTGAGCTTGTATTGTCCTGTGGGCAGATCCGGCGAGAGGCGAAGTTTTCTTAGAACTTTCACGGGCTCGTCTTCGTTGGAAACCTTAATGGAAAACTTGTTTGTCTCGACGCGATACGAAGCCGCATTTTCAACGACTTCGGCCCACGACTCTTTGTCTCCGCTTTCAAACGGAATGTATAACTCTGTCTTCAGTTCAATTTGAGGGCGATCGGTAGTGACAATAGCCTGGAACCCGATTGTTTGACCCTTATCTATAAAGCCATTCTCCAGTCCAATTCTCGAGCCTCCCTCTTCTGAAAAAAACCACTCATTAAACAAGGTTGTTCCTTCAACTAACTCCCATCCCGGGTTGTCTTTCGTTTCAATCGGAAGAAAACTCTCCTCTACATGCTCGGGCGGGCGCTTCGGGGGTGCATCTGACACATTAGTTTTGGATTGTTCTACTGGAGTCGGAGCGGCTTGTTGAACGCCGGGGATTCTAGTTTCTTGATTTTGCTGGGACAGGGGACTTTCGCTTCCGGTTTTGCCCGTGCTTGGACTCGTCCCGCTAAAGATCAAGCCTTGGCCCAGGACTAGTATCGCGATTACCGCAGCTGCCGCGACGCCTTTTTTCTTTGTTGAAATCTTGGACAGCTGCTCGGAAACGCGTTGTCCGTTGGGGGCGAATTTCGTTAAACGACTGCGTTCGTCCTGACTGTAGTTTCGGTCGACCGCCCTTCCCGTATGAAGGTCTACTAGCCGAGATAGTGCAACTTTTGTTTCTTCTTCGCGAGGCGCAGGTAGGCTAATCAATTTTGCAAAGCCCGAATTTCGATTGGAGCCATTCCGATCTAGTAGTTTTGAGGTAATTTCGAAAAGGCTTTCGTCGGAACATCCGGATTTGAACGTTTCCCAAAGTTCCTTTCGAGTCTTCATGAATAGGAAAGGGGGTAGAGATCGATCTGTTCCACTGAAATTTGCTGGACCCGCCCCAGAAAACAGCTCGAATAAGATTACTCCGAGCGAATACTGATCAGATGCAACCGTGTATGGACCTTCAGCCAAGCACTCTGGGGCAATATAGGAGGGCTTTCCCTTCACGCCAGTAAGTGTGGCTGAAGTTTCGCCACCGAGTACTTTTGCTAGGCCAAAATCGATTACCTTCACTGTTCCGTTTCTATCTAGCATCACGTTATGAGGAGTCAGGTCGCGATGCACCATTTCTGATCCTGGGAGGCTTTCGTCATCGCGAAATTGAGCAATATACCTGAGAGCGCGCGCAATGCATTGAGCGATATAGGTCGCAGTGGGGCGTGGGAGTGGGACGCCTGCCGAAGCTATGAAGAAGTCTCTTAATGAGAGACCATCAATATACTCAAAGACAATAAAGAGACGTCCCTCGTATTCGCCAGTCGAATAGACATGAACAATCCCTGGATGATTAAATTTTGCGAGAAGTTTCGCTTCTCTTAGAAAGAGACTCCTGAATTTTGAATCTTCGGTGAGGTGTGGGAGCAATAGTTTTACGGCAACTTTCCGTTGGAAACCGCCGTCGCCCTTGAGCTCGCCCTTCCATACTTCACCCATGCCGCCGCGGCCAATGCATTCAAATATTTCAATGTTCTCTGATATCCAGGTGCTCATGGAGTCCTCATGCGACCCTCTCCTGGGGGCGCTTCATGCATAGTTCATTTCCAATAATGATACCTGTCCGGCCCGATCGGTCGTAGTTATCTTTTATATAGCGCGAACCCGGGGCCGAGCTCTTGTCGCAGCAAATTGTGTATGTCGGGCGCTATCGAAACTCACGGCAGATGTATTGAACGCCTTCTTGCTTGCGATGTTCATACTGGAATTCTAAACCTGCTGGACCGTCCGCAAGCATTAGGGCCAGGTCGAATCGGTAGGTTGCTCGTGTTCTCTGATTGTATGGGATTGATCCATTCCAAGTCCGGTACACGTCCCATTCGTAGCTATTTAAGACACCGGCCAGATGCCCATCTTTTGTGAATATACCGGATCCACTGTCGCCACTCCGAGGCTTACCTCTCAAGACCATGTCTTGGCGTCTGTTGTCGAACCCCCAAACGGTATATTCCCATGCTTCTTGTTCTAGTTTTCGATTGCTTACGTAAAGGACCTTTTGCCCTGCGTACATACGACCCGGATCTTGATTTAGGCTTGGATACTGTTGATTGCGATTGTTTTCTACTTCTATGAGGGCGATATCCGAGTGGGAGTTCATGAAGTAAGCGCAAGCGCGTCGAACAGGCATGAATTTAGCATTTGTAGTGTCCCACACGGCCAGACCGTCACGGATTGCGCTGTCGAATCCATTTCCGAACCTAATTACGTGCGAGGCAGTCAAAATAATCGCCGTGTTCTCTGTAGCAGAATAGATAGTCCCAGTTCCTAATCCACGTTCCGTATTTATCTGTACAGTTCGATGGGCCAATTCGTTCAAGCAGCGCCGTTCGCCCTTCGCGCAAAAATCTGTGACGGCACCTCGGCTTGACTTCGGAGCGGTGGATGCATATGCGGAGTTCGAAAACCGACGTTTCGTCCTCGAATTGGCATTGCCTCCGGAAGTGAACCAGACAAACAATGCTCCGACCATGAGCCAAAATATTACGGCTTCTCCACTTCCACGTTCGTTTTTTAAGGATGCAAGTTTCATAGAAACACCTTTCTTTAAGCTTCCTCATCCCGAATGTGGATCTTCTGTGAATATACGTACGGCCTCAGTTGCGGGTCTTTCTCAAACGTCATCCCAGAAATAACGCGCCAAAAGCAATCCATCACTTTTTGGGACTCTCCCTTTAGCCAAGATCCCTTCGTAGGCGTGCCCTTTTCGTTTACGAATATTCTGACGACGTAATCGGTTGGTTCCCTTCGGGGATGGGCGCTCGTGCAATTGGATAACTGTTCAGAGGCTTTCGCGATGCGCCAGCTATTTTTTTTTGAAAGGAGTGCACCCGCCGACACTAGCCCTGGTTTTAGCCTGGATGATTTTCGAGTCCCGCCAAGAGGCTGGACATGCAACGGTTTGAAGCTCGTCGCTTTGTTCTGCTCCTTCTGAAAAAGACGATCCCCATATAGGGTGTCCTTCCACCACGCGTCTATTAGCCTGATGGCCTGAAGTGACTGTCCATTCCTCGGTATTCGCCTGATTTCGACTTGGGCTTTTACCGGAAGTCGTGACGGCTTGTTGAACACCAACTTCTCGAAGTTATTCCCGCTGTTGTCTACTACGCACATGTCGCTCAGTATCACTAGGCGATCACACTTGCCGAGGCGTTCAATCTGTTTGTAAACGCCTTCTAGGAGAAAAGATTTCCCATACTTGATTTTCGAATTCTTGATTTCATTTACAGTTTCCTTTAAGTGAACGCCCAAGGCGCTCCTGGCGGCTCTCCAGTCTTTTCGCTGCATCCCAAGGTGCATCGGGAATTTCATTGTCCAGGAGGCGGGGCTTTCACCAGCGTCATCGACAAAAACTTGCTCAAGTTCAGATCCGAAGTATTTTTCACTATTGGTCCAAGCCTCATCAGCGAAGCTTTGTAAAACGGACGCCGTCTCTTTCGAAAGCGCGTCCTTATTGTCCACTGTTCTGTCAATAAGCAAGACTGTCTTAGGGATAGAGCTACAGTCTGATGCTGTCGCAATAGTTGAAAAGATAGTGGTCGATACCCAAACATAATAGCTAATTCTGATGAACGACATAAGCGGTTCCTTTCTTCGCAGTAGACGAGTCCAGGAACGTTCGTGCGTTGGCGGCTGCACGTCTTTTTGCTTCAGTTAGAGGAGGTGAATTTGCGCCTTCATAGAATGCGATGCACGCTTCGCGCATAATGTTGGCGATCTTTCCTGAAGACAAATACTTAAGCTTTTCACGAAGAGAGGATTTCGCTGCTTTCATTGCTTCTATTTCGTCGGCTAATTCTTTTAGCGAAGTCTCTTTTTGTCCAAACTTGTAGGCGTCGTTTTCGTACCAAGAACGCAGATCCATTCCTTCGTCGTGGCGGGCCTTTAGCAGGGCTCTGGGATACTTTTTCTTCCAATGAGAGAAGAATCCGGCACAGAAAATTAAAGTTAGCAGGAGACTCATTTGGAATGCGAAGTCGACAATTCGCTCACTTATCGTGGAGCCTGATACCACAAGTTCGCCGGTTGCCAGATCTGGTAGCGACTCAGTTCCGATTACCTGTCTCATGTAGGCCAAGAGAACAATAAACACGACGGCGGAAGTACCGGATGCGACGGTCAGAAATAGTTTCCACTTTTGGTACTTCTCTAGACTTTCAGTAGAGTCGGGGAGGATTTTCAGGAAGAAACCTACTGCCAAAACCATTCCGCCTACCATCACTGAAGTTATCTGATTTCCTAGGCCAGGATCGGGTAGGACGAATGATTTGAAAATCCAGTAGCCAAAACAGAATTCGAACGCGAAAAGCGCGATCGTAAGAAAAGACCAAAAATCAGTTTTACGTTCTTGTTCGGACTTAAAATTTTTAATGGAGGTTTCTGCCTCTGACCTGCTCGTTACCAAGCGCGGCTTTTCATTCCATTTTCTCAGGATTTCTTTGTCGAGTTCTTTGAGTGCAACGTGTCTGCTGATTAACTCGGGCTCCTTCTCTTCGATCAGCCGATCGAGGGTGTCTAACCGTTCTGCGAGAAAGTCTTTGGCATTTTCAGCTGCGGCTCGAGCCCGCTCAATTGATGCTCGCGGATCCTCAATTCCGCTAGCGCCTGCGGCTTTTGCATCGACCAACGCGCGCTCCATGTCGCTTTCTACATTTTTAAGATTTTCGTTCGGATTCATTTCCTCTACCCCTAATGTTATTGCGCGCCGCGGCGCTGTTTTGATTCGGGGAGTCTAGTCCGGGTACCGTGTCAGAAAATGGAACGCTCTTGATGGGATGAAAATGAGTCGCTGAAAGTGTGCCATTCAGACATAATTTCAATTAGTTAACTGAACAACCGATTGTCTTGTGGGAACAATGCCTAAACCGGTCGGAAAGTGCATCACGGAAGACATCGAGATTTTCGAAGTGGCTGGCAGGGGCGGCATGGGGGTCGTTTGGCTAGGTTCCTGGGGGATTGGCAGCGCCAAACGAGAAGTGGCAGTTAAGTTAATCCATCCAGAATTTTCGGTCAGCCCCGAGTCAAGGCAGAGATTTCAGCAGGAAGCTGAACTGCTCTTGAAAACGAATCATCCTAATGTAGTTCATGTTTATAAGATCGCCGAGTCAGATGAAGGGCAACTTTTCATCTTATCCGAGTTTATTCACGGTCTGACGCTTCAGGAGATGAGAGGCGAAGTCACCCACGAGCTTGGAATCCATATCGCGCAAACTCTGGCGGATACGGTCGGGGCGCTTTTTAAAGAATCGGTTACACCCGATGATCTTTCTCATTTTGTTCACCGCGATCTTACGCCTCATAACGTAATGATCGATCGTCGGGGAACTATAAAGATTATCGATTTTGGATTGGCAAAGCTTTCCAATCCTGAGCTGACCCCAACATCTGCTGGGGTGAAGGGAAAGTATGCGTATTCAGCCCCAGAATGTTTTCGCGGTGAATATTCATTCTTCACGGACATTTTTTCTATCGGTGTGATTTTCTTTGAGCTCATGACCGGCATCCATCCGTTCCGGGGTGCATCCGAGGAGCATACTGTCGGCAATATTTTACATCCGTCGAAAAAGGCGCTCTCGGCCACGTTCAAAAAACACTGTTCAGATAAATCGCTTTCGTCGATCGCAATGAAGCTGATTGATCCAAAGCCTGAGACCCGTTTTGAGGGGTTTAACGAACTCGTTAATCTCCCCAGGACTTCAGAAAGCGGCGCCCGAGAAACTCTAGGCAGCATTGTATCTAGGACGGCTGGGTCACAAAAATCCGTTCCCTTACATATCGAACATGGCTATCGCCCAATAGTTCGAACGGTTCGCTGGGCTAGAAAGAATCCCGTGCTCGCTTTTAGTGTCGCAATTGGATTGGCCTATGTTGGGATATTTACTTGGAATTTGGTTCACAGCTGGAGGCCGGTTATGGGGAGTCCGGCTCTAGCGGTCTCACAACAGGGAGATCATGTTCTTCGTCCCATAGTTAGAAACGAGCAAGAAGAGCAATCAGAAGACTTTGAAAAGGCTCAGTTGAGCACGGGACTAATTCGAGGAAGATTGGCGGGCACCTGGATAAACAAAAATGGAAAAGATGTCGATGTGATGACTGTGCACGACGACGGTCGAATTAATTCTTCCTTTTGTGGCTCAGGTAAATCCGCCATTACGAAGATTTCCATAGATAGTTTATGCCCGGAAAAATTTGAGACTTGCGGAAAAATAGGCGGAAGCGTTTCGTCCAGTCCGAATAAATTTTATTGTTTACCAAAGGGAGATTTTTCCTGCCTCTTCCTAACTGATGCAAAAACACTTCGGTTTAAATGTGGGGGCGGCTGGGTGACTTTTCGGAGTGCAATACTTCCAAGTAGGTTTCAGCAATGAAGCGGAAGCTAACCAAAGAAGACCGATTGCAGGTGCTACGCAAGATGCTTCGCGCCGCCGGGACAATGGACCGGCGATCCATTGAAGAGAAGATCAAGCGAGAAATCGGCGTCGTGCCGAAAAGCAATTTATACAATGATCTGCGAACGCTTACTGACAACGGGGAGATTGAATTCGTTTGCCGCACTCACGAAGCAGGTGAGGTCTTAAAGTTGGATAGAAACCTCAACCCCACATTAGACGGAGCGCCCGTAAAGTCATACTGGAAGGAATGGAAGTGGATTGGCTCAAAGTCTGAAATGATTGGCGGTAGCATCTTAGAATATTTCGACTGCGAGTTTTTTACCGGGCCTTCAATGAAAGACGCATTTCGGCTCGATTATTTTCTTTCGAAGCCTGATGCTACAAAACGCCTAAATATCATTTTTTCTATTGGGAAAACGTTCCTTAACTTGTCCATTGAAAGAGACGATCTTCCCTTCACGATCGTTCTCGGGCGTAACCAGGCTGGGCTTCAACCTGGCCCGGCTACCTCTAAAAAGTTTGGCTCTCGCTGGTGCTATCTAGCGATCAAGGACAGTGAAATGTCCGGGTACAAAGATCCCGTCGCTATTGGGCACGCAGCGATCACGCTGGGGAAAAATGGAATACAAGCCGTTGTGGTGGATCTCGGATCAAAGAAAGGCACTGCCGCGACTTCCGTGCCCGGCGACGCCCTTAAATTCATACATCAGCTTTTTGAGAAGCCGTCTGACTCGACGCTTTCAAAGGCGCCCGATCGAAAAATGGAAGAAAATCTTGCTAAGCGATTAACGCGAATTGGCCAAGGCCAGCCGACTGAGTTTGAACTTCCAGTTCACGTAGACCTAAACACGGGCTTTAAAATCTTGATTCAATAGCGAAGTGGATCTAGTCCCAGTTAACATCATTTTGCGCGATCCTATTTTTAGAATCTGGAACGCGTTTTCCGCGCCACTCATTTTTCGCTTTAGCGCATTGGGCGTAGTTTAATGCAGCCAAACAGATTGCGTGAGGAATCGAAATGCCCTCTCGCTGCCCTGCTGGCACCATGTAACAGGGAAATGGATTGAAGCCGTGAAATGAAACGCTCCAAAGTTTCTTTTTCAGATGAAAGCTGATTTTCATTTCGCGTCGTCGGTCAAATCGGTCGAGTTCTCCTAGCATTTCTTCCAGTACGTCGAGCCAGGCCGTCCGGTCAGTGCTGTAATGGGGGAGTTCGTGAAAGCTCTGATCAGATATCCAGCCAAGTTTTCCAAGCGTAAGCTCAGGTAAAGGAAGTCCGAAAACTTCCACTGCTACGGCAATGTCCAATTCGCGTGAAGGCGGGCTCACGGCTGCAAGCTCTGCTAGTCCTGTGTAGTGAATTGGCTCCGGTTCGGTCATGGGAATCGATTCTAACGCGTGTCCGAAATGGCGCTTCGCTGCGATGCGTAGGGATTATGGCTGTGTGCCCAGATCTAGGGCGCGGAATCCAAGACCTCTGCTCGACCGCGAATGCGGCAGGGGGAGTGCCAGGATCCGTTGGCGTATAGCACAAGCCTGCGGAGAGCCGGATTAGGGCTTAGACGGAGTGACCGGCGGGCATGAAATAGGGGAACTTGCGTAACGGAAATTCCGATCAGCGGGAATGGCGGACCGAACGCCCTTTTACCGGAAGTAGCATCGCGCGGCCCCACTTTGTGGATTGGGAGTCCTTGATAAGCTGAAGCTGTGCCACGCGAACAGCCGCGACGAGGCGAGGAAGCTCACCTGCCGCCGCCGCTATCAATGCGATGGCGATGGCTGCTTCTGTAATTTTCTTGGCCATTGTTTTACTCCTTTGTCGATTGGTTCAGGTTTTCAACGCGCTTGATAATTTTTCGAATCACATCTGGGTTCCACGGCCTCCCTGAACGGGTCGGGACTTTCTTGGCAGTTAAGGCATCGCAAATGGCTTGTATGCCACGCCCGGAACGCCACATGCGAAGCATCGTTTGAATGGTTGATTGTTCGCGGGGGTCCATGACCACTGTTCCGTCGAGACACAGGAAGCCATACGGCGCGGTTCCGGGGCGGGCACAATTGGCCCGATATTGTTGCGCCTTGGCGACGCTTTTGAAATTTCGCAGTACATCCCCCGATGCCGCTAACGCATCTCGGATCGTTGTTTTGGCTACCCCTAGGCGATCGGAAATCTGCTTAATAGACAGCCCGGACTCGTAAAGAGAGCGAAACTCAACGGTTCGCGGCCTTTTGATTTTGGGGGAAAACGTAATATAATCGTGTGGATGGGGGAGGGGGCCAGGGTGTTTGTCTAAGGCGCTCTTAGCTCCACCATTTCCCTTCGCAATTCATTGGTTCTTCGGTTCGGTTCTTCGGTTCTTCGGTTCTTCTCACTTAAGGGTGGGTCACGTCTAAAATCTGTTTAGCTGCAGGCATCTAGAAGCCTCAGTCGGTAGTTTGCAAAGCTTCGATATCCGTAAGCTCTTCTTTTTACAAGCTTTGCTTTGTT
>Ga0247843_1008826_pt1 | contig 11535 bp, 12 predicted proteins | sample LaCruzMarch2017__FD_192420 | JGI IMG/M metagenome (GOLD analysis project Ga0247843, IMG submission 192420) | Freshwater microbial communities from meromictic Lake La Cruz, Castile-La Mancha, Spain - LaCruzMarch2017_8m | ecosystem: Environmental > Aquatic > Freshwater > Lake | place: Spain...
GAATGCCGTAAGACTCCAGGCAGGCTGTGACTTTATGGTTGGCTGGCAATAGAAACTGTCCGCTGACCGAGGCGGCCTCTCGCCCGTGGCGAACTGCATCTGCTGAGGCCTTGGCACCAAGCAAAAGGTTCAGGGCTTTTATGAGGATTGATTTCCCAGCGCCGGTTTCGCCTGTGATGACATTAAAACCGCGGGAAAAATCTATTTTCAGCGATTCAATGATCGCAAGGCCGTTGATGTGTAGTTGATTTAGCATGACACGGCTCCCGTTTCAGGCCTGATAAACAGCTACCTTAATTCACTCGTGGCGTGAAGGGATATACCATGTCATGCGTTGCCGGATGGATTTGCGATGTAACACAGCTGGAAACTCTAAAAACAAAAGAGCCCCCGTTGCCGGAGGCTCTTTTTTTGTGGTAGTGGCGTCCCCAGGGGGATTTGAACCCCCGTATCCACCGTGAAAGGGTGGTGTCCTGGACCGGGCTAGACGATGGGGACTAAGGGTGGTGAGCCCGGATGGATTCGAACCATCGACCCGTACATTAAAAGTGTACTGCTCTACCAGCTGAGCTACGAGCCCACTACCGAAGCTTTCGCTTCGAGAGGCCAGTAATTACAAGGGTGGCCTGAGTCTGTCAACGGTCGTTTGCATTTTCCAGACCGCTCACCTAGACTCCGCGCGAGGAGGCCGTTCTCGCCTATGACAATCATCAAACGTGATCCCAAAAAATCGTCGGCTGATCTGGTAGTTGCGATCGAAAAGCTGATTCCGCTCCTCCGCGATCAAAAAGAAGACGAGGCCGTTGCAGACTTGGAAAAGGCTTGCCAACTTCTGGCCGGCAATGCGCCCGGATCCGCCAAACACAAGGAGGCTGTGGCCCTTGTTGTTGAGGCCTTCGAAGGCGACCACGAACTCGCCGCCTACACCCATCAACGGGCCGGCGCCACCGACTGGACCGAGTTCGAGGAGCTGTCCCTGGCCAGCAACCGGGTGCTCAGCCTGGTCCGCCGGGTGCGTGTCTGATCGGGGCCGTGGGACTTTGGCCCTATTTGATTTTGTATGGGCTGGCCCTCTGGCTGGCCTTTGACCTTATTCAGGAACGGCGCAACGCCAGATCCACAATTGCCTGGGTGGTAACCCTTCTGGCAATGCCCTTCCTCGGGATCCCGCTCTATTACGCCTTCGGTAAAAATCGCATCAAGGGCCTGATGCGACGCAGGGCATTTTATGATCAGCATGCCCTGTCGCCCCACGAACACCTCCAAGATGATTTGGTGCGACGGCCATACATCCAACAAAACCTGACCCAAATTGACGATAAACTTGCCCAACTCAATCTCAAGGCCCCGGCCGCCTTGAAGGATTTTGCCCGGACTTTTGGCCGCTTTGGTGACCTCTACGACCCGACCCTGAACGAAGTGAAACTCCTCGTGGATGGAGAGGACACGTTCCGAGAAATCTTTGAAGTGCTCATGGCGGCTAAAAATTACATTCTGGTCCAATACTACATCCTGCGTTCCGACCGTCTCGGGCTGGAGCTCCAAAAACTTTTGATTGCCAAGGCTAAAAGCGGAGTCGCCGTCTATGTCCTTTATGACGACATTGGCTCATTCAACCTGTCCAGCAGCTACGTCCGGGATCTCAAAGCCAACGGGGTTTTTGTCGCCAGTTTTCTGCCCATTCACAGCTGGAAAAGGGGTCTGCAGCTGAACTTTCGCAATCACCGCAAGCTGGTGGTGGTCGACGGCGAGGAGGCCCTGACCGGCGGACTCAATTTTGGCGAAGAATATGTCTCGGGCCTGCCCATCCTTGGCACCAAGGATGTCAGCCGCTGGCGGGACACCCATGTCCGGATAACAGGACCGGCCGTCGGCAAACTTGAGGACGTTTTTTTTGACGACTGGCACTTTGCCACCGGGGATTCTCTGGAAGTTGCCTTGCGTTCAGGCCTGCTCCCCGCCCTGACCGACAAAAAAAATCCCGAAAAAAACATCGCTCCGCGGGAGGTCGTCCAGGTCATCCCATCTGCTCCAACGGACGAAGCCTTGGTGGGCGTGCTGCTATATATGTTGACGATCCAAAAGGCTCAGCGCCGGCTGTGGATTGCGACCCCCTATTTTGTGCCGGACACACCTCTGACACGCGAGCTTGAGCTTTGCACCCTGCGCGGGGTTGATGTGCGCCTGTTGATCCCCCGCAAATCCGACAACCCCTTGGTCCACTGGGTGGGGGCGACCTACGCCGCAAAAATGAGAAAAACCGGTGTTCGCGTCCTTTTTTATGAGCCTGGCTTTATGCATCAGAAGGTCGTGCTAGTGGATGATGACCTGTGCCTGCTTGGCACCACTAACTTTGACAACCGGGCGCTATATCTGAATTTTGAAACGACCTTGGCCATCCACGGAGCAGATTTCTGCCGGAAGGTCGAGGCCATGCTGACCTTGGACATGGCCGTGAGCTCCTCCAGCGAAGATCCAGCCAACGGCGGGAAAATAACCCAATTTCTCAGGCTTCAGCGGGAAAACCTCTCGCGCCTCCTGGCTCCGCTTCTGTAAAATGAATGAAGTCAAACCCTTGCGTCACAGCGGGTCTGCGCCTATAGTCCCCAAGATCCCAAATTGTATGTCTGCGCTACGGTGCAGTAATTTAATGATTTCGAACACTTGACTTGAGAAACACCAACGATGACATCCACCTTCAAGCAACGATTCCTTGAAATGACCGGCAAAGAGGTCCCTCTCGACTACTTTTTGTATACCTGTTTTGAAGCCGAAAAAATGTTGGCTGGGACAGAAAAACGTCTGGGCGGTCCGGACAAGGTCGACTCAAGAAACACTGATCCGTCTCTGATGGAAGGCCTGTCGGCGACCAACGAAGCCTCTTGGGAACGCGCCGTCGGTACCCTCTACGATTGGCACTGCGCACGCGAACAGGCACTCTTGGACCGCGCACCGGTCGATATCGAAAAGCTCTGTGCTGTTGCCGATGAATTTGTCGCGTTTCATGCTGATCTGCGCCACCTATACCACGCCGTGACCGGTGAAGGCCTTCCGGTATTCACCGAAGAAGATGACCTTGCCCCCGTTTGGATCGCCGTGACCAATGTCCTCGACGAAAAATCACCCTCTGCGGCAGGCCTGTTCAAGAAATTTTTTGCCTGGGCCTATAACTCTTGGGAGCCACAAGTTTTTGAAGTTGGCAGCCGGCCTCCGGTTGGTCGCTATTCACCTCCGCCGCGCCTTCGCACCGGTGGTCCAGGTGGACGCCCTGAACGTGAAGATCGCCCGCGTCGTGATGATCGCCCGCGGCGTGACGATCGCCCGCGCCAGCACGATGACGAACGTTCCATGCAGCAGGAAAAAGAAGCTCTTGCTGAAGTTGAAAAGGCGCTCGCCAAACTTGAGAACGACCCCTCAACAGAATTCGTTGATTTGCCACCGACCAATAGTTACCAGCGGCGCAAACAACACCATGAGATCAACGAACGCGGATTCAAAACCCAATCTGTCGGCGAAGGGCATGACCGTGCCGTTCGTGTGACCAGGGACAAAGGCAAATGACCCGAACTGGCGTCGCCTGCATCACCGGCGCCAGTTCGGGGATTGGCGCCGCCACGGCCGAGGAATTCGCCCGGCAAGGGTGGTCTCTCGCCATCGGCGCGCGCCGGACTACCGCCATGCAGGCCATGACGGCCAATCTTTTACAGATTGGCGCGCCAAAAGTTTTTCATCACCAACTTGATGTCAGTTCGCGCAAGTCCGTAAAGGAATTTGCAGCATCCGTAGCCACTGAATTTCCGATGGGTATCGACGTTCTGGTTAATAATGCGGGCCTTGCTCTCGGCACGGCTCGTCTAACCCAGGCGACGGACGAGGAAATCGACCAGGTGCTAGACACTAACGTCAAAGGCGCGATTTCAATTTTGCGTGCGTTTCTGCCTGGAATGCTGGAACGCAACCGCGGACATATCTTCAACATGGGGTCTGTCGCAGGATTCTGGGTTTACGAAGGCGGCAGCATCTACGCAGCCTCCAAGCATGCCCTCAATGCCGTCACTAAAACCCTGCGCCTTGAACTAAACGGCACACCTCTCAGAATCACATCCATCGATCCCGGAATGGTAGAAACCAGTTTCAGTGAAGTGCGTTTTGGTGGTGACAAAGAAAAGGCTGCTGCTGTTTACAAGGGTATGACGCCGCTCACCGCGAAAGATATCGCTGACTGCATCTGGTTTGCTGCCTCGCGCCCCGCCCACGTCAACATCGATCAAATGGTCCTGATGCCAGTCGATCAAGCCAGCGTCTTCAAAGTTCACCGCCGATAACTCTGCCAACCAAACAGCTTGCTAATGATTGGAGTGCCAGCCTTGGAATCACTTGCAGAACCAACAGGCTGGCTTATTTTGGGCATCATTTTAATTCTTTCAGAACTGATTTTGCCCGGACTAATCAGCATTTTTATGGGAATTGCGGCGCTTTTGATCGCCGGAATAATTAGTGTCGGATTTATCTCAAACTGGATGTCCGCCGTTATCGCCTGGATGGTGCTTTCGATTGTGCTCATCATCACATTGCGGGCATGGACCCTCAAAATTTGGCCCGGAGAAACCAGCAAGGGCTCCATGGATGAAGATGAGGATGCAAAAGGAAGTTTGGTGAGGGCCGTCACCGACATCACCTCCGATGAAATTGGTGGGCAGATCAATTTCCGCGACGCCCTGTGGCAAGCCCGCACGGATGGTCGTGTGATTAAAAATGGAGAAACCGTTCGACTTGTAAAAAGAAGTGGCCTGGTCTGGACCGTTTCCCCCATAAATTCGGAGATTAAATGACTTTTATAACTTTGTTCGCACTTCTCATTATCTTTGTCCTTTCCAAGACGGCGATCATCGTTCCGGCACGAACAATTTGCGTCAAAGAGCGCCTTGGAAAATTCGCGGGAATCATGAACCCAGGTTTTCACATCCTCGTCCCATTTATAGACCGGGTTGCCTACCGGCACGAGGCGCGGGAACAAGTTTTTGACGTACCGGCACAGTCATGCATCAGCCGAGACAACATTCAAATTGAAGTTGATGGGCTTGTTTACATCAAAGTCCTGGACCCCGTAAAAGCCTCCTACGGGATTGAGAATTATCGTGTGGCCTCAATCAATTTAGCACAGACCACCATGCGTTCTGAGGTTGGGAAACTTTTACTGCATGAGTCACTTTCTGAGCGTGAAAAACTTAATAATACGGTGGTCTCGGAGATCGATAAGGCGTCGGCTTCATGGGGCATAAAGGTCCTGCGCTATGAAATCATGAACATCATTCCATCTGCTCAAGTGATTCATACCCTTGAAAAACAGATGGAGGCGGAACGCGAACGCCGCGCCGAGGTGACCAAGGCGACAGCTGAAAAAGAGGCCCTCATCAATACCTCTGAAGGCGAAAAGCAAGAGGCTATCAATTTATCTGAGGGCGAAAAAAATAAGCGCATCAACGAGGCTCAAGGCAAGGCAGAACAAATCAGTATTTTGGCGGACGCCACGGCCTTCAGCATCAAACGAGTGGCCGAGGCAATTTCTAAACCAGGCGGTAATCGTGCCGTGAAAATGCGCATTCTAGAACAATTCATCACCGAGTCTGGGAAAATTCTCGACTGTGTGGATGTGCAGATTGTTCCCATGGGCCTGGCAAATATCAAGGGCGTGTTTGAAGGTATTGGCGCTCTGTCAGGAAGCTTGAATTATAATTCCAGACCAACGAAAGGCCCGCAATAACCATGGACCTCTTAACTTTATTCAATTTTGGCGTATGGACTGTTCTTCTACTTATTTTATTATCTCAACTCGTTCAGTCGATTCGAATGGTGCCACAGCGCTATGCCTATATTGTTGAGCGCTTGGGCCGCTACCACGTCACTCTTGATGCCGGATTTCACACGCTGATTCCATTCTTCGACCGCGTTTCCAATATTGTTGATCTAAAAGAAGAAACCATCGATGTCCCGCCGCAAGAGTGCTTCACCAAAGATGAAATTAAGGTGGTCGTCGACGGCGTCCTTTACCTTAGTGTTTTAGACCCGGTGAAGGCGTCTTATGGCGTCACCGACTACAAGTTTGCCGCTGTGCAATTGGCGCAAACGACCACGAGGTCGGTTTTGGGCAAGATTGAATTGGACCGGACTTTTGAAGAGCGTGAAATGATCAGTGCCCGCGTGGTGGAGGTTCTGGGACAAGTGGGAGCCGCGTGGGGGATCCACGTCCATCGCTACGAAATTAAAAATATTCAGCCGCCAAGTTCCGTCCAGCAATCGATGGAAAAACAAGTCACGGCCGAACGTGACCGCCAGGCAATCTTGGCCAAATCGCTTGGCGATCGCCAGGCCCGCATCAACCGCTCCGAAGGGCGAAAACAAGAGATGATCAATAAGTCTGAAGGGGAGCGCCAAAAACGAATCAATGAAGCTGAAGGCTTGGCCGCTGAAATCAAGGCCATTGCCGAAGCCACAGCCATTTCGATTGAAAAAGTGGCGGCTGCCATTGTCTCGCAAAATGGCGAAGAAGCCCTTCGGCTTAATATGTCGGAAAAGTACCTCAGCAATCTCGGTAAGCTTGCGTCCAACCGCACCGAACTGATTTTGCCGATGGATCTGTCGAAGCCTGACGAAATTCTTGAAAATATTGGGCTCGGACGCCCCGGCTGAACCGGTAATACTTAGAAAACGACGCCGACACCGAGGTCCATGCGGCGCTCGCGCCGGGACAGTTTGGATTCGAAACGAGTGGCCAAATCAAACGGCGGATTGTCGAGCCAGGTCAACCAACGCGAAGTCAACTTGAGCTGCATGTTGGGCGTGAGGCGAAAGGCCAAGCCGATAAACTGGCTGACGGTGGCATTGTCATCTCGTTTTGAAATCGGCTCGTTGACACCGTCCGTCAGACCATCCGTCAAACCCTCTGTCAGGTTCTGGTCCCAACGCTCAAAACCAACTCCTGTCCCGCCAAAGGGGACCATGATTCCTGTGCGGCGGCCAAGGCGCAGGGTTAAATCCGTGTTGATCCCGGAACGCAGATTAAATCCGCGCGTCTCATCAGATTCACGGGAATAAAATCCAGTCGTGTCGAGGACGACGTAAGGACCAAGAAGATAACCGATGGTCAACGCCCCCTGAAATCCACTGCTGCCAAAACCCATTGCTGCCGTGTACTCAAGGGCGCGCAGGGGTTCGACAGCCTCTTCTACCCGGTCCATCAGGGTATAGCCTGAATCAGCCGCAGGCTCTTCCGCGCGAGCCTTTTCCACGGCGATGATCTTCGCTGCGAAAGCGGCTTGGTTGGAAAGTGAAGCCACCGCCAGGGCAAAAAACAATCCTGCCGCAACGTTGCAAATCCAGTTTTTCATGGCGCGCTTACCTTTTGGTCAATGCGACCAAAAATGGAATGCCCATTCTTGTCAAACATTTCAATGGCAACGTGGTCGCCCACTTTCATGAACGGCGTTGTGATCTTGCCAGTGTCGATCTGCTCGATCATCCGGCGCTCGGCAAGGCACGACGACCCGCGGGCGCGGTCTTCGTTGGATACGGTGCCGGATCCAATGATCGTGCCCGCCGTGAAGGAGCGGGTCTTGGTGATGTGCTGGATCAATTCAGAAAACGAGAAAAACATTTCCGGACCCGCGTTGGGGTCACCAAATAGTTTTTCGTTGTACCACGTATGAAGGGGCAAATGAACGCGGCCGTCCCTCCATGCCTCACCAAGTTCATCCGGCGTGACGGTGATTGGTGAAAAGGCGGTTGAAGGCTTGCTCGTAAAAAAACCAAACCCCTTTTCAAGTTCACCTGGGATCAAATTGCGAAGCGATACGTCATTGCAAATCATGACAAGGCGGATGTACTTGGCTGCATCACTGGACTTTGTCCCTTGCGGGATGTCGCCGAGAACAACGCAAACTTCTGATTCAAAGTCGAGACCCCAAGACTCATCAGCCAATGGAATGTCCTGATTTGGAGCGAGAAATGTTCCCGACCCGCCCTGGTAAACCAGAGGGTCCGTACGCAGGGTCTTTGGAAGTTCTGCCCCTCGCGCCTTGCGCACCAAAGCAATGTGATTGATGTAGGCCGAACCATCGACCCATTCATAGGCGCGGGGTAATGGTGACAGTGCCTTTTTGGGGTCAAAGGGATCACCCTTTGCCGGGTTGCTATTGAGGTCGCGGTAGAGCACCTCAAGGGTCGGGGCCACGGCATCCCAATCATCAAGAGCTGCCTGCATGGTTTTGCAAATTGAAGGTGCAGCGATCCAACGCTTATTGTCGCGGCTGATGACAACCAGTTGACCATCGCGCGTTCCATCGCGAAGGGTGGCAAACTTCATGGCGGTTATCCCTTCTGCGGTTTTTTTGGTGCCTTGGGCAATTTTTTGCGCGTCATTGATTTCAACCTGCGAAGGTCTGCCGCCGGCAGCTGGACATAGTCCCCTGGCTTCAGATCTTCAGGCAAATCGACTCCGGCAAGGGATAGCTGGATAAACTTGTGTGGGCTAACTTTTAAGCGTTTCAGGCCCGCTTCAAGCTTGCGCTTCATCCCAAAAAGATTGCCTTGAACGAAGTACCAAAAGCCATAGGTAGCGCCAAGTTTGGCCTTGTGGCGGTATTCTATTTTCATGAGCGGGCGCCCGACGGTTTTCGCCGGCAATAACTTTGCGATCTCTTCGTCTTCCAGGCGACGGTCGGTCATGACCAGCAAGGTTTGCTCAAGGTTTTCCAAATTGCGAAAGGCCTCGGCAAATTCTTCGTCGTTGGTCAGAAGGCAGAGCCCTTCGGAGTTTTTTCCCAAAGAGCTGGCGACCTTCACCTTAAATGAGAGGCGTGAAAGGCGCGGCAGTTGGTAGATCGTGTCCGTCGCGGCATTTTTTTCCAGAGCCAGACCGGCTGGTTTGTGGAGCAGCCAGTAAACTAAGGGTGTGGCTGCACTGCCGTCCGGACTTTTCGCAACAGATGTGATCTTGACCGACTTGCCGTCAACCTTAATCCGGTCCGTTGCCGGATCGAACATCCTGGTGGCACTGGTCACGGCCTTGCCGTTAACCTCAATGCGCCCCTCAGAGATCCACCTCTCCGCCTCCCGGCGGGAGCAAATCTCCTGCTGGGAAAGAAATTTCTGGATCCGCATTTTCGTCTGCGGCTTCGATTTGGATGCTAGCTGGCTCGTCACCGATATAGTCCTCGACATCAACTAGTTGTTCGCCTTGCTCCAGTTTCTCCAAGGCCTTTTGCAGGGCTTCGTGAGACGGCTGGAAGGATTCAAGCGTAGGCAAGTCCTTCACATGAGAAAGCTGGAATACCTTCAAAAACTCCTGGGTGGTACTAAATACCATCGGGCGACCGGCGATTTCCTTGCGACCCGTGCAGGCAATCAGGTCCCGTTCCAGCAGGTTTTTGACGATACTGCCGGCATCGACGCCTCGGATGTATTCGACTTCGGCGCGAGTCACTGGCTGCCGGTAGGCAATGATGGCCAAAGTTTCAAGGGCGGCCCGGCTGATCGGCCTGGGGCGCCGGGAAAACTGACGTTCCAAAATGGGGGCCGCCGCCGGCACTGTTTGGAACTGGTAGCCAATGCCCCTCGTGTAGCGCAGGGTGAATCCCCCGGCACGGTCGCGGTAGTATTCGAGCAGATGGGACAAGCACTCTTGAACGTCTTTCAACGTTGTCGTACCACCCGCTTCTCCTTGGACCAGGTCGAAAATTTCCATGGTTTTTAGTGGTTTTTGCGACGCAAAAATCACAGCCTCAACCTTGGCATCCAAGCGCAAACCTTCCGCCAGGGGAAGGCTAATTTGCTCAAGTTCCTCGTCGGAAACTTCCCGAAAGACTTCCGGAGAAACCTCTGAAAATACTTCCTGATTCAACACTTCTTCTTCGTTCATGCTTCCACCATCATCATTTGCTCTTTGGATTCATGAAAAGGCAGATCCGTCACATCGCAATCCGATTGATAAATCCAAAGCGGACCCATCAAATCTTGCTGGTAAAACTTCATTTTAAACTGCCGGGCCAGCTCAAGAACGGCCAATATATGTACGACCAGTTCGTAGCGCGATTCAAACCGGTTGTAAAAACCTTGAAACAAGGCGAAACGCAAAACATCAACATCCGCCGACATGCGGGCGATGGTTTCCTCAAGGCTTACCATGTGACGCTGCGCCTCGACCCGGGTAACCTTGCGGTCGCCAAGAGACTGCAACATCTGCTCATACATGACGACCAGCATGGCGGGGTCGCCCTTAAGCGGAGCCTCCACGTCCTTGAAAACCTCTTCCAGGCGCTGCCATTCCCAGCTGGTCTGAATTTCTACGCCAACCTGGGGCAACAGGGCCAAAGCCGCCGCGGCTTTTCGGATGGCCTCGTATTGGATCAGACGCTGCTGCAAGGCCAGAACGGGATCTTCTTCCTCGCCGTCCTCGTTGGTGACCTTGCGCTCGTCCTGGGGTAGAAGCATCCGGGACTTGATTTCGATCAGAGTCGCCGCCATCTCAATGAAGGCGCCGGCGTCCGAAAGGTCATCAAATTTCATCAAGCGCAGGTAGCCGACGTACTCGGTCGAAAGTTTGAAAATGTCGATGTCAAAAATATCGATCTCGTGCACGCGAATAAGGTGCAACAGAAGGTCCAGGGGACCCTCGAAATGATCGAGTTTGACAAAGTATTCACTGCTCATGATTATCCGGCTTTTATAACCTTGATAAACGACGTCGACAAACTTTATCTTCCCGCGGAATTTATTGCACGTCATGATGTTTCCCTCCGCCGATTGCTGGCCGATGCCAGGAGCAAGGAAAAGGGTAGGGTTGAAAGCCTTTTTCCAAAGTTGGAGTTGGCTGGGGAAGGTCCCCATCTAAATGCTATAAATATCAGTTCTTTCAGATATTTAGACGTTTCCTCGGTATCCCAAGGCACCGCCGGGGCGGCGCGAATTTTTCGCTCTAGCGGCACCAGCGCCCAGGGGCGATCCCTGTCAAGTTTTTCAGAGGCGGGTTTGGCGGCCTATAAATCGGCGATCACCGACGGATTTACCCAAATGCTAAAATCCCGTGGGGCTGATCCGAAGGCTCGGGGGATCAGCCTGATTCCGCCAACGGCGGACTGGCCCGAAAGCAGCCTCGCGGCAATGGTGGAGTGGCTCGGCGAGGCCATGCCTGTGGCCTACCTGAAGGTTCCCGATGGGGTTCACGAGGAACCAAAATTCCTGGATGATTTCGGTAATTTATTAAAAAACCAGGATTCCCCAGTTTGGATTTTTGGGACTTCATTTCACTTTGTCCCCCTGATCGACCGCGGTCTTTTGCCGGTTTTGCCAAGGGGTAGTCTGGCTTTCTATACGGGTGGAACCAAAGGCAAGGTTCGAGACGTCGGTGAATCCTGGCTGATTGATTCGCTAGAGCGGGGGTTCCGGATTCCGCGGTCACGGATCGTCTCGGAATATGGAATGAGTGAACTTGCATCGGCGGCCTATACCGCGCCGGGCCCAGGGCGGGCTCTGCGCTTT
>Ga0247843_1008827_pt1 | contig 11534 bp, 14 predicted proteins | sample LaCruzMarch2017__FD_192420 | JGI IMG/M metagenome (GOLD analysis project Ga0247843, IMG submission 192420) | Freshwater microbial communities from meromictic Lake La Cruz, Castile-La Mancha, Spain - LaCruzMarch2017_8m | ecosystem: Environmental > Aquatic > Freshwater > Lake | place: Spain...
ATACTTTTTCTAAAAATAAAATATTATAAAATACTTTTTCTAAAAATAAAATATTATAAAATACTTTTTCTAAAAATAAAATATTATAAAATACTTTTTCTAAAAATAAAATATTATAAAATACTTTTTCTAAAAATAAAATATTATAAAATACTTTATGAAATTTAAAATTTTAATTTATTTATAATAAATGAAAAGAAAAAGAGAATTTGAACCATTTTTCTCAAATAAAAAGTTAAAGATTGATAACAATGTAGATAATGTGGTTTATAATAAAAAAAGAAAATATGAAAGTGATGAAAGTGAAAATTTGTTTAATAATAAAAAAGTATGTTTATATGATTTATCAAAGTGTAATGACAAAACAGAAAATTATACTAGATATAGGAGAGATATCTTAATATATACATAATTTTTTTATATATATTTAAATAATTATATATAAAATATAATAAAATGAGTAAAAAAATTCATATAGATTTGGAAAAATGTTATACAAATGATGATGAATCATGTCTTCATTATGTATTTATTGAGAATAATGAAAAATCTAATAGTTTTTTAATAAAAGGATATGTTATAGAAAGACTTTTAAGAGATATGGAATTATCTGATAACGAAATTTATGAACATTTTAAGATAAATAAAGAAATACAAACTCATAAAATAGAACCTAGTATAGAAAACAGTTTTGATTATGCATGGTTTTAATTTTAAAACTACTATAATTAGTTTTAAAATTTTATATATCAAAATAAAAATTTAATAATATCTTCCATGTTATGATCTTCACGTAATAAATTAGATTTATTATTTACCATCAATAAATATTCTATGAATTGTAAATTATGTAAATCCAATATTAAATCTTTTAAATTTTTATTTTTAATTTGAGAAGAGATATACAAACTATTTTTATCTATTATTGGATTATAGTTCAAAAAATATTTTGTAATTTTATAATTACGCAATCCTAAAATCATATACAAAGGAGATTTTTCTCCAGAATCAAATTTATTTATATCAGCACCTTTTTTTATTAACATATCTAATATTTTAATAAATTTTTTTGTATTATCACTTGAAAGATATAAAAGTTCTTTAAATCCTAAAATAAGGTAATGTAAAGCTGAATAACCATAATTAGAATATAAATTTGGATTTGAACCAATTTCCAAAAGTAATTCTATAATTTTAATATCTAATTTTCTTACAGCTAAATGTAAAGGTGTTAATCCGTTTTTATCTCTAATTGTGTTTATAGTAGATGAATTCTCTTGTATAAATTTTTTTAATTCATTAATATTGCATTTTGAACATAAATGAAAAAGAGTATTTTCATTTTTAATATTTTTTATTTTATTTTTAATAGTATGTTTAATCATGGTTATATTAATTATATATATTATATATTATATTTGTTAAATAAATATTAAAAATTTTTAAAATTGATTTTTTATTTTAATTTATTTTAAATATTATCACTTAGTTACTAACCTTATATAAAATGATGAACAATAATCAAGCAACCAATGAAATGTATGAATCTGAACCTATTGACAGTTTAGAACATTTTCCTTCCTTATCGGAAACAAGTAATAAGTCAAGAAAAACTCCAAGGGTTGCTGAAATTATTCAATCATCTAGATTTAATATGAATGAATTTAATGAAAGCATTCCAAGAAAAGAAAAGATTCACATTTGCAAGTCTGTAAAGGAAGGTGGGAATTGCTCTTATGGGAAGAGATGTAATTCAGCCCACTTTCTTGATGAACTTGTAACTAAGGATTGTGGTTTTAATGATAGATGTAGAAAGGTAAAGATTTTTAAAAATAAAGTAAAGAATAATGATGATAAAGATATTTGCAATTTTATTCATCCAAGCGAGGATGTAGATATGTATCTCGAAAGAATCGGGATTAATAAGGAGTCTCTTAAGAGACCTGAAAAGAATCCAGAAGATTCTTATTATACAAAGATGTGTAATTCATTCTTTGATGAAAAGGAATGTGAAAATAAAGAAGAGTGTAAGTATGCGCATTCAACTGAACAATTAAAAGTTTCTCCTTGTCATTTTAAGGGGAAGTGTTATTTAGTTGTAAAAAATTCAGATGGAAAATATATTCAAGCTGAAGGATGTAAGAAGTTGTGTTATTTTCTTCACGAAGGAGAAAATATGGATAATTATGAGACAAGAGTAGTTAAGAATATGAAGAAGCCGCAGCCAAGAGAGGTAAAGCCAAGAGATAATATGAGAAGATTAAGAGAGCCAAAAAATAGAAGTCCCAATGATAAGGGTGAAAATCAAGTAGTTTTAAATGTACCAGCAGAAAGTGCATTAAGTATGTTGGAAGCGTTATTAAAAAGCGGAACTAAAAATGTACAACTTAATACATATTAAATATAATTTTATAATTTTAATACCCTTTTTATGGGTTTTAAAATTTTTTCCCGATCTTAATTAAATTTTTTAATATATACTATTAGCAAATACTATTTATGAACTATAAAAATAATTTTAATTTAATTTTAATACCCAAAAGGGTTTTAAAATTTTTTCCCGATCTTAATAAAATATCTTAATGAGTAAAATTCCAGCTTCTATTTAAATTAGATACATTTAAAGACGTGCAACCAAGTATTTTTTTAGTTTTTTCAATACTTTGATTATAATAATGTCTTACAGCTTCAAGTTCGTTTACTGAACTATCTATATCTCTATTTGCATTAGTTGTAAAACTTAATTTTTCAAATATATCATAACAAACATTATATAACATTTCTAAATTTTCATATATTTTTCTATTTTTCTTATCTTTATTTTTTCTTAATAAAAGGTTCTTTTTAAAGTTCTTTTCATCTATTTCTCCTTTTAAAAACTTTAATCTTAGATCAAGATTTTCATTAAAATCTTGAATATTATTATTATCTTTAGGTCTATATTGATGCATATATATATATCTAAGTTCATTAATTTTTCTATGAATTTCAAATAATAATTTAACTTTATCATTTGTATTATTTTCGATATGCCAAATATTTGGCATATAATTTCTATTAATGCAATTATTTACTGGATTATTATTACCATTCTTTCTCATATATTCGTAATATAAAGGTGTGTGAATAGGTCCTTTTTCTATTTGTCCTGTATTAAAATTCCAAGCTGTTCCTTTGCCACCATTACAAGGTGGCGGACACCAAACTAGATAACAACCACCATCCTTAAAAGTTTCAAATGAGCACGTAGGACAATATTTGCATTCTTTTTTCTTTAATAATACTGTATCTACATCTTCTTTTTTGCATTCATGTTCATCATCTATCTTAATTTTTTCACAATCTAAACATAATTTTGTATCACAAAGCACACATAAATAGTCATTATTAAGGTAACCATTACATTTTTTATTTGGACATTGTTTTATAATATTTACTTTTACTTTCTTTTCTTCATACTTAACAATATGTTGAACTCTGTATAAATCACGAATTTCTTTTTCTAAATCTGAGATCTCATTTCTCAATAAAAATATTTTATGCTTTAATTTTTCCTCTTTTTTCTTCTTTTCTAAAAGAATCATTGTTTCAGGCATCATTGATCTTTCTTTTTCAAATTCGATTATCTTTTGCTTTTCTTGTAAGTTCTTTTTAAAACTTTTACTAAATGTTTCATCAATATATTCTTCAGTCCAAGATTTATTACAGCTCATACATTGAGGTGTTTCTTTTTCTTTCATAAATTTATCGAAACATTTATTACATGAGTAAAAGTCGCAATACTGACATTTAATTGCCTTATTAATTGAAGATATTTTGCATTCTAAAATAGGACAAGTATTCATTCTTTGGATTTTTAAAATATAAAATAAAATATTTTTTCAATTTTATTTTAAAAAATGGTAAAATACTTGACTTTTGAATAAAATTATAATTTTATTTAATAATACATATCAAGACTATTCCTAGAAAAGTTTGATTTGAGAGGTCCTGGCGAGGTGCTATTACTACAAATCTTTATTTGATTTGCTAAATAGGTATCTCGATTTAATACGTTTTTATTTACTATTTTAGTCCAACTACATAAACTTTGATTAAAACTTGTACAATTTTCAAACATACCATACATATCAGTAACATTAGAAACATTCCAACCACTTATATCTTGATTAAATTTTTCACAACCATAAAACATTTCATTCATATTTTGAACATTAGAAACATCCCAATTTAAAGGTTGATTAAAACTAGGACAATAATAAAACATACCGATCATAGTTTGAACATTAGAAACATTCCAACCACTTATATCTTGATTAAATTTTTCACAATCATTAAACATACCGTTCATATTACTAACTTTAGAAACATCCCAATTACCTATATATTGATTAAAACTTGTACAAATTGAGAACATATCAGCCATATTTTGAACATTAGAAAGACCGTCCCATGATTCTAAAGGTTGATTAAAAGCTGTACAACCAAAAAACATACTACTAGTATTAGTTACACTTACCATATTCCATTTACCTATCGGTTGATTAAAATTTGTACCGTGGAACATATTACTCATATTTTGAACTTTAGAAACATCCCAATTACCTATCGGTTGATTAAATTTTTCACATCTCTCAAACATACTATTCATATCAGTAACATTAGAAACGTTCCAGGCAAACTACAAAAAATAATAAACCAATATCTGTTATAAAGAAAATATATTCTGAAAATAATATAAAAGGTTTATATAGAGGATTTTCATCAACAGCTTTAAGACAGTGTACTAATCAAGCATTTAATTTTTCAATATATTATAAAATTCAGGAGAAAATAAAAAAGGAAAATGAAAAACCAAATATATTAAAAATTGTATTTTCTACATTATTTAGTAGTTCTATAGGACCTATTTTAACTAGTCCTGTTGATACAATAAAAACAAGATTTATGAATCCTAAATATAAGTATAATAATATGTTGGAAGCATTTAAGGATATTATAAAAAAAGATGGATTTATAAGTTTGTATAAGGGATTAGAATTTAGATTATTAAGAGTGTGTGGAGGACAAGCGATATGTTTTACAGTAATGGAAAATTTATTATATTATACGGATTAAAATGTTTAAAGAGAATGTTATACTTAAATAAAATTGAATTTTTATAATAAAATAAAACTAATTTTTTAAAAATGAATCTAAATGATGAACTTCCTGAAGATACATTATTAACAATTAATGATGAAAATGATAATTATGAAAGTGATAGTTATGAAAGTGATAGTTATGAAAGTAATTCATCATGTGAAATAATATGCTGTTTTATTGAATTTTCTATATTATTTGGACTTGTATATATTATTATTTTATTTTTCAACTTCTTATTTAAAATAATAGAAAATATAAGTTATGTAAGGTATTGAATATTTTGATTATTAATTCTTTAAATTCAATTTACAATGGTTATTTATAAAAAAATTTATAAATAACTTTTAATAAAATAAAATGGTTTCACAAGTATCATGGTATTTTATCCCTATTTCAATAATTATTTCATTTATTATTTTAGGAATAGTATTATGTATTATTGTAAAAAGATATTTAAATAAATGGAAAAATGAGTTGTCTTTAAATATGAAATCTTTATGTAAAATATACAATATTCCACCTATTACATTAGAAGGATTTTTTCCAGATAAATTTGATAAACAACTTGCTTTATCTTTACTTATGTTAAATTATTCGGTAACATCTTGGAGCGGATGTCAAACTAATTTACCAAAACTTGATAATTTTATTATAAAGAAAACATTTCAAGGATATGATTCAAAAGCTAATAAAAACAGAGATGTAGCAACATTATATTATTCGCAAAATTTAAATATGGCTATAATGTCTTTTTCTGGTACTATGTATATATCTGAATGGGATAATGATTTTGATTTTACACAAGTGAATCCTAAAGATATAAATAGAGATAATAATATATTAGTTCATGAACACGATTATGAAATGTATAATAGTTTAAGAAATGGTTTTATAATAGCTTTAAATGATATAATATCAAGTATAAGTCCCGATGAAAAGAGCGATTTTCTTTTTATAGCAACAGGACATTCTCTTGGGGGAGCTTTATCATCTTTATGTTTCTTTGATATAGTTTCAAATAATATTATTAAAGAAAATGAAGGTGAAGGATATAAAGTTTTATATACATTTGGTTCTCCAAGAGTTGGAAATAGTGCTTTTGCAGATATAATAAATAAACAACCTACAGCTTTTAGAGTTGCAAATAGCGAAGATATAATAACAACTTTACCTTTACCTATAGTAGGAAACACAATTTATGAACACACTGATACGTGTATATCATTTTCGATGAATTTAAATAATTATACATCAAATCATATAGATTCTTATATAAAAGCGTTAAGTTAAAAATAAAATTGAATTTGAAAAATTGAAAATAATAAAAATACGGGGCTGATTCTAATTCGTAGATCGCGAGTTTAAAAAATGAATCTGCTTAAGAGCGGTCTTGCATACGGACTTAAAACATGCTTAGAATCTATATATAAGTGAGCTATCCGCTTATACGAATCCCAAGATTAGCTATATATAAATTTGTGCTATCCATTTTTATACGAATGTCAAGATTAGCTATATATAAGTTTGCTATTAATTTATATGAAAAAAAATAATAGCATTGTATAAAATTATCATACCTTTATAGGTATAATAATTCAAATAGTCTTAATCTTATTCTCTGCAATCATAACATACTGAAAATTTTGTTTTCTTTTTAATACCGCATTTTTCACATACTGACAGCAAACAATCATTTACAAAATTAAAATTAGTATAACAATCTTTACAAAAAGTATAAGTAGTTTTATTTTTACAATCCTTCGTTTTACAATCTTTTAAATCTTTTTCATCTATAAATTCATTAGAATCTTTAGATTTTTGGTGACAATCTCTACATAAAGAGAATCTTTCTAAACATCTTTTACCGCAATTTTCACAACTAGAAAATGATTCTTGATAACATTTGTAACATTTATCAAATGTTCTACCGTCTTTTGCTGTTGCGTGATAATTTTCACCACAAATAGGACAGTTTTTAATATATTTTTGATTATAAGAAATCTGACAATCATAACAGCGTTGTTTTTTAGTGCCATCTGGTTTTAAAGCGTAAAATTCTTTAGAACATTCTATACATACACCTTTTTTCTTTTCCCATGTTTCGAAATGACATTTTCTACATTGTAATCCTTTGCATAAAGTTTGACAATATTGACAAGGATGAAATTCTGAATTTACTTTAGTTTCCATATTTAAATATTTTATATTTTATAATAAAATTTTATTTTAAAATCATTTTAAAAAATTAATAATAAAATTATAATATACAATGATATTTTTAGATGATGATGATTCTGATAAAAGCACAAATTCTGTTTTATATAATAATAGTTATGATCCGTTAACAGATAGTATATATTTAGATTATTTAAATTCAAATGAAAAAGATTATTTTAGTTCAGCTACTAACAGTAGGAATACTAGCTATAACACGAGTAGGGATGTAAGTAGAGATGTAAGTCGAGAAAATAGTTATAAAAGTCAAAGTTATTTTGATTCAATAAAAATTAAAAAAGATATTGAAAGCAGAGATAATAGTTATAAAAGTGATAATTTTATTGAAAATATAAGATATGATAAATTTAAAAGAATTCAGAAGAAGAATTCAAAATTAAAATATAAAATAGTTTTACAAGAACTTTTAATAAATACAACAAAAAATTTATTATACAGATCAAACTATAATATAGTTTTAAAAGAATTAGAAAATAAAGAATTAAAAAAATATTATGAATTAGGTGTAATTTATAAATGTCTTATAAAATCTTTAGATGAAGGAGTTAAACCAGTATTTGTAAATAGAGAAAAATCAATTCAAATGGCTAAACACTTAATACAAACATTAAATGAAAAGGGTAATCATAATGCTGCTAATGGAATAGAAAAATATTATAAAGATAAATATGGTGAAGATTTTAAAAATGATACAAAAAAATAAAATTGATTTTTTATATCATAATTGTCTTATAGTAATAATAAGTAATAAAAATGTCATACAAGTTAGTTAGTGATTATGTAATATCTTATATAAGTAAAAATGGAAATAACGAAATGTTAGAAAAATGGAATGAAAAAGAGTTTAAGAAATTATTTAAAAATAAAGATAAGAATGTAGATAAGACAAAGAAGAATAAGTCAGCATACATTTTATATTCAAATAATGAAAGAGAAAATATGAAAAAGGAAGGTATTAGTTTAAGTAATAAAGAAATGATTTCTGAACTTGCTAAAAGATGGAAAACCGTTAAGAATTCTAAAGATGAAGATGATAAGAAGATATTTGAAAAGTTTACATTGATTGCTCAAGAGGAAAAAGAAAGATATGATACCGAAATCGGTAAGAAGAAGTTAAATGTTAAGAAGAATATGTCAGCTTATATGTATTATTGTAAGGATGAAAGAGAAAATATCAAGAAGGAAAAGAATTTAAAACTTGATAATAAAGAAATAATATCAGAACTGGCTAATAGATGGAAAGTATTTAAGAAAAGTGAAAATAAGAAAGATAAACAAAGAATGGAAAATTATAATAAGATGGCTCTTGAAGATAAGGAACGATATAATAAAGAAAAGGAAAATGAACTTAATTCAAAGAAAGAATCAACAGAAAAAGAAGTTGATAAAATATCAAATACAGCACATACTGAATCAGTAGAACAAACATCTGAAAAAGAAGTTATTATTGAAGAAGAAAATAAAACTAAGAAAAATAAGCAACGTGGAAAAGGCAGAAAGTAATTATTAAATTTTTATATTAATTAAAAAATATAAAAATTAAAATTGAATTAAAAACTTAAATTTATAACATAATTTAATAAGTTAAAATGAAAAATAAATTTTGGTCTTCGTGGTTTGGTTCATTTAGAAAATCTGAAAATGAGAATAAAGATGTAAAATATGTTGGTAAAGAAGAGATGAAAGTTTTATATAATTCATGGAAAGAAGAATACAATATATATGATAATATTAAGAAAGATAGAGATAAATGGAAAAAATTATTTTATGAGAAGAAATGCGAAGAATGCTTTAAATATAAAGAAAATCATGAAAAGATCAAGCAAAATAGAGATGAATGGGAAAAATATGCTTTAAGATTAAAGAAAAGTACAGAGAAAGAATTAAATGAGTTATATATTATGAAAGATGAATATGATATTATGGAGAAAGATAGAGATAAATGGTTAAAGTTTGCAAATGAATATAGAGAATTGTGTCACGACTTTAAAAATGAAAGAAGTCATTATAGAATTTATATATAGTTAAAAATTTGTTAATTTTTATTTTATGATTTAAAGACAAGAGAATTATATATAAGTTGAGAGAAGTTCCGTTAGTTGGTCTAGACGGGGGTGCTTAAGACACCCTGTATTCGTACTCGTGGGTTCGAATCCCACACTTCTCATTAATTTTCATACATAAATTGTATGAAAATTTTAAGTATTATATTGTTGTAATTGAACTTAATTCATTTGCAAATAATGTATTTTCTGATATTGATAAATTACTTATTTCAGATGTTTTTGGTTGTAATACTGTAAATCTATCCGCATTTGTTTTTCCATCATCTTTTGTCCACCAAGACTCGGATATATCATTATTTTTTTCTTTTAATCCACCATCTATAAGAGTTTTAGTTAATTTTTTTGCTTTAACATCTTTTTGAATATCTCCTAGATCATCCTTGTATTTAAAAATTTGTCTACTTGGATCAGTACAAACATATTTTAGTTTACCTTCATCATCCTTTAAATAATGATCAACAAGAAATTGAGCTACACCTTTTTGACCATCTATAATGTAATTATGATCAAATTTAGTATCTAATATATTTTTAATTTTTTCAATATCATTTATATCTAAAGAAGATATATTTAATATTTTGTTGTTATTGTTATTTATATTATTGTTTGTAGTAGTTGATTTTGTTACTCCAGCAAGAGCTATACTTGCTAATTTATCTTCAAGTTCTTTAATATGTTTATCTTTATCTTTTAATTGCTCATCTTTATCTTTTAATTGCTCATCTTTATCTTTAAGTTTTTGTAAATATATTTTATTTTCATTTTCAATTTTAATATAATTTTCTTCATAAGGTTTTATTATATCATAATAATTACATGATTTTTTATGTCTATTAAAATTTTTTTTACAATTAAAAATTTTTTCACAATAACATTTATATTCTTCAATAATAATATTATTTCTATTATTTATACAATATTTTGCAGTTTTTTGATGAGTATTAAGATTTGATATTGTTGAAAATAATTTTTCACAAAATTGACATTTATTCATTTTATATTATAAAAGTTAATTTTAAATTGGATTTGAAAAAAGGAACATATATTGCGAAATATTGCGAAATATTGCGAAATAATATTTTATTTTTGAAAATTAAATTAAACTGCAATGGTTTAAAAATTTTACTTTTGGATTTTTCTTTAAACCCTATATAAAATGTGTGTGTGTAAGACGATTTGTAAAATCCGAATTTGGAAAAAAACTTTTTTTGTACAATTAAAAATATTTAAAACTTTTTTTATAAAATAAAATAAATTTATAAATAAATGAAAAAAAATAATAAAATTTTAATATCTGTAATTATAATATTTCTTATAATAGGTATAATTTTATTTATAAAAAAAGAAAATTATTCTTCTTGTCCAAATCAATATTATAATAATGGAACTCTATTTACAGGTGATGATATTACTGAAGCTGTGGAATCATGTTGGTTAAAAGATTATAGTAGATTACCAGGAATTTGTAGATGCCCAGATGGATGGAATAATAGCGGACAATCATGTTGGACAGCATGGCCTCCCCGTTCTCAAAAATGTGAAGGCTGTCCAGAAGGGGAACAAAATGCCAATAATCTTGACAATAGATGTTATCCGAAATGTAAAAACCAATACCATCCTGATAGTACAGGTTATATATGTTATCCTGATAATAGTAATTGGATATTAAGTCCTCAACAAAGAGATTCTTGCTATAATAGAAGTTCTGAACCATGGTCAAATTTGATAAAATATATAGACGAAAAATATTCAACTTATATTAATACAAATCCTGAAAAATTATTTGTTATTCAAGCAATGTTTCAATCACCTCAAGGAGTGACAGCACAATTACAAAATTTAGATATTTTATTAAATACATGGCCATCTAATATAGCTGAAAAAGCAGCTACTACATTTTTTGTAAAAGAATATTTTAAAAGTAAAGTATATGCTCCAAATGTTACATGGTTAGATAATATTTCAAATAAAGAATGTAGTGAGCTAAGAGAAGTATTAGAAACTAATGCTAAAAATATATATAATGTAAATGATATAAATGATTTACCTATAAATCGTTATCCTTTTATTGGAGCGCACGATGCAGCA
>Ga0247843_1008834_pt1 | contig 11530 bp, 8 predicted proteins | sample LaCruzMarch2017__FD_192420 | JGI IMG/M metagenome (GOLD analysis project Ga0247843, IMG submission 192420) | Freshwater microbial communities from meromictic Lake La Cruz, Castile-La Mancha, Spain - LaCruzMarch2017_8m | ecosystem: Environmental > Aquatic > Freshwater > Lake | place: Spain...
TACCTGTGGGATATAGTATGGAAAGTTCTTCAAGTATTTCAGTTATCTTTTGAGCATCAGAAAGTCCAGCTAAATACTCAGCTTTTTCACCCATAACGAATGCTGTAATTAAGTTCGCATTCTCATTTTTTCCAGCACCTGTTATCCAATATTCTGGCACTTTGGTTCCACCTATAATTGAGCCAGTATTACCTTCCCAAAATGGGGCATTGAATTGAAGAACTATTTTTAAACCATTGTCCATTTTTATAGCATCAATTGCATCAAGCTTATCAGCAGCTAAAGAAGGAACAAAAGTTATAGAGTTGTTTTTCAAAATACTTATTGGAACTGTAACTAGCACTTTATCAGCAAAAAAAGTTTCACCATTCTCAGTAGTTACAGCAACTTGCGCGCCTTCATAATTGATAGATTCAACAGGTTTATTTAGTTTAACTTGATTGATATCTTCAGAAAATGCAATTTCAAATAATTCTAACAATGACTTGTCTTTAAGAATTTGGCCCTCCTCTCCTGATGAATATCCATCTTCGGCTTCTTTCAAGGCGAGCATTCCAATTTTATTATTATCGGCTCCATATTCGTTTCCAATAAGTGCATTAGCAATTTCTAAAAACCTTGCATCTAATTCTTTTTCGGCTAAGTATTGCGCAACAGATTGGGCACCACCGGGATAACTAGCAAAACTATCTATTATCTGAAACATCGTTGCTCCAGCGCCTTCTAGGTCTGACGATTCAATTAGAAAATTCTTAGTCCTTAATTGGTTTTCTAAATGATAATAATCATCACCTGGAAGAGGTATTAAACTATCAGGGACATTAAATTGTGCCAAATCATATAAAATTGATCTTTTGCCATGAATTTCTTCGGCGCCTAATTCAATTTTAATCCCAGGAATAGAAGTGTTGGCTTTCATTCTTCCACCAATAACTGCTCTTGCTTCTAGGTGTATTACTTGAGCCCCATAATTTCTTAACAAATTTGCCGAATAAATTCCTGATGCTCCTGCTCCAATTACAATTACGCTGCCATTGAATTTGAAACTATCAATCAACTCTTCTTTTGCACATGAACTTAAAAAAGATGGCAAAAATGCTGCTGCCGGCAATCCCATCATCAATTGTTTTAGCAAAATACGTCTATTCATATTTTATTAATTAGAAGTTTAATGGATTTAGTTGTCTTCAAATATAAGCTAAATTAATACGAACCATTTCTTTTTCTCAGAAACCATTCAATTGATAATAAAGATAATATTAAGAAGAAAAGCCATTTTAGATTGATCATTTCATTTAAACTAATCTCACTATGTGAAAGAGATTTAACATCATCGCGTTTACCAATCAATTCTGGCAATGACATTATTTTATTAAGCAAAACCATTTCCCCATTATTTCTATTTGATAAATCTTTTAAAAGAGCATGATTAGCTGTTGTGTTTGTAATTTCTTCAACAACAGGCTTTATCAAAAAAGAGCCTTTATCTTTATAAATTTTTCCAGATAAACTAGTCTTTGCTTCATAAGAATAGTATCCCGAAGGGAAAATTCCAGCATCTAATTTATACGCATTTTGGGTTTTGGAAAATGTAAATTGATAGTTCTTTTGAGCTGAATCTGTTACAGTTATAAACACATCAGGTGTATTTACTAATTCAAATGAAGCATTGTAAACTTCTGCTTCGAAAGATATTGCTTCATTTTCAAAAAAGCTTTTTCTTGTAATTACAGAAAGATTTTTCTTTTCTGTTCTTACACTTAAATATTGTATTATTTTAAAAACAAATTCATTAAAAAGAGTGTGATTGGTATTAACAGAATAGTCCTGTAATCTCCATTTCCAAATTCCCTCAGCCAGCAAAACTCCCATTTTTCTTTCTTCATTTCCATTAAATGCTAATAAAGGATATTCAGTATTAACACTACCAATTTTTTGCTTTAGGAAAATATTAGCGCCTGTTAAGATTTTGTAATTGCAAAATGGAGCATTTAAGCCCTCAATGTTTTGCCAGCTTTTCTTTAATTCGTCGCTTATTGTATAAAGAGAAAACCCTACATTAAAAAATGGTGTTACATTGTTACTGTTTCCTCTTGGAGCAGTTAGTTGAACAATATTCTGCAATGTATTTAAGTTTCCTAAAGATGTTTGCTCACCTACTATAAAAAACACGGGTAGTTTTAAATTTTCTAACTCTGCGAACAGCTTAGAATTATTGCCATTTTTAGAGGGAACTTGATGTAAAAAAACCAAGCTATAATCCTTTAAGTTACCATCAAAATTATCAACCAAAAAAGAATTAACTTCATAATTATCATTCGATTGAATTGCTAATTTAATGGCTGCAATATCAGGATGAGGAGAAGCACTTAAAAGTAAAACTTTCTGACGACTATCAATAACATCAATATAAATATCACGTTGATTATTTAAAATGGTAAATTCTCCACTTATGGTTTTCAAATAAATGGAGTATTTTTGAATACCTACCTTTTCTGCTTTGATTTGAAATTGAAATGATTTTGTCCAATTACTATTCTCGATTGTAAAATTTTGGCTCGCAATAATTTTACCGTTTTGAGAAATCGTTAATTCTGAATATTTACCTTGCAATTTTTTAGCATCAACAAGCACTTCAATTGGAAAAGTATTATTCAAATAAGCAATTTGATTTTGATTCACTTTATGAATCAATAAATCTCTTTGAATTGTAGTATCACCGAGCGCAATAGTATAGATTGGAGCTTTTAGAATATTCTTAATGTAAATAGGATTTGCTCCTTTATTAATTATACCATCACTTGCTAAAATTATAGCTCCTACATTTCTATTTAAGTATGAATTATTAATCTCAACGAGCGCATTAGAAACATCTGTTTGCTTTCCATTAAAATTTAAATTAATAGAATCCGAAATCTTATCAGAAAAACTATATTGGTCTACCTGATAATTTTCTTCTAATTTTTTAACTAATTGTTTTAAATTTTCAGAATAATCTTTTTGTATAAACTTGCCTGTATTCCTTTGTATAATTGACTCGGAATTATCTTGAATTAACACTATTATAGGTTTTTCTACTTCTCTTTGAATGTATTTAAGTAAAGGAGAAAGTAATAAAAAACTTATTATAGTAATTCCTGCGAACCTAATAGCAAACAATACTTTTACTAGCCATGATTTGGCATCTTTAAAACTATTTATCTTCCTGTACAATAGCCAGGAAAACAAAAGGCCTAAAGCAATGCAAAAAACAAAATACCAAACAGGGTATTCAAATACTAATTCTAAATTCAAAATAATAATTGTTAAGCGGTTTGCATTCCTCCGCAAACTCTAATTACTTGACCATTTACATAGGAAGATAATTCAGAAGAAAGGAATAAAGCAACATTAGCTACTTCTTCTGCTGTTCCTCCTCTTTTTAAAGGTATAACAGATAACCAACCTTTCTTAACTTCTTCATTCAATTCGCTTGTCATTTCAGTTTCAATAAATCCTGGTGCAATTGCGTTACTTCTAATGTTTCTTGAACCAAGTTCTTGAGCAACAGATTTAGTAAATCCTTCAATACCAGCTTTTGATGCAGCGTAATTAGCTTGTCCGGCGTTTCCGCTGCCGCCAACTACAGAACTCATGTTAACAAAGACACCAAATCTATTCTTAAGCATAGGTTTCATTGCAGCTTTAGTAAGATTAAAAACAGATTTAAGATTTGTATCCATAACTTCGTCCCATTGTTGTTCGCTCATCCGCATTAAAAGACCATCTTTAGTAACGCCTGCATTATTAATTACAATATGTAAGTCACCAAATTCTTTTATAACATTTGTTACAAGATTTTCAGCCTCGGCAAATTCTGCAGCATTCGATTTAAATCCCATTGCTTTAATACCTTGAGCAGAAAGTTCAATTTCTAATTCTTTTGCTTTACTTTCACTAGACACATAAGTAAATGCGATATTCGCACCTTGTTGAGCGAATTTTAAAGCAATGCCTTTCCCTATTCCACGCGTAGCGCCTGTAATTATTGCAACCTTGTTTTGAAGTAGTTTCATTATTAAAAATTTTAAAGCCCAAACCTACTAGTTTTAATCATTTGATTTAACTCTATTGGGTTAAAAAAATAAAATAGTTATAAAAAAAAGCCCTTGATTAAGGGCTTTCTATAATTTTATTGATTATGAGTTTCGTTTTCAGGAGGAGCAGAATTTTTACTTGGTCTTCCTCGTTTTCCTGATTTTATTTTGGTAGGAATTGATTTAACTCCTTTAGTTTTTATATTATCAATTGTTTTAACAAAAACAGGAGCTTGACTTACTACAACTTTAGCAGGTCTTCCCCTTTTTCCACTTTTAATAGATGGAGATGATTTTGTTTTAGTTTCTGTTTTTGAATTTGCTACTTTTACAGGAGCATTAGTTTTTGAAGGACGACCTCTTTTACCTGCAACTTTTGTAACTGCGTTTGTTGAAACTGCTTTAGCTGGTCTTCCTCGTTTACCTGCAACTTTTGCTACTGCTGTTGTTGAAACTGCTTTAGCTGGTCTTCCTCGTTTACCTGCAACTTTTGCTACTGCGGTTGTTGAAGTTGCTTTAGCAGGTCTTCCTCGTTTACCTGCAACTTTTGCTACTGCGATTGTTGAAACTGCTTTAGCTGGTCTTCCCCGTTTACCCTTTAGTTCTGAATTCGGTAATGCAACAATTGCCTTTGCTGGACGACCTCTCTTACCTTTTTGTTTTGTTTCAGCAGTTTCAGCATTTTTTTTAATTTTAGAAGGTCGACCTCTTTTGTTAGAAGATTTACCAAGAACTACCTTTGCTGCATCTTTTAATTCTTTTTCAATAGCAGAAGCAATTGTTTTCCCAGAAGTTTTAGGTCCTCTTTTACTTTTACCTGCATCTAACTTAGAAATAATTGATTTAATACTATTTACTCTTTGTTCAGCTTTAGCAAGCTCAGAATTATAAAATTGACGTAATTCATCAATTTCATCCTGTAAAAATGCGATGGAATTTGCCATACTTTTTTTTAATTTATGATGCTAATATATAGTTTTAATTAATTAAGGTTACGTAAATATTAAATATTTTATTTATGTTTGTTTGTTAATAACATAATAATCTCATTTTGTGTTATTTAAATTTTAAAATAAAATTAATATATATTGTAGTTTAAATGGAATATCAAAAATGGCTTATCGAAATTAGGCCTGAAATAATAATTAAAAGTACGGATTTCTCATTAACAGAGCAATTTCAGAATTTAACAATTCGGCCTATTTTAAAATTACTTAATAATTCTATAATAGCATTTAGCAAGTCATTTTTAGCTTCTTTAGAAATTACCTTTAAAAATAAGACTGCTAATGAAATTGAAAGTTTGATAAGCAACTTGTTTAATAAACATCCAACATTTAAAATTTATCTTATAGGAATGATAATAAGTTATTTAACTAAAGAAGAGCTAAGTATTTATTTAGATTATCGAAAAGAAATCAACAAAAGAATTTATATCTTATTACATGAAAGATTAAGATCACAAATTTCTTTACTTGTAAGTTAATTATTTAGCTGAAAATTTTTTCTTTCGTGAATTTCGACTTTATCAAAATAAAAATGAATTATTTCTTCTTCGTTGCAGCCTTGTTGTGCCATTTCAATAGCACCTTCCTGACAAAGTCCTACTCCATGGCCAAATCCTTTTCCATAGAATAAAACAGAGTCTCCTTCGCATGTAATGTCAAACCAATCTGATTTTAAATTCAACTGAGTCCTTGCGTATATTGTATTGATTTTCTTATTATAAATAAAAATTTCCTTTTCTCTCGCATCATTTTTTAATTGAATATTGTTGCAAAAATCAAGATTTGGAGTCTGATTAATATCATAAGGAATATTCAATTTTAAACAAAAGTCGAAAATAGAAAAGGATTTGGTCCATTTGCTATTCTTTTGATTCAGACAAAATGAATCATTAATTGATTTGCAATATGTTAAGTTGTTTCGCCATACATCTCCAGAATTTTGAGTTTTTCCTCCGCAGTTGCTATGAAACAAGCTTTCAATTGTATTCCCATTAGCATCTAAAATATATTTACCCTTAGCTAAATTAGCTGCCCATTGGTAAGGTATATAATTAAAATAGCCTTTAAAAACCTGACAATGGGTTTGGTCACAAAGATTAAAACCCTCATTTTTGTGTTTTGATAGATAGCTTTCAGCAAAAGTCTGGGCAAGAATAGCCATTACTAAATAACTGTTTAATGGTTTATCATAACCAATTTCACCTCTTAATACACCAACAATGTAATTTTCAATACTAAGTAAATTAATTATTGACAAGTAATTTTTTTTTGTGCCAATCAACAATTTTTCAGTGTAGGTATTTCCTTTATAATCAGGAGATAACGGCTTTAACATGATTCCAGATTTATCCGATATTTCAATTTTAACTTTGTTAAATAATCCAAAATTAAGACTTTCTGATGATAAATAAATCTTATCCATTTGAACGGCAATTCTTAAAACTGAATTTACAGGTAAAGTAAATGAGGTATTATCCGCGTTTATAAAAATCTGCTCTTCATTACTCTTAATTTCAATCAGGTCAATTTTACTGCTGTTAAATAGTCCTACTTTAATAAATTGTTGCGAATTCAATTTAAGGCAAAAAGACAACAAAAACATTATTGTTTTAAGAAAGTAATATTTCATTTACCAAAACTATAACTTCTACAAACTAGATTTAATTTGTTTGTATTAGTTTGCTAACAAGAAAACGTTAGTTTTTTAAAAAAATTAATTTTGCAGCTTTTTCAGAAGCTCCGCTTCCTCCCAATAACACTTTCAATTTTTCCATTTCAATTTTCAACTCTGATATAATTTCTTTATTAAATAGTATTTGATTTAATTCTTTGCGAATATCTTTTGAATTGCAGTTGTCTTGAATCATTTCTTTTACTGTTGGTTTATCCATTATTAAATTAACTAAAGAAATATACTTTACCTTAATTAGCTTTTTTGCCAGCCAATATGAAACAACTCCTCCTTTATAGCAAACAACCTGAGGTACACCGAAAATAGCTGTTTCTAGGGTGGCTGTTCCAGAAGTAACCAAGGCTGCTGTTGCAGAATTTAATATATTATATGTTTCATTTTGAATGATTGAAACATTTCTCTGGTTAATAATAGCATTATAAAATTCAATTTCAATAGAAGGTGCTGCAGCAATTACAAGTTGGAAATCTTCAAGACCTTCAACAGCTTCGAGCATGATTGGAAGAATTTTGTCTATTTCTTGTCTTCGACTTCCAGGTAAAAGGGCTATCAAAGGTTTTTTGTTTAAATCATTGCACTCAATAAACTTACTATTCTTTTTAAAATTTTGAATTGCATCTATTAATGGATGTCCTACAAAATGTACATCCATTTTATGTTTTGCATAGAACTCTTTTTCGAAAGGTAAAATTACAAGCATCTCATCTACATTTTTTTTTATCTTTTTAATTCTACTTTCTTTCCAAGCCCATATTTGAGGAGAAATATAATATACAACTTTAATATTATTTTTTTTAGCAAATTCAGCAATTCTTAAATTAAAACCTGGATAATCAATTAAAACAATTACATCTGGTTTGAATTCTAAAATGTCTTGCTTACAAAAGGATATGTTTTTAAGAATAGTTCTTAAGTTCATAACTACTTCTGTAAAACCCATAAAAGCTAAATCTCGATAATGTTTTACTATTTCAGCACCACCCATATTCATTAAATCGCCCCCCCAAGCCCTAACCTGTGCATGGTAGTCTAACTTTAAAAGTTCTTTAATTAAATTAGAACCATGCAAATCTCCCGATGCCTCTCCAGCAATAATGTAATATTTCATTTGATGACAAAGAAAATAAAATTATTCATAATCTTAATTTTTAGTAGGTTTGGAAAATGAAAGTTACTTTTCTTGGTACTGGTACTTCTCAAGGTGTACCAGTTATTGCATGTTCTTGTGCTGTTTGTAAATCGACGGATTTAAAAGATAATAGACTGCGTTGTTCTATACTAATTACTTATGAAAATAAGAATATTATAATTGATACAGGCCCTGACTTTAGACAGCAAATGTTACGTAATAATGTTTTACATCTTGATGCTGTAATTTACACTCATGAGCATAAAGACCATGTTGCAGGTTTAGACGATATAAGAGCTTTTAACTACTTTCAATCAAAGCACATGGAAGTATTTCTTTCAAATCATGTAGAAACAGCTTTAAGACGAGAGTTTGCTTACATTTTTGCTGAAGATAAATATCCAGGAATTCCTTTACTCAATTTAAATAGAATTGAAAATAAATCTTTTGAAATATACAATATAACATTTTTACCAATAGAAGTAAACCATTACAAAATGCCAGTTTTTGGATACCGTTTTAATGACTTTGCATATATAACTGATGCAAAAACTATCAAAAAGGAGGAGCTAGACAAGTTGATTGGGTTAAAATATCTTGTTTTAAATGCCTTAAGACATGAAACGCATGTTTCACATTTAACACTAAATGAGGCTTTAGAAATAATTGAATATTTAAAACCTAAACAAGCATTCTTAACTCATATTAGTCACCAATTAGGTTTACATGAAATGATATCAAATACACTCCCTAAAAACGTTGCTATAGCTTACGATGGCTTGGTAATCGACTTTTAACCTAACAATAGTATTTTTCCGTACTTCACATGTTTTTTACCTGACTGGTCTATAAAAGAATTTCTAAAAACATAGTATCCACTTGGGCAACTCTTACCTGAATTTAATTTTTTTCCTAGCCAACCTTCTTTTTTATCATTTGTTGTAAACACTTCCTCTCCCCATCTATCGAAAATTTTCATTAAATATGAATCTTCAAGAATACCTGTTACGACAACATTAAACGTATCGTTTACATTATCACTATTAGGTGAAAATGCATTAGGAGCAAAATACGTTAATAAAAAATCTATTTCAACTTGTTTTGTTATAGAATCTTGACATCCAAATTCGTTGGTTACTGTTAAAGTAACATCCCAGACACCTGACCCTGGAAAAATATAGGTAGGTTCATATTCATCAGAAGAATCTTGACCAAAATCCCAATGAAAGTAAACAGCATTCAAAGATTGATTAATAAAGGTAACTTTGGGAAAAATTCCTGGAATTGGAACAGTATCTGGAGAGAAGATAAAGTCTGGCTCGAGATTAAATCTAAAATCAGGAATGAAAAAATCTTTTTTATAATTGCAGCCTAAACTATCTGATATTGTTACAGAGTAAGTCCCAGTTTTAACACTATCAATAAAGGTTGTATCAAATGGTTGACCGGTAATTTCCCAAAAATAATCATATGGAAGTTCTCTAAAAGGAGATTCATAGGGAGTTCCTCCTGTAACTATTGCTTCTGCGCCGCCTAAACCAAAAGAACATATATCCGTTGTAATAACAAGATTTACATTAAAGTTATTTGGATCGCTAACAAATATTGAATCATTAACCAAGCAACCCGATTGATCTTGAATTGTAACATATTGCATTCCAAATGGTAAGCTGGTTGCAGTATGAGAATTAGTAGGTGGAGAAAAAGAACCTGATTGGCCAGAAGGTAGCCAAGACACTTGATAAGGAGGAACAATACCAGGGGTAGCTACATTAATAGAAACAGTAGCTGTGCCGTTATTTGTTCTGCAATCAACATCAGTTGATGACATTGTTATTGAAAAAGACTGAATATTAAATTGCAGTTGCATAGTATCTGTTGCAAAATTTCCACAGTTATCTTCTACCCTGCCAAAACTTTGAATTGTATAAATTCCTCCATCATTTAAAGCTTCACCTAATAATATAGTAAATTGTTTTTCTACAATTCCGCCATTAATGCAAGCAGCTCCAGTAATACTGGTAATAGGTATAGTATCAAAAGTTGGAGGAGGTCCTATTAGCAAAAAATCCTGGCTTCTTACTGTTTCACACTTTACAAATTCAGAAAAATTAAACGTTACTGAATTAGCCCCACAAGAAACTTGTTGAGCAATAGGTGTTGAAAAAGTAGGAGCTGTTTGATCGATTATACCTGCACTAGATGCAGCTAAATCTAAAATATATCCGCATTGACCTTCTCCAGTAAAGTTATTTACAAGAATTGCATAAACTTCACCAGCAGCAACGGGTATTGGATTTCCACTTTGAACAAGCAATACTCCATTACCATCTAAAAGTCCATTTGCTCCAGTAACTGGAGTAGGAAAAATAGAACCAGAAAAATTACAAGCAACTTCAAGAGCTGGGTTGGTAGCTATATCTGAACATGAAGCATTCGTAAGGTTAAATACAGCCCAATCATAATCAGCATTATCACAGTTAGGACTGATAGAAAAATTAAGCAAGCCTGGACTTTGAACTGTTATTATGTACCATGAGTTGTTTCTTTCTCCGCTATTCAAACAACTTGATGCATTTGATATCTCATTTAAGTAGTTTCCCTCACCTGAAAAGGATGCTGTTTGATTGTAATTTAATGCGCATACAGTGTAGGCACCTAAACAATCGCCAGCAGTAGGTGTTTGAGCAAAACTCTCTATTGAAAAAACCAAAAATAAACTTGCAATGTATATGGTCTTAATGATGGTTTTGTTGTATTTCATACTAAATAGTTGAACTTCTGATAAGAGTAAATTACAAAGTTAATAAATCCTTGTGAGTATTAACTATTCTAGAACGTAGAATTTCAACACTTATGCGTGTACAAAAATAAGATAAAATGTAAATCATTGAATATATGATAAATAAGAAATTCAGATTCTTTAAAGTAACCTAGAAATTAACTTTCAAAATAATTTTAATGTTAGGGAAAAGCAAATTTTAATCGATACAACTTATTTAAAAAAAATCTTACGTATTAAATCTAATAGAAAACTCTTAATTCGTAAGTTTTGAATTAGAACGAAATTATTAAGCAAATAAATTAAAGGTGCTGCTACAATAAACAGGAAAGTTATTCCAAAAACTAGCAACTATCAATTGTATTTTGTTTATATTATGTTCTTAAAAACTCAAAAATTTAAGTTAAAATGGCAAGAAAAAAAAATTATTGTTCCTTAGCCTCAGTGCAGTGCGTAATAATTTTAAGAAATTTTAAGAAATGTGTTTGGTGAACGGACTGTATTGTTAATTTTGCACTCGGAGAAATGGCAGAGCGGTTTAATGCGGCAGTCTTGAAAACTGTTGTACCGAAGGGTACCGGGGGTTCGAATCCCTCTTTCTCCGCTTAAAGCTTCTTTATTGAAGCTTTTTTAGTTTAAAGCTAGTTGTATTGTGTGTTTGAAATTTACTTTATTAAACTATTGATTCAAGCTAAAATAAAGATTAAGATTTGTTTAAAACTTATAAGATGTTACCCGTTGTGCGGTTAAGATTGTTAATAAATAAAGTAATTTAAGGTTGTGCAATATACTGTAATACAGTACATTAGATAAGTTTCTCACACAAATCTAATTATGCACAAC
>Ga0247843_1008835_pt1 | contig 11529 bp, 11 predicted proteins | sample LaCruzMarch2017__FD_192420 | JGI IMG/M metagenome (GOLD analysis project Ga0247843, IMG submission 192420) | Freshwater microbial communities from meromictic Lake La Cruz, Castile-La Mancha, Spain - LaCruzMarch2017_8m | ecosystem: Environmental > Aquatic > Freshwater > Lake | place: Spain...
AGACCACCTTGAATTTTTAGTTTGTATTCTTTTGCTTTTGTAAGGTTTGACTCTAGTTCAAAAATTTGCTTTTCCGTAGTAGCAAGTTGCTCTTCGAAATTTTTCTTCAGTGTTTCGGTTTCCATAAATTCAAATCTCCTTTTTAGTTAAAACATAAATTGATAATCCATTCCACCAACTGGATGAATCTTCTATTTGTGGCGTTAAAATTTGCCGTTCAAATAGTATACGTAAGTTATTTATATCGATAAATTTAGTGGCATTACGGATAACCCCATCAAAATTGGCATCATCCAAAACTAAAATAAATGTATCTTGTATATTTGGTAATAAATTATTTAAGCATTCTATTTGCTGTTCGTTGTGTTCTCCATCATAGAATACTATGTTTGGTTTTTTAGAAAAATGTGAAGAGTTTAATTTCTTTACATCAATATCTAGTATAACAGATTTTAAGCTACCAAACAAGATGTTGTTTCTGAAAAGTTCTGCCTTTGGATCTTTACATCCAATCCATTCAATATCATCCCTAGCGGGAGAAATAGGAGCAGCAAAATTATCAACAGCATATGACACAACATTGTTGCCCATAATAGCAGCAAAGTATGTGCTACCAGTATAGCATCCAATTTCCAGATATGCGTTCTTTGAATCGGAACACAGATGATTTAGAAAATGTCTTACTCTATCAGATGATAGACCTTCAATATTAAATCCTTGTGGATCAAATTTTGTATCACCAGTACCAGATCTATCAATAGCATCAAGGGTTAAAGCAACCAATGGATGAACTACTCTATCCTGCTTCTTGTGGTGAGCATCTATAACTGCTTCACAGTAGTTACAATCCCAACAGTCAAACTTACAGGTTTTGATCTTCTCTCTCCAGATATCAATAGGTCTCTCATTTAAACTCTTGTCTTGAATGTAAGTATTGAGTTCAGGAAATAATAGTTCTTCATCATTTGCCCAACGATGAATAATATCCATACTCTCTTTGAGACGCATGACACTTTCTCTGCCATGTAGTTTGAAAACATCAATACCTAAATCAAACATCTCCTCCCAATCTTTTTTCCATGGTGGAAGATTGGAAGATTTCAAAACAGCAGAGCTATCTTGCTGCTCCCATTTAGAACAGGATACTCTACTGATGATATTGCCAAAGTATGGTGGTTCGTGATTCTCTCTTGTGTTATTATAGTGGTAATGCTCTGGCATGATAGGGCATCCTCCCCAGCATCCTTCATTCGCAAGCATGGAGAACTTGACTGGTTTATCAATTGAAGCACAATAATCCTTTGCTTCTTTGAGACGCCTAAGTTGGTCTTGGTCTCTCATCAAATCTCTATCAAGATTGATGTAGTTAAATCCTGCTTTGGCAAGTGACACAATATCATTTGCCTTTGTGACTTCATGGAGAATAGTATTCTTCACATAAAGTTCTGGCATCTCCTTTTGAATCTGACCAGTGAGCATCCATGATGTATGAGGAAGTGTTACTGTTCTAACACCAGCTTCGTAGATATACTTGAAGTTATTGATGAATAGATCTAAATTTTCTTGGGTTGGTCTCACATAAGGATTATTAAATGTAGCAGACAAAGGAATGCCAGTTTGCTTTGAAATATACAAAGCATTAAAAGTTGTCTGTCTTAAGTCATCTTCAAATACATCACCCATAGCATCCTGTATAAAAGGAGGCATACGACAGGTGAAGTAAAGATCAAAGATATATTCCTTATACTTCTTCAAAAAAGGAATGAGAATATTATTAGCAAAATTCTCATCTATCTTTGGATTAATTGGTAAACTAAACATTTTCAAAATCTCCCATGCCAACCATACTATATCTATACTCATCCAAATACCAACTTTCTTGGATCCACGGAGAGTGAAAAAACCCACCATTGTAAAATAACATAGTGTTATATTCCATTGGAGCTATACAAGTCATCTGCCAATCTTGATCACCTTTAAAATTTTTCCAAGTTTCGTATCCAGATGCACTTAATGGTTTCCCAAACAATTTTTTATGTTCTTTTTCGGATAATTCACTGACATGTAATTTGTTGTTATGTTTCCAAAAAGCAGTTCCACCTAAACATTCTTCAGATAACCATAAATTCCAAACTCCATGAAAGGGATCCGAGTGTGGTAAGTTAGAATGTTTTTTCATCATCATATCACCATTGTATATATTACAAGAAACTCTAGCGGGAACCCATTGTCCTATATATTTTTGAATGTGTAGTGTAATAAATTTAGCTGCCCATGGCGGAATATCTTGTCTAAATCCTGGTGAATATGTATGATCTCTTGTTCCTGGAAATTGTTGTAATAAATTAATATACTCTTTTGGATTTTTTAAAAAATTTCTAATAACTTTAAATTTAACTCTATCGTAAATAACGTCTTCCATTTCGGCACTTTCATTTATTCTACATATAGATTCAAGTTCATTATGTTCTATTAATATCATTCTCTCACCACCTTAAATGAATATGAATTGTTGTAAACATATCTTGGCATAATATTGAATGATATACTAATGCGATTATCTGCTATGTTATCAGTATATCCATGAACTAGGTGAGATTGCCAAAATAATACATCCCCTTCTGTATGGTTCATAACTGCCCCGCCAGAATTATACTTAGTATTTTTTTTAATATTTAACTCAATAAATGGAGAAAGATTTGTTTCTGGCATCATATTTTGATTTTGAAATTTTAATTTTCCATGAACATCGGGATTAAAATTAACATAATATGTTCCAGACACAAAAGAATTTCCGTGATTGTGCATAAACTGATCTCCATTTGAATGACATACATTCAACCAACAATCAGTAATTACAACTCCATCTTTTAATTCGTATCCTAAACTATTTTCAATGTAGTCACACGCAAGTTTTTCCATCTCTTCTTCAAACCATTTAAAGTTATCAATATTTAATAAATTATCATCCTTTGAATTATAAAGATGATATAAATTTTTGCTGTCTGTATTTTTTGAAAGAGTATTATTTTCTATAATGTTTAAACAAAGATCTTTTATTTTATTTTTGCGCTCATAATCAAGTGTGTATTTTCCAATAGGAATTGAAAATATTTCAAGTGTGCTCATAATGTAAGACGATTTAATGAATTTGGATAACCTAAAATTCCTTTTGGAAAAATATTAAATGAAATACTATATCTTTGTGATAAGAGATTTTCATTTGGAATGGTGTCGTGTTCTAGCCAAGAAGGAAATATTAAACACATTCCTTTTCTTGGATTAATAAACACCTCGCCAGAATTTAACGAGTTTTTCCTTTTGATTTGCGGCATAAAGAAAAATTTTATTCTAGTAGGATCTACGAATTTAATGTAATTTGATAGAGATCCTTCTTCTGTTTCTGGTGGATTTTCTGGATACCAAACACCAGAAAACATAGAGTTACTATGTGAATGTGAATGAATATATCCTTTTTGTCCTAAAACATTGCCCCACATTGTAACAACATGTGGAGTAATGGAATCATATTCGTATAAATTAAACACATCTTGTGCTACTTGTTCGATAGCATTTGTCAGTTCTTTATAAATTTTTTGCTCGTGTAAAGTATCTTCACTATAAAAAGAAATTCTATTTCTCACCGAAATATTTTTTTGTTCGCCTGCTTCAATTGGAGACAACACTGAACCATTTGATGCTAGTAATTCTTCGTCGTCTCCTAGTGAATGATATTTATTTGATAAATCATTCATAATTTCGTCAGTATTTGAAATTAAAATAGTGCTTTCAAATATAGGAATTGAAAATATACTGTGAACATTATTCAATTCTATTTTTCTTTCGGGAGCACTATAGTCCCAAAAATTTTCATTCATATTAATTTCCTGATAATTTTTTTTGTTCTATAATTTGCTGAAGAGAATTAATTAATTTTAGTTGCATATCATCTTCTATTCCTTCAAATGTTGGCAAACTAAGATTATTTTTATCTGATAATAATTGTTGAGTATATTCTTTAGTTTTTCCTTCAATTTTTGCTAATTGTCCACCGAGAAGATTTGCATATTGAAATCCAATTGATAGAATTTGAAGTTGTTCTTCCTCTGGTAGCATTGAAATTGAATCTAAATTTCCTGTACTGATTCTTCCGAACGAAAGAATATCCATAGATGCTTGTTTTCCCATACGAGCAATCCAATATTTTTTTTCTTCGATTGGATCTTGATCAAAATATCTCTCAATATCCTCCTCTTTATCTATATTTTCTTGAACTCTTTTAATAAAGCAGTCAATTTCTATTTCTTGTCTTTCTAATTTTCTTTTGCGAATATCGTTATCAGATTTCATATCTTCAATATCAATTCTGATAAGTTCTGCTTCTAACTCATCTTCACATTTTTCTAAATCTCTTTGAAGTACTTGAATTTTTATATCATCTCTACGAACATCAAGTTTAATTTTTCTGATGCCATGATGTCTATTTTCAATTTCTAATAATGCTTGACGTATCTGACGATATTTTGTAACATGAGAATTCATTACAAAATTTTCGTTTTGATAATCAGTTTGTCCTGTAGAAAAACGAGACGCATTTTCTAAAATAGTTTCTTTACTAAGCATAGTGATTTCACAATATTAAAATTTTAATCCAACTCCTACAGGAACGACGCGCCTAAAATCAACAACTCTTCCTTCTTCTACAGCTTGTGATTCTGGCATTGCGATACTGAAGTAGTCTTCATATAACCTATTTAGCTCTCTTATAGAATCAGCATTTTTGAATTTATTTTTAATTTGATTCATCTGCTTAAGTAACAAAGTAATTTTTTCTTTGAAAGAATTTCTTGCGGATATAATTTTATTTGCCATTTCATTTAATGTAATTTCTCTAGTCTCTGCTAATGCGGTTAGGAGAAAAACATCGGCACTATTATCTTTGATGTATGCTAAAGCTTCTTCGTATTGTAATTCAAATGTCATTGATTCTAAATTTGAAGAGGCATCTAGTTCCATAAATTTTCTATCAAACTCTTCTTCAATTACTGCTTTGGCGACTAACCGCATAGCGTTGATGACAGCGTTTCTGCGCTCATCATCCATTTCTAAAATTATTTTTTTAATTCCCATTTCTGGGTTATTTTCTACCGAATTGTAAATACCTTCTGACTGGAAAGCTACGACTTCTCCATTTGCTTCTTGTTCTACAATTTTAATTTTATCTCTAATATCAGCAAATGTCTTAAATCCTTTAAATCCAGTAATTGGATCTAAAGTATAATATTTTCCTTTGACAATTTCTTTGAACATTGATTCTTCCGAAATTGGCATGGACACGGCATACCAATTTAAAAGAGATCTAAGAACTCTCAAATCATAAATGATTGTAAACAATGATGTGTCTTTAGTTAAAAAATAAACTCTTTCCATTTTTAATACCTATTAATAAGTTCCAATTCCACCAGTAGCACCAGTACCATCCGTTAATGGAGCTCCACCCTGATATCCAAATCCAGTAGTATTGCCATATATATTTGTTCCTGGTGCTGCTTGCTGACCAGCAGAATAAGTCATATAAGATCTTGGTGGAACACCAGCACCCATCGCATCTCCTCCTTCTTGACCAGTTCCAGATGAAGCACCAGGAATACCTTTACGATATGTTAAAGTACTATCAGCAAATCTTATTACATCATTATAATATTGATAAATCCATGCGTTATTATTCTGAGCGTAGTTGTAGTTAGAAACGCAATATCCTTTATTCATACCAGTATGTAGGTTCTCTTCACCGCCACTTTCTGGTTTGGAAATACCACTACGAAGAATAACCGCATCACTATCTCTTCGCTTTGTTACGTTTCTGTCAGTGTTGCCACCTTCTGACGCATAGAAAAATCCGATACGTGTTGCCTGATGCTTATTGATTCCATCACAACCAGGAGCTGGAGAATAACTAGACCATGCTGTATATGTTTCTGTAGAAAACTCAAATCTGTTTTGACCTTGCGAAACCCAAGCAAAATATTCTCCTTCTGCGTGAGCAACGTATGTTATTGCTCCTCCAATTTCAGTAATCATTACTTCAGTATTTAAATCATGTCTGGAAGTATTGCCCTGCCCCGAAGTATTATATGCTCTATTTCTACCAGCATTTGTTCTCCACTGGTTGCCCATAAAGTCAATCCAAGTACCAGAATAAACTCGTGCTCTTGTATCGTTCCATGATGAGTTGAGACCTCTATTGGTTTCTGTAATCATGCTCATGGAACAAGTGGTAGATGATGCGGGTAACCAAGAGTTAGCACAATTATAAACAAACAGATTTACTCCATTATGTGAACCACCAATATAAGCACCAGAATAATCAATAACATCTCCAATAGAAATAGTTACATCAGAGGAATGAACAGTTCTGTTACCATTTCTCCATGGGTTAGCGTTCTGATAACCAGCAACCGTATAACCTCGGTTGATGATATAACGGAATGACCATTGATCTGGGTTTTCTAGACGATAGTTAGAATCAAGGTCGTGTGTCCAGTATGCTTCATATGCTGTTCCATTGTAACGAGTTCTGAGAATAGAACCATCTGTTGTAGCATTTTGAGTTGGTAGAGTTTTGAAGATTGCGCCAGATTGATAAAGGTTACCAGAGAAGTTTACGTCTCCAGTAACATTAAGTGCGTATGATGAGTTAGTGTTTCCCTTTACACCAACGTTTCCAGAAGTATCTAATTGGAGTGCTAATACTCCAGTATCCGTAGTAGTACCACCAGTATAAAAATCTAGTCCGCAAGCACCTGTTCTAAATCTGGCGTTGCTGCCATCTTGTAGTGGGGAAATCCAAACATGATCTGTGTTGTCATTATTTTGGATCATCAAAGCTGGAGACCAAGCTCCTGGATATGAACCAAAATTTAATAATGCTTGTCCCTTATTATAAATTGTTAATTGCCTACTATCACCGCCGGTTCCATCTGTAGCAATACTAACTCTGGAAATTGGTTTTTCATAAAATCCTGTATAACCACCTAATGGTTGTAAGGTATAGTTATAAGCAGATCCGTTAGTGGAATGTCTAACTTGTAACCAAGCATACTGTGGAGTAGTGTTTGCTTGAATGCCCATATGAGCGAAAACACCAGTTCCTGATGTAGAAACAATCAGAGAACCATTTGGTGCTGATGATAGAGCAACTGGATCTTCTCCTCCAGCAGCTCTACCTCTTATTTCTGCTACCACCTTTGAGTTGCCGTATGTGGTGTTGTTTGAACCTACGGTTAAAACACCATTAAAAGGAACAGCATTTAGATAACCAGAAGCATCAACAGATAAACTAGGAACCCCAGAAACATCAGAAACCGCAAAGATTGTTCCAGTAGTTAGGTTATTGTTGATTGAAAAAAGTTGACCAGCAGAACCTTCAAAGGATAATGTATTATCATCAAGCACACGAAGTTTGATCGGTGAGTTTACCTGACCGATGAAACTAAGTTCTGGTAATGATGTTGTGCCTTTATTCGGCGTTATAAGGATATCCTTATCAGAATTCGCCATTTTTTATGAGACCTTTATTGAGTATTTATATGCCATAACGATTACGATAATTATAAAAAATTTGTGATATTTCTGTTGAGGTTAAAACTCTATTCCAACAAGCAACCATAGCAATTTGTGACTGGGAATGCTGACTATATTGATTATTAATATTCCATCCCCACGGACCTCCAGATCCCTCACCATTTGAAGTTGTTAAAGTGTCATTTATATAAAGTTGCCATACATCCGTGGAAATATTTCCAGTACCAGTATACATTCTCCAAGTTGTATCAGAAATTGGATCGCTAATGTTATTAACCCATCCCTCAGCATAATAATCTCCATATGTATTATCATGATGACCTAGCAACCAATTATTTCCATATGCCGTTAAAATTCTACCATTATCTCCTGCTACTGTTTTGCGAGTAAAAGTTACTACAGTATTATTTGAGGACCTTAGATCTAAATACTGATTTTCCAATCTAGCGTAACCATTAGCATCTTTTGTGAAAGAAAGAACGCCACCAAAAGAAGATGAATATGATGTGCCGGATCCTAGAGACATGGCAGATCCAGTTCCCCCTAAGTCGAACCAACTAAACCCACTTCCTGGATATGATTTAGAATTACCCGCATCAAAAAATGAAACTAAACCATTTGATGGTATATTTGGTCCGTCAAAACATGCCATTAGTATCCATACCTCGCTGAATGTGCTGAGAAATTTCTTTGAACTTCACTTGAAGTTAAAACTCTATTATAAACTCTTGCTTGATATAAAACACCGTTGATACTAAATCCAGTATTGCCCCCCCATCCTTGACCGTATGGATATAAAGTCATATAACCAGCTCCAATACCATTACCATAAAAATCTCCACTTCCAGTAATACCATGGTTTTGGAAAGCGGAATATTGCCCTCCATTTATATAGTAACCAACTTGAGTTTGATTTGCCCAAACAACAATATGTGATGGTTTCCCCAAAGCAGAAGTATCTACAGGAAAACTCATAGATGATGTTGGGTATGTAGATGCCGTGCCACCAGAACCTATGTAAAATTCAGTTGGATAAATCCAAAAATTATATCTACCGCTTCCATTCCAAGGTCTAGTAAATAGCATTCCAGAACTTTCGTATGGATATACCCACATCTCATTTGTGAAAGTTGGAGTTCCATATGTTCCAGTTGGATCCCATCCGTAGTAGTAACTATTGCCACCATTTTGTGTGAGCATTTGAGCGTTACCGTCAAATAGTAATCCCTTTGCTATGGTTCCATATGTTGTAGTATTTACAGTTCCAGAAAAATTAGCGGTGCTCCAATTATAACCATTATTCAATAAACTATAAATTGTAGCTTGATTTGTTTGTGCTACATACGAGTTTGTATTAGTAAAATCAAACCAACTGTATAAACTGCTATCTACAACTATGGAGGGAGAGTGACCTAATGCCATATTTTTACCAGATAATAATGTTTTCTATTTTAGTAGTTACGCCAGTTTGATTACAACTTCTCCCTGCCCATACTCCAGCTAATCCACTTGATGCAGGTTTTCTTCTGCAGGTAACCCAAAATTGTTTTGTTGCTCCATAACGAAAAAAGTTGGTAGCATCATTATCACAAGCATTTAATTTTCTTATAAATCCAGCAGAACTTGAAAAGGCACCATCATCCCAAAACATTCTATCTCCCAATGTTTCATTATATACTTGAATATTTCCTCCAGGAAAATTAGACATTTCTATAGGAGGAGTTCCTGCGTTTCCATAATATCCTCCAACAGTTCCATCAACTCCATTATTTGATCCATCGCTACTATTTCCTCCTCCCATAAAAGTCCAGCAAGATGATACACCAGTAACAGTAAATCTAACTGTAATTTTAGACCACGCAATAGTGTCTTTTAATTGAATAAAAACACCACTATCGGGACCACCACAACCACTAGCGGTGTGTGTTCCTTCAAATACATAATTACCATCTAAACCATTAGCACTAGTAACAATCGTCATATTATTAGTGTAGACGTTATTTACATCAGATAATTTTACAATGTAACCTCTACCTGCTCCATATCCAATTGCCATTATTCCCACCTCCCATCGGGACAATCCTGTAAAATAAATCCTCTAACCAAAGTATTTCCCATTAAAGCACATAATGCTGTATTGGGTAATTCATCAAAAGATGTTTCTGTGCCATCATCTGAATAATGAGGGCAATTATAACAAACATTTAATTTGTCTTGATTAGTCATCACTCTTCCTCCTCAACAGGTAACTCAACTTCAACCTCAAGTGGTTCAATATCCTTACGAGGAGATTGAACGAAGTAGAATGCTTCACCACCACCTATGTATACTTTGTTATCTTCAATCTTCTCAACCCATGACATATGATTGCCGATTGGAGTGAGTTGAACTGTGATGGTGTTTTCGTCAACTAGAGCAGTCCAGTAATCTGGAAGTTCAATCACATCAGTTGCCTTACCACGAACATATACTGCGTGTTCTGGTCCTTCTAGTGAACCATATACGAGGTCGTAGTTCTCTTTGGTTGGGTGAGGTATTTTGAATGACTTGCTGGTAGCAGCAAAAGCACCATTCACATATAATCTATACTGAGATGTTACTGTCTGACTGTTTCCAATACTTGCTGTAGATGTAGCGCCATCAAAAAACGCAATATTAGCAGATTTGCCATTACCAATATTGAGATTTCTGAATTGATTAAATGTATCTTGATATCCACGATAGTTAATCCACATATCAGCAACAGCGTTGTTATCATATGCTCCGTTAAGTGTGTTGAGATTAGTTGGGGAAATATAGATCTGACCACCAAATCTAGCAGCACCACTAACTTCAATCGGACCAGTAACGCTCAATCCGCCACCAGCAGCGGTATTTCTAAATCTTCCTCTTTCAGTTCCACTATCTGTTTGGAAGATAAGTGCCGAAGTATCAGCAACATTGATGATGGAACCAGCGGCAGATGAAGTGATGTTTAGTCTTGCTCCAGTTCCACCCGTCTCACTAATACCAAGACCACTAGCAAAGGCAATCTTGAGCTGACCTGTCATCGTATCGCCTGCTTTCAATACGTTGAGAGAAGCAGCACCAGTTAGAGCAGCAGTGATTGTGCCAGCAGCAAAATTTTGTGAAGCATCACGAAGAACAACAGTATTAGCAACGCTGTTTGTAGCTGGTGTTAGATTACCAGCATTCCAAATTTTATTGTTATTGATGGTTACTGCATCTACAGAACCAGCAACGATATTAAGGTTACCGCTACCTTCAGTACCAGTACCACCAGAAGCAATCAATGCTACATTATATGTTGATGCTGCTGTAGAGCTGCTGTTGAAGTAGATGGCAGGAGATGATGCAATGCCATCCTTTCTACCCAACCTCAATCTACCAGTGCCAGTATCACTTGCAAGAGAAGCAGTTTCAAATGTTCCTTGATTTTTGAGAGTAAAATCTTGGAATTCTACTCGATTACTTGCTGTGCCAATTGTAAGTGCTCCAGTAAATGTGCCTGTTGTAAGAACACCACTGAGAATAGTATAATCTAGAGCATCATCGGCATCATTATAAACTACTAGATTAGTAATTGTAATTGTGCCAGTTCCTTGAGAATTGACATCATATAAATTAACTTGCAATCCAGCAAGAAACGGAGAAGTAGTTAAAGTATATCCGGGAATATAGATATCGTAATATGGATTATTTGTTGTTGCTAATATATTGATGGAAGTATTAAAAGATTTTGCTGTCATATAAGACGATAATCTATTATCGCTTATAGTGCCTTTATTAATGTTTAACGCATTCTGATAGAAAACACCTTGTTTGTTATCTAATTTGTCTGCATCCATTCCAGTTCCCGGACCATCATTAATAGATGACCATACCTTTGCCCAAGAACCAAACGTGGTTACGCCAGTACCAGAACCACGAATATACATATTATCA
>Ga0247843_1008836_pt1 | contig 11528 bp, 13 predicted proteins | sample LaCruzMarch2017__FD_192420 | JGI IMG/M metagenome (GOLD analysis project Ga0247843, IMG submission 192420) | Freshwater microbial communities from meromictic Lake La Cruz, Castile-La Mancha, Spain - LaCruzMarch2017_8m | ecosystem: Environmental > Aquatic > Freshwater > Lake | place: Spain...
CGAGCCAATTTTTAAATTTTTCCGCCACTTTTTCGGGGTTCCCAGCTTCTTTTCCAACAAAGGCAAAATCGATGTTGAATCGTTTGGCGGTTTCTTCGCCTATACAGGCAAATGCGAGGGTACTTAAAGGACCGTCGTAGTTTCGTAAGAAAAAACGTCCGGCACGTACACTGGAAAAAAACACCACTTCAAAGGGTTTCTCGATGGAAAAAGGGACTTCCTCAAAGGTGATTTGAGATTGGGCATGCAAGTCGATTTGACCAAAACTACAGTATTGCTGAAGAATAAAGAGATCGTCTAGGTCTCGGGTGATGTAAAGGCTTTTCATGAGCGCGCTTTCAAAACCGAAGCAATGTGCGCGGCAATGTCTGGGTTTTCATTTGCTTCAAATTTAAAAGAAACCGCTGCTTCTTGTGCCCTGTGTGCATGGGTAACGTGGATGAATTGTCCATCATTATAAACACCCAGGGGCAATTGGCAACCTCCATCCATTAGATTCAAGACTTTGCGTTCTACAGCAATTAATGTGTGTACTGCAGTATCATTTAAAGGTGAAACAAGGGTTTTTGTGCGTTCATCATTGCTGCGTATTTGTAAACCAAGTACACCTTGCGCAGGAGCGGGCACAATGATTTCTGGGTCTAGTCGCACGACGATTAAATCACTTAAATCTAAGTTCAATCTACTTACTCCGGCTTTCGCTAACAAGATGGCATCGTATTCCCCATTGCGCAACTTGGCGATTCGCGTCGGCACATTTCCGCGTAAATCTTTAATGATTAAATCGTTTCGATGGGCTAGCACTTGCGATTTTCTGCGGGCTGAAGAGGTTCCGATGCTTGCATTTTCTTTGAGTCTCCATTCTTTTTCTTCCGCTATAGCGTTGGGATGAATGAGAAGTAATTCAGCAGGGTCTTCTCGTTCTGATACCGCAACAATGACTAATCCTTCAGGTGGATTGGTTTCTAAATCCTTATGGGAATGAATGGCCAAGTCCACCACATTTTCTAGTAGGGCCTGTTCAATTTCTTTGGTGAAAAAACCTTTTCCTTCTAACTTGTCGAAGCTTAAATCTTGAATGCGATCACCTTGTGTGCTAATAATTTGAATCGAAACGGTGATTCCTAGGTCTTCTAATTGTTGTTTCACATGATTGGCTTGCCAAAGTGCTAAGTCGCTTCCACGCGTACCGATTCGTATGTGCTTATCCTCAGACATTATCTAGAATGATTTTCTTCGCTAATTTCATTGGGCCACTGATGTATTTTTTCTCCATGTAGCCGATTACTTTTTCAAGTACCTCGCGCGACTGCTCGTCCATGTTTTCAATTTCCGTTTTAAAAACATCATTAATGGCAGTAGCCTTTATGTCTTTAACTTGTTTAGGAACCGATTTCATGGCCACTTCAACATCGCGTTCTTTGACTTTTGTTCGGAAATCAATCAGAGCAAGTTCAATAATTTGCATTACGTGGTCAACTTCCTTGGTTCTTTCTTTTAAGTTTTGGTTCGATATTTTTTGAAGGACATCCACAGAAATATGGGTAAGGGAATGGCTTTCTGCAATTATTGGGTTTAAATCTTGCGGAATCGCAATATCAATCACAATTTTTTTATCCACTTCACCATTTAGTAAGGAACGATAGATTTCGGGAGATATGACATGGAAATCTGTTCCGGTGCAAGATATGATAACATCAAAACCCGCTTTATAATTGATTAAGTCTTCTAATCGGTGATTTACACCTTTCAATTCATCCGCTAATAATTGCCCTTTTGCTACTGTCCTATTAAATACGGCGAAATTCTTAAAACCATGTTTTTTTAAATAGCGACACATCGTTGTGTTGGTAACGCCTGCACCAATCACTAAAATCCGAGCATCTAAGCCAATGTTTAATCGCTTTAAATGTTGGTATGCCAACGAAACTACAGAGACGGGTTTCGTTGCAATACTGGTTTCGGTGTACACTTTTTTAGCCGTTTCGATAACATGTTTCATTAATAAACGAAATCGATCGCCGGTTAATCCTGCTTTGCGACAATGCTCATAGGCCGTGCGCACTTGGGTGATGATTTCGCGTTCTCCCACAATCATGGAATCGATGGAAGACGCTACCGAGAAAGCATGTTCAATTGCCTTTTCTTCTTTATAAATTTCTAGGTTAATAAGGTAATCCGTAATTGTTGATGAAGCAAGTTGGGGGTAAAGTGCTTGCAGAAAATCAAACAGCCACGAATTAGTAATCTCATTAGGCGCAAAAAAACTTATTTCAACACGATTGCAGGTAGAGATAAATAAAAGTTCTGGGATATCAAACCTTGTTTTTAAGGCAAGTAATCGAACTGCTTGATCTGCTTCTTCAATGTGTAAGACACCAATTTTACTTGCTTCAAATCGTCGGTGCGTAAAAGCGATAGTATGAAGTTCGGAGAGCAAATTTGTTCTATTTGGGTACAAATTTCGCAAGGGAATTTAGTTTAATTGTCATAGGATTGTCACAACTGTAATTTATACTGTTTATAAATAAATTATTTAGGATTTTTAATCAGTCAATACTTTGACAAATCTCTACAAGTAGTTTTTGCGTCGTCCTCGGATGAAGAAAAGCAATGAGCTTGTTATCAGCTCCGGGTTTCGGCATTTCGTGGATCATCTCAAAGCCTAAGGAGCTAAGGCGTTTTATTTCTGCATGAATATCATCCACTTCAAAAGCAATATGATGAAATCCTTCGCCCTTTTTTGCAAGGAACTTTCCAATGGGCGAAATGGGATCCATCGCTTCCAAAAGTTCAATTTTTGAATCGCCTATTTTTAAGAAGGCTGTTCTCACCAATTCCGATTCAACAATTTCCGTTTTGTAACAACTAACGCCTAATAAATTTTCATACGTTTTTAAGGCCTCCTCGATGTTTTCCACCGCAATACCAATATGTTCAATGTGCTTTATCATCTTAATACTTAATAAATTTTTCAGAGGAGTTGTCGAAATTGATAAAATAGATGCCGTTTAACAATTGCTTACAATCAATTTGGCTATCGAATCCTTTTTTGAGCAAATTTCCAAAGGCATCATACAATTCATATTTTGTTCTTTCAGGTTTTGCGTCTGTGCTGAAATAAATAAAATCTTTAACTTTAGCGGGTGTTTTGATTACTTTTTTAGTTTGGGAATTGAAGCTTGTTTCTTTAGAAAAACGCTTTTGTTGTGTGTTATCAAGTTGCATAATTCTAATTTTATTATTCCCACTGCATGGCGTAATGGTTAATTGATAGGTATTTGTTCCAGGGGTGCCTCTTCCTTGAATTTCTCCTGCTGAAACCCACTTGCCCCATTTGTATTGTTCTACGTGAAAAGGCAGCCTACCATTTTCGTTTTTCGTGGTCCAGTTGATTACGCCAGTCTCATTTGCCAACAGTGAGATTAGGGTAAACGTGCTCGTGGGAAGCAGCGCTTCTGGATTTATAAATCTCGGTGTACATCCTTCATAATGTTCAAGTTCCACAAAAACATCCTCTCCTTTTGTAAGGCCAAACAAACTTAAATCAATTTGAAAATGTTCGTTTTGAATGGTAGCTGGTAGGATGTTTCCATTTACCAAAACTTTACTTATGCAAAAGCCAAATCCATCACTTTGATACGGATTCGAAACAAAAATATTTATGCCTTGATAATAACCGTCTATCGATAAGTTTGCACTTTGCGAAAAGGCGCTGAAACATGGAAAAAGAAAGTAAATTAAAAATCGTTTTGTCATCGTCTTAAACACCTACAATATTAATGGCAATTTGTATGATTTGCAAATTGCTTGTTTGCATATAATAGTTAATTTTGAGGCATGAGTATTGAAGTAGCAAAATCATTGCATATAATTTTTGTTGTAACTTGGTTTGCAGGTTTGTTCTACATTGTTCGTTTGTTCATATACCACACCGAAGCCACGAAAAAACCTGATGTGGAACGCAATATATTAATTGCGCAGTATTCCATTATGGAAAAGAAATTGTGGTGGTACATAACTACCCCTTCGATGTACCTTACTTTTTTGTTCGGTATATGGGTATTAACCCTAAATACAGCCGCATACAATCAGCCTTGGATGTACATTAAAATTTCATTTGTTGTTTTATTGGCATTTTATCATTTTTTGTGTCAAAAAATCATGAAAGATTTATTGAATAATAAAGTGGTTTGGACTTCTTATGGGCTGAGGGTTTGGAATGAGCTAGCTACCTTGTTTTTGGTGGTCATTGTTTTTTTGGTGGAAATGAAAAGCACCATGGATTGGATGTATGGCACCATCGGTTTTGTAGGAACAGCAGTTTCTTTGTTTTTGGCTATCAAATTATACAAAACAATCCGAGAAAAAAGAGCAGAAAAAGTCGAAAATTAATTCACTTTACTTTTAAATGTTTTACTACCTTTGCACGAAATTTATAATAAAAGTTAATTGTTAGCTTGATGTTTTTGAAAGATCTTTTTAGTCGTATTGCTTTTGTTTTAATGTTGTTTGCTTTACCCAACTCGCTATTTGCAAACAAATCTTTAGTTGAAAGTCCGAAAACTGAATTTAACGTTAACGAGATGATCATGCACCACGTTAAAGATGCGCATGAATGGCATTTGTGGGGTCCAGAACATGGCGGGGTGTCTATCTACCTGCCTGTAATTCTTTACGACAACGGGTTTAAAATTTTTAACTCCAAAAATTTATACCACGGAATTTATAAGGCAGAAAAAGTAGATTCAAACGAAAGTCTCAGTTACGTCGAAGGCATTGGGTCCGCGAAAGGATACGCAATGTGTCATGAAAAAATTTACAAGCTAGACAACAACAAACTACATTTCAAGGAGGGTCACCCCCACAATGCAAAACCGTTGGATTTATCGATTACCAAAAACGTTTGCTCTTTATTTATAGGTGCCATCTTAATTTTGCTTATCATGTTTACCATGGCAAAATATTATAGAAAAAATGGTGCAGTCGCGCCGAAAGGGATAGCTAAGTTTTTAGAGCCGCTTGTGCTACTTGTTCAGGACGATATTGCCAAAGCAAATATTGGAGAAAAAAAATACAAGAAATTTGTTCCTTTTTTATTGACGGCCTTCTTTTTTATTTTATTGAATAATTTATTAGGCATGGTGCCTATTTTGCCGGGGGGTGCTAATTTAACAGGAAATATAAGTGTTACCTTTTTTCTGGCACTATTGACTTTATTGATTACTCTTTTTTCAGGGAATAAAAATTATTGGAGACATATATTTGCTACACCAGGGGTTCCAATTCCTGTTTTAATTATTATGGTTCCAATAGAGATTATTGGAATTTTCACCAAACCCATTGCTCTAATGATTCGACTTTTTGCCAATGTTACGGCAGGTCACATTATCATTTTAGCACTTGTTTCCTTAATTTTTATAAATAAAAGTATAGGTTGGAGCGCCTTGTCGGTCCCAATGGCTTTGTTTATTTCGATTTTGGAATTGTTAGTTGCGTTTTTACAGGCATATCTTTTTACAATGCTATCCGCATTGTTTATTGGTGCTGCTGTAGAAGAAGCGCATCATTAATTTGTAATTTTTAAACCATATACAATGATAGTAATGACAGGAATGTTTGGAAGTATTGCCGCTATTGGAGCAGGAATCGCCGTTTTAGGTGCTGGATTAGGAATCGGTAGAATCGGTGGTTCAGCAGTTGAGGCAATTGCTCGTAATCCTGAAGCTGCAGGGAAAATTCAAACTGCAATGCTTATTGCAGCAGCATTAATTGAAGGTGTTGCTCTTTTTGGAGTAGTAGTTGGATTCCTAGGAGGAGGACAGTAAAAAAAAAACAGTATAAACCGCAACGGTTGGTTGCGGTTTATATTTTTAGTTTAAAAATTAAAAAATAAAACAGAAAAATGGACTTGATATTACCTGATTACGGTTTGTTGTTTTGGACAGGACTTGTTTTTTGTCTTTTGTTATTTTTATTAGCAAAATTTGCTTGGAAGCCGATCTTAAATGCGGTAAATGCCAGGGGACAAAAAATCCATGAAGCATTAGAATTAGCAGAAAAAACAAGAGCAGAAATGCTTTTGCTTCAAGCAGAAAATGAAAAGATAATCAAACAAGCAAGGGCTGAACGTGATGCTATAATGAATGATGCTAAACAAACGGCTGTTGAAATGGTCGAATCAGCAAAAAATAAAGCAAAGGAAGAGGCAAATAAAATTGTTGAAAGCGCCAAGGCAACCATTGCTTCAGAAAAGTCTGCAGCCATTCGCGATTTAAAAAATCAGTTGGCTGGTTTTTCTTTGGACATAGCTGAAAAGATTGTCCGGGCTGAACTTTCATCAGATTCAAAACAAAAAGAGTTAGCGGAGAAGTTAGCGGATGATATTAACATGAATTAATCCATGAAATCAACTAAAGCTGCAATTAGATACGCGAAAGCGTTATTGGAAATGGCAATAGAGCAAAAGGTCATTGATCTTGTATCGTTAGATATGGCGAGAATTTTGGGTGTGGCTAATTCGTCACTCGATTTTATTTCTTTCCTTAATTCACCAATTATCAAATCCGATAAAAAAATAGCGGTTATATCTAAGGTATTTGTTGATCTACAGCCTTTAACAGCTCTATTTATTGCTTTAATTGTAAAGAATGGCAGGTCAGAAATGTTGCCTAAAATTGCATCTGATTATAATTCATTACTCGAAAGTCACCGAGGAATTGTTTCTGGTAACATTACGAGTGCAGTTGCGCTTGATGCTCAAAGCAGAAAGAAAATAATGGATAAATTAGCTAAGACATTTACAGGCGAACTTCAACTTACTGAAAAGATAGATCCAGCATTAATTGGTGGATTCATAATTACCATAGGAGATAATCAAATTGATGCTTCGGTTTCAAGTAAAATAAAAAATTTAAGACAAGAATTAACAAAATAAGTCACTAGACTTACTAACTAAAAATAAAATAAAATGGCAGACATTAATCCAGCAGAGGTTTCGGCAATTTTAAGGGAACAATTATCAGGATTCAAAACAGAAGCTGAATTACAAGAAGTAGGTACCGTCCTTCAAATAGGGGATGGTATTGCACGTATTTATGGTCTAAATGGCGTTCAGTACGGTGAACTTATTGAGTTCGAAGGCGGCTTACAAGGTATTGCTCTTAACTTAGAGGAAGACAATGTAGGGGCTGTACTTCTTGGACGTTCTTCTTTGGTAAAAGAGGGGGATACTGTGAAAAGATTAGGCCGGATTGCATCGGTTAAAATTGGAGAAGGTATTGTAGGTCGAGTTGTGGATACATTAGGTATGCCAATAGATGGTAAAGGACCGATTACAGGCGAACTTTATGAGATGCCTATCGAACGAAAAGCACCAGGAGTTATCTTTCGTCAACCGGTAACTGAGCCTCTTCAAACAGGAATTAAAGCGATCGATTCCATGATTCCAATTGGTCGTGGACAACGGGAATTAATTATTGGTGACCGTCAAACTGGAAAGACAACAGTGGCTATTGATACCATCATTAATCAACGTGAATTTTATGATCGTGGAGAAACAGTTTATTGTATTTATGTAGCTATTGGTCAAAAAGGGTCAACGGTTGCAGGTATCGTAAAGAAATTTGAAGATGCAGGTGCGATGGCCTACACTACGGTTGTGGCGTCGAATGCGTCTGATCCTGCACCAATGCAGTTTTATGCGCCAATGACTGGGGCAGCAATTGGTGAGTTTTTCCGTGATTCAGGTAGGCCAGCACTTATTGTTTTTGATGATTTATCTAAGCAAGCGGTTGCATACCGTGAGGTTTCATTATTACTACGTCGTCCTCCAGGTCGTGAGGCATACCCTGGTGATGTTTTCTACCTTCACTCTCGTTTATTGGAACGTGCCGCAAAAATTATTGGTGACGATACGATTGCTTGTCAAATGAATGATTTACCGGAATCCCTTAGACCTTTGGTTAAAGGAGGAGGATCGCTTACCGCCTTGCCTATCATTGAAACACAAGCAGGTGATGTATCCGCTTATATTCCTACCAATGTAATTTCTATTACGGATGGTCAAATTTTCTTGGAATCTGATTTGTTTAATGCAGGTGTTCGTCCAGCAATTAACGTAGGTATTTCTGTATCACGTGTGGGTGGATCTGCTCAAATTAAATCCATGAAAAAGGTGGCTGGAACACTTAAGTTAGACCAAGCTCAATACCGAGAATTAGAAGCGTTTGCTAAATTTGGTTCTGATTTGGATGCGGCAACAAAATCTATTCTTGACAAAGGTTCACGAAATGTGGAAATTTTGAAGCAACGTGAAGGTGATCCATATTCAGTTGAAAAGCAAATTGCTATCATTTTTGTTGGTACAAAAGGATTAATCCAAAATGTGCCGATCAATCAAGTGAAAGCATTTGAAAAAGAATACCTTACTTTCTTAGAGGCAAAACATGCAGATGTTTTAGTGGCGTTGAAGGCAGGGAAATATACGGATGAGATAACAGATGTTTTAACTAAGTGCGCAAAGGAAATAGCACAGAAATACTAATTGAATTAAGCTTATCGATTGGCAATTTGTAAATCAATACTATGGCGAATTTAAAAGAAATACGGAATAGAATTACATCGGTTGGATCTACGATGCAAATCACTTCTGCCATGAAAATGGTTTCTGCTGCAAAATTAAAGCGTGCACAAGATGCTGTAACTAAATTAAGGCCTTATGCTAGTAAGTTGAAAGATATACTAGAAAATATTAGTGCAGTCTCTGATGCTTCTGAAAATAAACTAGCGATAACAAACGATAATAACAGCATTCTTCTAGTTGCAATAACTTCGAATCGAGGATTATGTGGTGGCTTTAATAATAATATCATTAAACGAGTACAACATCTAATACGGACCGATTATCAAACGAATGACGTAAAAGTGTTGTGCCTTGGGAAAAAGGTAAAAGATGTAATAAAAAGGACGCCAAATTATTATATTAACGATGAGTTGGTAGAAGTGGAAGATATTTTCTCTGATCTTACCTTTGATCGCACGGCAACTATCGCAACAGAACTGATGGCTTTGTACGAATCACAACAATTTAGTAAAATCATCATAGTCTATAATCGTTTTGTTAATGCAGCGACTCAGGCAATAGAAACAGAACAATTTCTTCCTGTTCTTAACATAATTCCTGAAGGTAAACAGCTTTCAGTAGATTATGTTTTTGAACCTAATAAGCAGGATTTAATAGAGGTGCTTATTCCTAAATCATTGAAGATTCAATTGTTTAAAGCACTTCTAGATTCAAATGCTTCTGAACAAGGAGCTCGAATGACTGCCATGCACAAAGCGACTGATAATGCGAGTGATTTACAAAAAAGTTTGAAATTAACGTATAATAAAGCACGTCAAGCAGCCATTACCAATGAAATTTTAGAAATAGTTGGTGGTGCAGAAGCTTTGAATTCATAATTTAGCTTTAAATAGCATATTATGGATACGATAATCAAGGTTCTAATTGTCGATGATCACAAACTTATTAGCGAAGCTTGGTCTTCATTGTTAAAAGACGCCCCATCCATCCTTGTGGTTGGCACGGCGGATTCTGAGCTAGGTGCTTATGAAACGGCAGTGAGTTTGCGACCAGATATCATTTTGATGGATATTAATTTGGGTAATGGTAGTGGCATTGAAGCGACCGTTAAAATCAATAACACCTTACCTAAATGTCGAATTATTGGACTTTCATTGCACGATGACATCACCTATGTAAAGAAGTTTTTATCCGTAGGAGCAAAAGGATATTTAACAAAAAACACCAATAAGAGTGAATTAATTAATGCCATTCATGCCGTTCATAGTGGAGAGGTGTTCATTGCTTCGGATATAAAAGATCGTTACTTTACGTCCTTGTTAAATGTTAATAATACCGATAATAAAAAGGAATTGACGATGAAGGAAATTGACATTGTCATCTTTATTTCCCAGGGATTAACTTCAAAAGAAATCGCAGACAAACTGTTTATCTCTTCTCGGACAGTAGAAACCCATCGGCATAATATTCTAAAGAAATTAGGTTTGCCTAACGCAGCTCAATTAAGTAGTTGGGCAAAAGATAAAGGGTATGTTTAGTGCTAAATTAGCAGCTAGATGTATCAATGAGCTAAGAGCTTAAAATACCAGCTTATTTCCTTTTCGAATACAAGCCTTGCATGGAAATAGACATCAAGGAAAAATTATCGATTACGATTTTTTATGAAGTAAAGGCAAAAAAAAAGTGGGAATTCAGCTGAATTCCCACTTTTAATATTAAAAATAAAAGACTAGTCTTTAGATCTTGATAAAGAATAGATTACTAAACCAAAACCAATTTTATTTACTGCATCACCGATGTTGTAAACGATATCCATACTTCCCCATTCTGCCATGAAAGAATACCACTGTCCATTAGCAGTTCCGATCATATAACCGAGTGGATAAATAGCCCATCCAATAACAACAAATTTCAATAATGAACCAACTGCTTTTTGAACTGCAGGAGTACTTCCTTTAGACAATTTAGCAACATCACCCATCCATACTTCATATACAATATAGAAGTAAGCTAAGCCTGAAAGTAAGCCCCAGATTGCTGCATGACCTTTGTCTACTGCCTCTCCGAAATAACCAGTAACTAACATGATTACTGAAGCGAAAATTAATTTCCATAACAAGTTAATTTTTGCACCTGCTTTTTTGGTAATTAAATAAAATTCAACACACATTAATGGAACGGTAAGAATCCAATCCACATAACGGAAGAAAATTGGTGATTCACCAGTTGAAAGATTGTAATCTCTCATGTAATAATAATGTACTGCTGCAATAAAAGTAATCAAACCGGATACTAAAATTGAAGTTCTCCACTCTGGAGAGGTGTTGCTTAACTCAAAAAAGAAAAACACTGATGCGGCCATCATGGCCATTGTTCCGATAAAGAACGTAAAGGCAACGTAGTTGTTAGTTGCAATAGGTAAAATTGATAATAACATAATTTTTTTTTTACTTTTTCCTACTCTTTTAAATCGGTTTTTCGGATACCACCAAAGTTTAATTATTGTAAAAACAATATTAATAAGAAATTGTTCACGTTAATTTAATTTTTGAAAAGTATGATATCCCGCAATAATAATTGAAACCCTGTAAATAATAAATGACTTGAAAAACGAATTAACTTTTAGTACTTCTTACCCTTTCTTGAATTAAGGACTTTTGATATTTATTATGAATTATAAGAATAAATAATCCATAAATAAAGATAAGGTGATTTAGTAGCCCCGAATAAACACTTCATTTAAGCCACCTGTTTAATAAAAAAAAAATATTCGAGTATTCAATAGTCCTAAACCTATTGAGTATGGCTTAGCTCACGAAATCATAGGGCCGGCACCAAAATCTTTTTCACTTACTAAAGCGCTTAATTCACCTTCGCTGTTTTCGGCCATAAGTAGCATTCCATGCGATTCAACGCCCCTGATTTTTCTGGGTGCTAAATTCAT
>Ga0247843_1008838_pt1 | contig 11525 bp, 10 predicted proteins | sample LaCruzMarch2017__FD_192420 | JGI IMG/M metagenome (GOLD analysis project Ga0247843, IMG submission 192420) | Freshwater microbial communities from meromictic Lake La Cruz, Castile-La Mancha, Spain - LaCruzMarch2017_8m | ecosystem: Environmental > Aquatic > Freshwater > Lake | place: Spain...
CCTTTTTTGGCGGGGAAGACAACAACATTTCACTTCCACTCGGAGCTATTCTACATGATGATCGGGCACCAACTCGTGCTATTCATTGCCGTGAATGGCTGTCAGTCATTTCATCTAACAACATCATTAACTCGGTCGTTATCTTCATCTTCCTCTTCGCTTGATCGGCATGTCCTTGTGTTACCGCCGCTCTCAAGGACACGCGACGATAGACTACTGCTACATCGACGTCGAGGGATAGAATTCGGTGTCCCAAGTCTTCGTGTGTCATCATTGAATGAAGATGGTTATTTGACAAATGAGAATGACGAAGAATTATCATATGCCGTGGTTCGACCGACGCCGTCGTTGATAGATGCACCGACGAACCCCGCCGACGATTTTTCTTTCGTCGCCAAGAAGTTCAAATCATTCCTTTTGTCAATGTCGGCATTCCTCCTGCCACTATTCATGCTATTCTCGCTGTCCAACCCAGCATGGGCAGTCCAGAGCGGTGGACGGATGGGTGGGTCGTTCGGGGGTGGAGGTGCATCTCAATCGAGTAGTCGCTCATACCGTTCATCATCACCATCATCTTATGGCGGCAACAGTCGTGGATACACTTCGGGAGGATACGGCTACTCGAGGCCTAGTACTAATGTGATTATTTCCCCTGGCATTAATCCATTTTACAGGTGAGAATATTTCATTTTTCGTGCATTGTCAAAATTGTCCCGTACTAAAGCCTCCTCTTTCTTTCGTTGACGATGCATTCGATATCCAGTCCATTTGGCTACTCGCCCTTTTACTCGCCATACTATGCTCGTCCATCGGGGGTAATCGTGAACACTGGTCCATCCTTTGGGAGTATATTCTTTTTTGCCGGCTTTTGTATCCTTGTGTCCAGTGTTCTTCAGAAAACCATGGGTGCCAACAGTTCTTTCGGTGGTGGTAGTACTTCTTTTGTTGGTCAGCATAGTGTACTCGGACCAGGAGTGTCAGTCATCGAAATGAGCATTGCACTTGACATATCGAATCGTGATGATCCAAACTCCATACTTTCAGTACTCGATCGATTGGCACGTACCGCCAAAACTGACAGTCGTGTCGGTGTGCAGAACCTAACGTCGCAGGTGGCACTAGAACTTCTACGCCGGAAGGCATCGTTCGTTGCAGCGCACGCACGAGGACGGCATTATAGGGATGAATCGGAGGCACAGCGTGAATACAATGGTGTGACGATACGAGAGCGAGGAAAGTTCCAACGTGAGACGATCAGTAAATTCGGAGGTGTTGATTACAGTTCTGGAGGACGCGGTCAATTAGTCGGGACGTCGAGGGATGATGAGTACAATGCCAAAACGACTGTCGCTGTCGTTACGATAATGATGCTAATTGATGGTGATTCCACGAATAAGGCTTTGCCAGCGAGGATCAGTTCTATCCGTGATGCGGAGGAGGTGTTGAGTCGAATAGCTACGGATGCAAGGGCTGATGAGTGTCTCAGGGGAGCCGAAATACTCTGGACTCCGGAGGAACGGGACGAGACACTCACTATGAGAGAGGTTTTGGCAGACTATCCCAACCTTCGGTCTATTTGAGGAGGGGGGGATTTTTAGGGCATTCAATGGAGGAGTGAAAAGACGATGGTGCACTTGTGAAACTTGTATGATTTTGAAGAATATTGTTAGACTAATTTGTTACGATTACTAAACCCTAACCTCTTGATGCAGTCACCGGTCAGACTAGAAAGCTGATCCCTCTTTCTCTTCAATTAGATGCAGTTGTTCAGGGCATGCAACGCGTGCATAGGTAGGTACATTCAGAGCTATTCAGAGTAGCTTCTCTTTTATGTATGAGTTCAATCAAGCCTCCAATCGATCTCCACGAACCAGCTCAAACTATTCAGCGGTGGAATTTCAATTGGATTTCAATCAGTCGATAACTCATGGTCGCTACTGTCAACAAACAATCGAAGCGCGGTCCTCGTCGCAAGCATGATAAGTATGATGAATATGCATGGTTCATTGTCTTTCTATTGGCATTGTCATATTTCATTAGCAGTAGACGAGGAGGGGGTGGGTTACTATCGAGTCTTTCCAAGCCATATGACATTATTGCCTCATCGATTACAATGATGACGAATAATGACAATACAATGGAACGAAGAAGTGAGGAGGTGATTCGATCTATATTTTACATTTCATCAGGAGAGAATAAGAACCTACCTGACCTCTATATGTCATCGTCGTCAACAACATCAACCTTATTGACATTGGAACGTCGATTAGAAATCATACTCTCCTCACCACTTGACATACTAATACACGATATCGATCAGCAATGCATTATTACGAACAATATTACTACTACCACCGACAAGTCACCTTCACCGTACTTTTCATACATATCCTCCACAACATGGGTACATGATACCAATATTGGACGAGGCTATCTCCTCCTTGCAGATGTGGGTAGGTCCGGACGGATATGGCGATGGGAGGTGGGTGGTGGACCAATAACTATTGGCCGCAGTTTACACATGGAACGGAGTGGTTGTCGTAGTCATAGTAATAATAGTCAAACAACAACAACAATGACATGTCCGGAGAATTTGTTTACGTCATCATCATGTCAACAAGACGTGATGGTAACTACAACGACATCTCCTTACCCACCACTACTGGGGAGTGCCTCCCTTGCAGTAGAAATACAACGAGATGTGGAGCGTGCCTCGGCGGGGAGGAATCTCATCGTCGCGGAATGGGGCGAACGACGGATTGTACGTGTCGAGGGAGAGACGGGAGCACGTACACCTCTAATAATTACCGTCCCAAATCATGATGTTAATGCTGATATTTTTATTACGGAAGAAGGAAAACAACAACGACGACAGAGGAGGAGGGTGTTCAGGCCAAATCACTTGACATACTCTCCATTTGGAGATTTGCTTTTCTCGGATACATTTTCCAATGACAATGACAATTCGGCGTATTATGGAGTAGTTTATCGAAGGAAGGAAGCAGTCCATGTTGCACCCATCGCAGTAGAACTTAGTCGTGATGCACATGGGTGGACATCTACCACTGGCAACGAGGATGGTGATATTGATATTTTATTACAGACCAATGGTTCAATTGAGGGAATGACTTTGGGCTTGGACTTTTCAACTTTGTACGTACTTGTTGTGAAGGATCATATTGGTGGCTGGACAAAGATGCTACATAAGGTCCCACTTGGTTCCGATGACGAAGATGAGGAAGACAGTGAAGATGATGATGGCGGAAAGACAAAAAGTAACAAGCAAGGAATTACTCTACTCTATGAAATGACTTCATCTGATTGTGGGAATGATGATGCTACCTCCTATGTCGACTACGCTTCTGTGGGATCAAAACTAACAATCGATGAGAAAGGTGTCATATATATGGTAACTTGTCCGTCGTCGGTGACGTTACTCTCGCTGTCACAAGATGAGGCGCATATGGTCGGTATATTGGCGTTAGACAAAGTTACTCAGGTCGAACATAGTAGGATTACACCCAAGTTGACAAGTGTAGGTTTTGGCGAGGATGGATATCTTTATCTGACTACTGCTAATGAGCTGATGCGTGTCAAAATCCGTGTTTCTGGAGGACTGAGTAGTCTGCCAACGAACATGGTTCTTCCTTCTCAGTCGACAAAAAAGTAAGGTGTCTTTAGTTTCGAGACCTATTTATACCTTTTCCTCAACCTTACGGTCTATCATCTTGAAGCAGTACTAACAGTGGAACAAAGATTTATTTGTCAAGCATGAACGTAATGTAAGCAAAGGCTTGGCTTTTTATACTATTCACTACCCTGGTTTAATCATCAAACAGCTCAGCAATCTACTAAACATCAAGTAATCGCGTATCGCCTCCGTCTCCAAGATCGGAAGTACATAGCTCGATTTTCAACAAACATAAAAGGGAACACTGATTGTACGGCATTTTTAGTAGTTGGCAACTCGCCACGAATCGCCCAAAGGGTGGGAGACTCTTAAAGCTCTGAAGGCAACTTGATCGTGGCAACACCTTGAAACTTCTTACTGCCGTATTTCTTCGACAGATAAACAAGCTTTGTCGAAGAGATCAGTTGTTTCATATTCACAATCATAAGTTCCGCAACAGGTGTGACGTCCTCCCTGCGATAATCACTGTACCCCAAGAGTGTAGGGCTCCACGCATTCCTTCCGAGTGCCTTTCGTCCGATAAGGACTGCGGCGGCAGCAAGTTGACTAGGCTTAAACCTCGTCATCATGCCATAGCTATGCAAAGTGCATTCTGCGATGTAAGATACGAGATAGCATAGCTCACGGGTTGCGTGTGCTGCGTTCAAGTACCGAAGAAGGAACGTGTAGATGGTCGGAATGCTAAGTTGATAGTTGAGAGTGTCGAGGAGTGCTTTCTCACACCCGACGATCTCGTCAGAGAGATACTCCGAGTCACACGCTTCGACTAGATCGTTAATCTCAGCAGGATATATGTCTTCATACTTTGATGCAATTAGGAGAGCAGTAGTGCCAACGAGTTGGAACTTGTTCCTGGCAACGTCTGTCTTTTTCGAAAGGTAGCGATCGATGATGTTGACAGTAAGGTACAGAGTCTCAGCCTTGAACTTCAGTTTGTGATGAACCTCGCTCAACCAATCGACCAACATGGTCCTCATATTTACAGTCACTGCTACCTGACGGTGCATGGTAGGGCGTGCAACAGATCTATGCTCCTGTTCACGATGATACTGGTATATTTCTTTGACATAGGCCGTGACGCACAGGGGGTCGCCCGAATCACGTTCATCAATGTCGACAGCGCGTCCATATTGGTAGGCTGGTGCGTCTTGGTAATTCCTGTAAGTCGGCTTGATATCATACTCTTCAAGTTTGAGATCGATGTGTGTTTTCGTGATAGATGCTTTCGAATCACGTGCATCTTTGACGTACCCGACAATGATTTGATCAAGCTTGACAGACGGCTTGATGCCAGCGAGTTTGTTGTCGATCGGTAGTGTTGTCTTCGTTTTGACAACGAGAGGCTTTTCGGTTGACTGGGAAACAGACGGGAGACGTTGTAGAGAGTCTTGACCCAATGACGCAAGAGATTTCTTCTTATTGACTACAACTGGGAGCGATCGGTTTGTCGAAGCATAAATGGTTTCCACATTTCTCTTTGGTTTGGCATTCTTCGTCTCTGCTACTGCCTTTATGTTCTTGGTACGATCTTCGCCAACGCGTTTGTTGGAAACATCCTATTACGCATGCAAGAAGGGAACCAAGTAACAAAGTGTTGTCATGAATCAATCCACAAACAGAGCAACGATCAGATGAAGCTAGTATTCTTACCTTGAGGGCACCACGGCGGTCGGGCTTATCGTTGGGAGGAGGCATGATAGTAAGCGTTGGTGATTTAGCTTCACCGAATTTGTGAAGAGCTTCAACAGTTGAGGAGCAAAATCTGCAACACGCTAAAAGTGAACCGCAAAAAGTCTCGATGACTGGCAATACACACGTAAAGACTAAAACAAAAGATTTACCTAAATTAGTGGAACAAATAATCAAGGAATGCTAATCTGTTTATTACGATCACAACTACTACTAAGACAACAGACCCTTGACTTCTTCTCATTCTTCCCCGCTTACACCCTCGCCTCCATCGCAACACATCCAATGCATTCGACAAAAGCTTTCCTCCTTCCCAATCCATATCTCTATAGATAAAATGATAAACCCAAGCGAGTGCCCAACTGTAGCTTCCAAAGACTACCGTCCACTCCTTCTTATCATATATACTGTTATTCCCCCATTTTGTGTGTAAATTCCCTCACTTTAAAAGTCGGAGGATACAGGTATGGTAGCGACACTGCCATACCGACTACTTGTGTACTTCTTGTTGACGGCCTTGAGCTCCGTCGGGGAGTCGGACTTCTCAGCCAACACGGCACGTGCAACCGGCTTGACATCCTCCTCGCGGTACTGTGCGTACTTGAGCAAAGTCGGACTCCACGCGTTACGCCCGACAGTTCTTCGTGCGATAAAGACCGCCGCAGCGGCCAGTTGACTTGGGAGGTAGTGTAACATGTTGTAGCTCTGGAGGGTACCATCGAGGATGAAGCACGATAGCTGGACAATCTTCTTGTCGGCGTGTGCAGCCTTCAAGTATCGGACGAGGAAGGCATGTGCACTCGGGATGGTGATTTGATACTCGAGCTTTTTCAGGATGATCTCCTCCATATCAAGGATCTGCAGCAAGATGAGAATTATAAGAAGGAAAGAATAAGAAACAATGAGAGACATGATGAATTTCAGCATAGTGGATGCGTAAAACAAGATTAAATGCGTAAACGTACCTCAATCTTGGAATATGCCCTATCGCAAATGTACACAAGGTCACGTAGCTCGGGAGGGTAAATCTCCTCATACTTCGATGCAATCAAAAGTGAAGTCACACCCACAAGCTGCAACTTAGGCCTGGTAACCTCCGTCTTCGACAGATAACGATCAATGATGTTAACAGTAAGGTACAGAGTCTCAGGCACGAGCTTAAACTTCAAGTGTACCTCGACCAACCAATCAACCAGGATAGAACGCATCCGTTCATTGATATACTGCTGATCCTCCATGTACACTGGACGAACACTCGTCGACGTTTCCTTTGAACGAAAGTGCTCATACATATCCTGCACGTAGGTAGTGGCACACAGAGGATCCTCGGAATCACGTTCATCAATATCGTCTGCAGGTCCACTGTACTGATAGCTCAATGCATCATCCTGACTAATCATAAAGTTGCGCATTTCGGCAGCCTGGGGCAAGGCAACGGCGTTCATATTATTATTCAACATTGGTGGTGGTGGTGCAAAACTCGTGCTGACCTCGATGGTATCACGTGACTCTAACGTGACGGATCGTTGAGGTGGAAGGACGTTCGTGGCGTTGGCTGCTCCACCGTTCCTCTTTTTGGCCGCATTCTGGCCATCGCCATTGTCTTCCGTGCGATTGGAAACATCCTACAGAAACGAACGAACACGGAAAGAGGTTAGGCATCATGTCAATAATATAATGAACGCAAACGAGTGTTTGTCGAGAAGAAATTGAATCGTCGCCTCGTCACGTCGTAGAGATCTGAGTGACTCAACATTCACTTACCCTCAATGCACGGCGACTGACTTGGTTCTTTCCACCCTGACCGGGAAATGTCGTGGTGATGGTCATCTTTTATATTGATAAGTGCTAATGTGAAAATTCCACACTCTCTGTTCTTGAACTTAATGGAAATATGTCGAGATCGATCACTAACTCTTACGTGGGTGGCGTCAGCAATTGTGTTCTCGCGAGATAAAGGTTGGTCTAATGGCTGCGTCGTCGTCGTCGTCGTCTATGTGATGAAGCAACCCAATCCGCCGACAACCAATCCTATGACAATAACAAGTAAAAAGTTATGGTGGTTTCTTCACGCTAATCGACATCGGCTCGAGTTGTTGGTGTCCTATTTTTCCGTCTCGCTCACGGTGGGCGAGTTGGGCTTCGCCGTTGCCTTTTGGTGTGAAGTTTTTTCGTTTCTGGAAAAATTCAGTGCGCGCGTCGCTGTGACATTTTAAAAATAGGCGGGTCACAATTTCTTTTGGGCATGACGCCTTTACTCGTCGTCGTTTGCATTCTCGTTACCTCGGCATCGGCATTCCTCCAATCGACCCAGACACATCGACGTGGTATCTCCTCCATCCCTCTCAGTTCTCAACAACATGCATTAATAGACATCTCCGAAAACTCGCCTCGAAATATCATACCATTGTATGACTGGTCCGCAAACGTTGGCATACAAATTTGTGATAGTTTACGTCTCGTGAATAGTGGTGACGATGGTAATGATAATCTTGACATTTGCGCATCCGCAAATGCTGATATTCCCGCTGGTAGTCCTGTTATATATGTACCGAGCGAATCAATGCTCGTGGGATCATATGCACGAAGTGAATACGGTGATGATGCATACGATGCCGAGATGTATCTTGCAAACGCAGGGAAGGACTCTCAAACGATTCTACATTTCTACCTATTCCTCAAGATTATTAAAGAATATGAATTAGGTGATACAAGTCTTTGGTATAGTTACTTAGATTCATTACCACGGTATTATTCAAATGGAGCATCAATGACAGACTTTTGCTTTGGTTGTTTACCACCGTACGCTGCGGAACTAAGTTTAGCCGACAAACGACGATTGGTACACTTTGTACGTGCACTCGCGGAAATCCCATCGGTTTCTTATGAGAGTAGGAATAATGCCGAATTGACATCATGGGCCTACGCCGTTATCCGAACACGATGTATCGAATTTGTAGATCAGTCAGATGTGTGCTTAGTCCCCATGGTTGACTACTTTAATCATGGAGGTGTAATGGGAGTCAATGTCGAATTAACCTTTGACGAATATGGAAATTGTCAAGCATACACTACACGCGATGTCGGAGCCGGCGAGTCATTACGGATATGCTACGGTGACTCGACTAATCCAAGTGAACTACTTGCACGGTATGGCTTCCTCGATGAATCATCCTCTGCGACATTTTGTAAAATTGTTATTGACAATCCAAGCCCAGCACTTGTCGATCTAGGATATCATCCATCAAGGATGCTCTTTTACAATGACGGCTCTATTGCCGACGAAATATGGGACGTACTTTGTTACCAAGAACTTGGCAAGGTGAGTCATGAGACACAGCTTGATTATTATAGGGCTCATATGACGGGCGATGAGGGGAGAAAACAAGCGTATCACGAACAATACCTGCCCTACACGGTGTCAGCTCTGAGAGCGCATGTGAACTATCTCCTTAATGAGTTAGAAGAGTTGGGTATGGGGTTAGAAATTCAGAAGAATCAGGGACGGGATGCGATAAGACACCCTAGAATATCTCTAATTCTGTGCCATAATGAGTTCGTTAAGAAGACCCTGGATGCGGTTCAATGGAATCTTGACAGCACTTTTCCTTGATACGTACTCACCCCACTCTCTCTCTTCCGAAATATGGTAAGCAGAGCAGTGTGGATCATCGACAGGAATTTTACAGAGCATACATGAAAGGCGACGAGGATACAAAACGTATATATAAAGAACAAACCTATCCACAGACGCTTGCGACTTTGTGTAAGCATGTAAGTTACCTCATAAACGAACTAGATGAATTATCTGAAAGTTCAGTTTGGAGGAAAGACATTGAACGACATCCGAGATTGCCTTTGCTCATGAGACATAATGAGTTTGTAAAAAGTACATTCGAGAGTGTTCAGCGGCAGCTTTGATCACATCATGTCCACTTGAACATATAACACAAACTCAACCCTAATTTTCTAACCGAACAATGATTTGATTCATCGTCTCTGTAGAAGTAATTGCACTTTTATTGCTCAGCAAGTAAGACACGTTCCATGGCACATTGATCTCAAGTGTTGTCCCACGTTTGGGTACCATAATTATTGACCATGATGTCGACATAATCCCATGATTGTTGTGCACCTTTTCTTCTTTGCTGCTATTGTTTACATTACATTTAATTTCTTCTTCCTTGTGGTTCTTCCTCTTCTTCTTCTTCTTCTTCTTCTTCGTTGCAACCAATATTGACATCTTCCACATTTCTTTTGTTTCGTCAATAACGATACATCTAGAATTGAGTAAATGTCGTCGTGAATTACAATTGACAATTGTTACAGCCATGCCCACGTGTTCGGATTTAGCTAAGAGGTATGATATTCGTTCGTTAACAGCAGTAGAAGTTGTGATGAAGGTGATGTCTTTGTTTGTATTATCATTTTTCATTGTCATTGTAAGTAGCTGTGTTATGTAAATTGACCACTTGGTGTGTATTGTTTCAATGAAACTGCCCATCTGTTGTTGTTGTAGTTGGTGCTGTTGCTGCTGCTGCTGCTGTGCATTACGCTGCTGTTGCTTGATATCTTCTCCCAACATTGCATCCAACTTGACATTTCCAGGACTACCGATGGTTTGTTGTTCTCGACTCTCATCTCTATTCTTCGTCCGTCGAATTTCTTCATTTACTCTTTCCACTTCTACCTTTTGAAGAAGTGCTTCCCGATTTTTCAATATCCTCTTTCGACGTTTGTTTGATATTGAACCAAAAATTCCATTCCCACCCACTCGTTTACGTTGTCTTTTTCCACATGCAGTCTGCTGCATCAAAGTTGTTGTTGTTGCTGCTGCTGTTGTCATGTTGTTAGGATTGTGACCTCTATTATTCAATGTAGTTGTAGTTGTATTCATCGAGGAATGTATCCCTCCCCCCACCAATACTAAACTACGATTGGACAATTTACTTTCGAACATGGATCGTAAACTCCTTTCGGCACGGTCGGAATCTCCCATTCCATGATTGGCAATCGATCCACCTAACGTTCGATATATACAACATTCACCACTACTACGAGATGTTGCTTTAAGATTTGTACTCATGGTAGTTAGGAATGTAATTAATGATGATTCACGTAAGGAGGATGTTGTTTGGAGAGAAAGGGAATGTCGACTATTATTACTGCTACTGCTTTTACCGCTACTACTACGATTATCTTCGACGTAGGTCGATAATGGAGCGTAGAGTGCATTGTTCGATAATGTACCGCTGCCGCTCTCGGGAGGTGGTATGGGAGTTGTCGATCGGTTCGACATGGTTGTGGTCTGTTGAGGTGCGAAAAATGAAAAAAATGAAAGCGAAATAAGTCCCGCCATTTGTCGTTGATCGCATCCCCTGGTGATGAGTAGTAGCACTGTCTTCGATAATCTCGCACGTCGTCTTCTTGTAGTAATCATCCTTCTGTTCCTGCTACTACTGCTTGGATATCATGATGCTCCCGCGTCTTCAATATCTCTCTCAACAACAAGGAGTCGAGTAAAGTCATGTACTGCAACTTCAGCCTTCATCGTGGCCACGTCACTACGGACGATGATTATGACACCCATCTCTACACTTCTCGAGAGCACTATTGGTAGTGATTCGTCGGCTGTGTCTAATACTGCTTTCGTCGGAAGAGTGGATTCCATTATTAAAAGTATGGAACAATTTGCCCATGAAATATGGGAGGAAAGATTGAAAAATGGCCATCATAATATCATGTCACCGCCAGAAATTGATTTGAATGCATTAGTCCCATGTAATGTGGAATTGGCATTGAAATATCTTTTGGAGAGACGATTGCAGAACGACTACAATATGAACATGACAGTGGAATGTGTTGATAATAGCAGTACTACCTACTTTGAAGTCACGGACGATACATCAACATGTAGATTACGCAATATCATTACACGGAATCTTCTCGTCAAATATGCTCAATCAATTGATCATACATTTGACCTTGCAACACATCCAATTATTCTACGTAATCTCTGGTCTACGGAATCATTCCATGATCCTAGTCGAAAACTTGCTCCACATGCTATATTGAATGATCCTCAATTATCATCTCTAATACTACCGAACTACTTTTCAAATGCTGCCAATAAGACAGGATATGC
>Ga0247843_1008840_pt1 | contig 11522 bp, 12 predicted proteins | sample LaCruzMarch2017__FD_192420 | JGI IMG/M metagenome (GOLD analysis project Ga0247843, IMG submission 192420) | Freshwater microbial communities from meromictic Lake La Cruz, Castile-La Mancha, Spain - LaCruzMarch2017_8m | ecosystem: Environmental > Aquatic > Freshwater > Lake | place: Spain...
GAATATTTTTGTGCCGCGAAATTAAAAAATCCAATCCACATTCTTCTCCATTTTGCTTAAAACTACTTCATCGGTTCAGAATCTGATAAAATTATACATTACGATGGAGTGGCGACAAAAATATGCGCTGCAAGGGGTATTGGTTCAGATGCTTACGTCCGTTTTCCTCATTTTTTTAAGCATCCAATCCATTTCCCTACCGGTATGGAACGCGCTGTTTTGGCTCATGGTGCTCTTTAATACCATGAATGCCATTGCCAAGGGATTTTTACAAGAATCGGAAGGAAAAATGCTTTATTACCATTCCATTTGCAAACCGGAAGCTCTCATCCTATCCAAAATAATCTTCAATTGTCTGGTTTCCCTCTTATTACTACTGGTTTTTGTTTCCGCTTATTCGCTTGTCCTGGGTTTTAAAATACAAAATACCTGGCAATATTTGGGAGTGGCCGTTCTTTTCACAGTCGGACTTTCAGCCGTGTTTACCATGGTATCGGCCATTGCATCCGGTGCTGGCAACAACCATATTCTTATTCCTGTTTTGGGATTGCCCCTTATGCTACCGTTATTACTTATTACTGTAAAAGCCGCCAAAAAAGCGATGGATGGCATAGAAACCACGAGTATTTATTACGATATGGCTTCGTTAGGCTTTATGGATGCCATGGTTATTTATTTGGCAGTATTGCTTTATAAATTTTTATGGAAATCGTAAAGGAAGGTGCAAAGGTGCGCTCTTGATATATTTCTCGTTTAAGTTTTAACCCCAACTCATAAGCCATACCTGAGGTGTATGGCCCATAAATAATCCATATTACCGGGGATAAAACAAATATTTGCCTCCATTATCGATAGACATCACAGGCAAGGTGTGATTGGTTTCAAAATACACATACAAGGATCTTAGACTACCCCAGAATTTGGATAATTCAGGATTGTTAAAACTTTGGGAAATGACTTTGTAATTGGAGACGGTTAGTTTACAGGGAAAAATATGTACCGGAATTCTCCGTTGTCCAAAATAACGGGCCTGCATGGTCAATATATAAAGTTCCTTGATCCGACGAGTAGTAATAGGAATACAGCCAATCGATTCGCACCCTCCGTGGAGATAAATTTCACCGCCAAGGTTACCCTTTTCTCCAAGGATACTATCCGATTTGTTGGGATAATTAATGCCCAATGAGAGGTGATAATTGCTGGTGGGGTTAAATTCATTTATGTGGTAAACGCCTTCCGGTATTTGTCGGTCACCCTGCATGCGTTTGGGGCCTAAAAATCCGGAGGACATGCATATTTTATAGGTTTTAAACAAGGTAAACGTGTCGGAATCGCAACTTTTTACCCATACTTCCAAAAGGTCTTCTTTTTTAAAGGCCTGGAGCAAAACCTCATAATTGGTCATGCCAATATTTTTCTCTAGCAACCAATTATCAATCGAATCAATTTTTTCGTTGTAGGCATTAAATACCCTGATGTTCGATAGCTGATACCGCTTAAATGCCTCATCTGCCTGGGTTTGTAATGGCCGGGGTTGAAAAGAAAACAATAAGAAAACACTTATACCCAAAAGGGCAACACTCCATTTTTTAATCATTCAGCACGTTATTGGTTACCCAAGTTTCATTTAGTATGACAAAAATAATGCCACAAGTTGTTTGGGTACAACAACTTTCTCAACTAATTTTTTTCTTGAACTGAGTTATCCCACCCCTACCAAAATTCTGTTCATTGGTTTCTTAATTTCAAGAACCCAAAGAAATACATGTATTTGTAAACAGATGCCTCAAAAGTAGGTTTAGGAAAATACAACGCGCCCATAGTTGCCTAAATATCGAGTATTGGAGAGGTCTTCTCGCTCATAGGAGAAGTCTTCTCGTGTAAATTTGAACAAATCTTGATGAAAGCAGACCTCAACGTGTTTATTGGGGAGGTAATCTTAAAAAAATTGTGGCAACGAAAGACGGATGGGTTGGAAATTGGTATGAGATGATGGGAAATTTGGGGAAGATTGGGTTATTCTAAACCGTGTTTACACAAAAGTAAGCCAAGTAAGGTTATTTTTTAAATAATTGGCCGGTAAAATGGCTGATAGGGCCGAATTGAAGGCCTTATAAGATATTAATTATCCTTTAGTTCAAAAGAATAAATCGGAATCAATAGGGTTAAAAATATTAAATATTATCAATTAGATTGGGAAATGCAAAAGGGGGCTGAAACTCCTCTCATCCCAGACCTGACAGGTTTTAGAAACCTGTCAGGTCATAAATTAAATGGCTATTGATTGATAAATTCATGAACTCGCTATCGCCGCGCCCCTGGCGTGTGATTTTTAAACCTGCCTCTGGCCTTTGGTGTTCAGTTGGGTTGATTTATTTTCATGAGAAACCTATAAAGATCACTGAAAGCATTAGAATTGTAATGATTTCTTAATGAAGTGGCCAGAGGCCGGAATTATAATCGCACGCAAGATGCGGTGCGATAGCGGAGATTAACCTTAAAACTAAATATCAAAGTCTAAAATTAGTTGATCTAAAAAGGTTTAAAATCACAATTTTAGAATTAATTCTTAAGAATCATATATTTGAAACAATAACCCTATAAAAAACGAAACCCGATAGCTTGAATTGCTTCAGGGGCTACCGGGAATAATGTAAAACAAAGATAATTATAAATCTTTATAATTACAAAATTTATATAAAGATAAAATACAGCATTTAGATGAAATTTCAAGATTTTCAGCATATTATGTCAACAGCAAGAATGAGCCGCTATTTATTGGCTTGTGGAAATAATTCCAAAATGGCTATGACTTTGTATCGTCTAAATCTTAGGTTATCACAAGAATTATTTACAGTTATAAGTTGCTTTGAAGTATCATTAAGAAATGCAATTGACAGACAATATTTATCAATTTATGGAAATGATTGGTTAAGAAATGCTGCAAGGCCTAATGGAATATTTGATACACATAATTGCAGGTATACTAAAAGTATTATTGATAAAGCTATCAATGCATTAAATCAGAATTACTCCCATTCGAAACTAATTGCGGAAATGGATTTTGGTTTTTGGCGATACCTATTTGCACAACCACAATTTCATGCTGGTCGACAGGCATTGCTTCATATTTTTCCTGCTAAACCCAAAAGCTCTAAAGCTATACAGTATAATCAATCATTTGTATTTAACCAGTTGGGGCAAATTAACGAATTGCGTAACCGCATTGCCCATCATGAACCGATTTGTTTTGAGAAAGGATTACCAAATAAAAGTACAAAATATGTCAGACAACATTATATTTTAATAGTGCAATTATTTCAATGGATGAGCATTGATGAAGCAAGGTTACTGTATGGTTTGGACCATATAAATTCTATTTGCAATCAGATGGATGCTTTAAAATAATATTTGAATAAATCAACTTAATAATAAAATTTAAATCATCTTATAATGATTCTTTCAATTAATTAATCTTTGAATTATTTTCAGACTCGATCCGGACTGAGTTTTCATTATCTTTGAATAAGATTAATCAAATCATGTTAACAACTATAAAAGGGTATTATGATTGTGGTAAAATAATACTTACAGAAGAACCGCCAGTAACAATAAAAACAGAGGTTATTATCACCTTTCTAACAGAAAGTATTACGAGTAATGATAAAATGCGAGCAGCTCCCGGATCATTAAAAGGACTGGTTGACATTCCAGGGGATTTCAATGAGCCATTAATCGATCTGAAAGATTATATGTAATTCTCCCAAATTCCTAAAATTTAATTAGCTTTATCACCCTACTTTCTTTTTCTCTGAATTCAACATACATGGTATCATTTCAAACCATGTCAACTTGAAGTTTCATTTTTTATATGCTGCAGTTATCACCACGCATTAAGTCTCGCCGAGATTACTTTATTTTGGCTATTAAAGTCTATTTCTAACACTTCATGGTCAATTGAAAAACCCTGATCTGGTTCATTAGTTGAATATCCAATACAATCCTTGCATGTTCCTTCTTCAAAATCTTGGCCCAATAATAGTATTATCTCTTCTTTTGTCTTTCCAATCATTAGACGGTTGTCAATAATATCATTCACCATCCTGTATCTACGTCGTTCCTCTTTCTTCCACTTGTCAGCATCAAATTTTTGAGAACGAATCCAAGGATTCAGATATTGGGAATTTAGTATTGCAAGTATCCCAATAAGAAAAATCGCAAATAAAATTACAATTAGGAAATTGGAACTTTTCATTTTCATGCAGGCACGTCAAATGTAAAAGGTTTGAACAAGGACTGCCCGAATGATGTAAATTATTTTAATAATTGTGTAAATTAGCAAGCCATAATTGACCTCACCTTTACAACATACCAATCCGGTAATATTATCCGCCTAACTCAAGGGGAAAACTAAACAGGAATTAATAACACCATGAACGACACGCATTATTACGAAGTCAATTTGCTTTGGAATTCGGCAACGCAAGGCCCTTTAAGTTCGCCCATTATGGCCAGCAAAATTGAGGTGGTAACTCCTCCCGAATTGCCGAAAAGAATAAAACAGAAATGGACACTTGAACATTTGTTAGTGGCTGCGGCAAACTCTTGTTTAATGTCCACCTTCCTTTTGGTGGCTGATAATTCAAAATTTACGTTTATCAGCTTTGAAAGCCATGCTGTTGGAAAAATAGAAAAAGCAGATGGCAAGTTTACCGTAACAGAGATTGTTTTAAAACCTACCTTGATTATTCCACTATCACAAAACAAAGCCAAAGCAAAACAAGTGCTTGAAATGAGTAAAAAGGCCTGTACTATTGCAAACTCCATAAACACTAAAATCACCTTAGAGCCTATGGTAACTGTAGAATAAAAAATTACGGATGAAAGTGAATTCTAAACCTATTTAAAAAAAAGTATGCTAAACATATTAATAACCGGAGCCTCTGGAAATGTAGGGATGGAAGTGATTAAAGCCTTGATTAAAAATCAATATCCATTAAACCTTGTTGCCGGTGTTAGAGATATAAAAACAGACGAACAAAAATTATTAGGTTATAAAATCAACTTTGTAAGATTTGATTTTACCGATCCATCCACTTACCCCAAAGCATTTCAAAATTGTGATGTGCTTTTTTTATTACGCCCCCCTCACCTATCAGATGTAAAAAAATATTTTTTTCCATTGGTGGCATCTGCAAAAAAACTTGCTATCAAACACATTGTTTTCCTATCCGTTCAAGGCGTTGAAAAAAGTAAAATAATCCCTCATTATAAAATTGAAAAATTGATCGTGGAAAGTGCCATACCCTACACCTTTTTACGGCCAGCTTATTTTATGCAAAATTTTACAACCACTTTGCACGAAGACTTAGTAAACAAAAAAAAGATCTTTCTACCCGCTGGAAATGCTAAATTCACGGTGGTTGATGTAAGAGATATTGGAAATGCAGCAGCTATTATTATCTCTGAAACTAATAAACATATCAATGCATGTTATGAATTAACCTGTCATGAAAAACTTACTTTTAACGAAATGGCCAATAAATTAAGTGATGGATTGGGCGTAAAAATAACGTACGAATCGCCAAATCTTTTAGCTTTCTATTTGGCAAAGCGAAAAGAAAAAATGCCGACCATGTTAATAGTGGTCATGATGATGTTGCATTATTTACCACGCTTTCAAAAGGAACCCAAAATAACCAATTGGGTAAAAACAATTACAGGTGATGAGCCTATAACATTTGAGCAATTTGTAACAGACAATAGCATGTTATTGATTAAATAAATATAAGAAAAAGAAAAGATATCGCCACTCCTTTCACCTTGTTACTGCAAGGGTAAATAATTCAGGACAATTAAATTTTCGAAACAACTAATTTAGTTTAGATAAAAAATTATTAACCGATACTTTTGGTGAATAAGAAATAAATACGGATGAAAGAAATCACAAAAAGCCACGTAAAATTGTTATTAAACGTACGGGAGAAAAATTCTAATAAAAATGATTATGGACATGCCCTAATGATTGCCGGTAATAAGGGGAAAATGGGCGCAGCAGTTATAGCTGCAACCGCCTGTTTAAGAAGCGGTGTGGGTTTGCTAACAGTTTGTGTGCCACAAGAGGAACGTTTCATTTTACAAACTTGCATACCTGAAGCCATGTTAAAAATGAGAGAAAATAATGACTACGAAATTGATAAATTTTCGGCTATTGGTATAGGTCCTGGGATTGGAATCGATAAGGTTTCTGAAGAGATGTTTATTTATTTATTATCGCACTTTAATAAACCTCTATTATTAGATGCCGATATACTTACCATCATTTCTACAAATAAAAAACTACTTACTCAGCTGCCAATGCACACTATTATTACGCCACATTACAACGAATTTGATAGAGTCTTTGGTACTCATACGAATACCGATGATAGAGTTAAAACAGCGATTAATAAAGCAAAAGAGTATAATATAATTATAGTTTTAAAAAGCTCTACAACTGTAATAGCAACCCCTACAATGGTTTATTATAACTCTACAGGTAATGCAGGACTTGCAAAAGGTGGCTCAGGCGATGCGTTGACGGGCATTATTACCTCATTTTTAGCGCAAGGCTATTTACCATTAAATGCCGCACTCATTGGTGTGTACATTCATGGTTTAGCGGCAGATATTACTTTAAAAACTCAAAGTATGGAAAGTATGTTAATTACTGATGTTATTAAAAACTTAGGAATGGCATTTAAGAAAACAATACTATAATTTTTTATAGAGGTGAATAGTAAAACGTCTTTTAATGTTAAGTAACACGTTTAACTATAAAGTAAATTAACGTAGAAGTATAAATTATTAATGAAAAAGGTATGGACATGTATTAGCAACTGTATTTGCCTAAATAAAAAAAAACATTATCCAAACTTGCTGAACTATTCAATTTTTATAAGGATACGCATTGGGCATGTACCTATAGCATTTACATATCCTTTGCCCTAATGATATGGAATCAAATCGAAATGATATTTCTCTTTGCTGATAACTGGTTACATACTCTTTATATGTTTTGGGCCATTGCTATTATTTTTGTGGCATTAATGCCGCAGGTAAGAAACATTTACAAAAAGAAAACCACTACTTATTAAAACAAAAAAAACGATGAACCCAAAAATATTACTAATAATCATAAGTCTTGTTATAATTTCCTGCAAAAGCAAGCAAGAAAAAGTAAAACCATTAGAGGAAAAAATAACTGAATCTGTTTATGCTTCGGGAATTATTAAAAGTGATAATCAATATAAAGTTTTTTCTAATGTAAATGGTCTTATAGCTGAAATACTTGTAAAGGAAGGCGATGTGGTTAAAAAAGGCGATGCCATAATAAAATTAATAAATATCAATGCACAACTAAATGCTGAAAATGCGGCATTAACTGCCGATTATTCTTCCATAAATACAAATGCCGAAAAACTTAATGAACTACAAATAGCTACCAATCTTGCCAAATCTAAAATGGTTGAAGATGAACTGATGCAGCAACGCCAACAAAATTTGTGGGATAAAAATATAGGCACCAAAAACGAATTAGAGCAGCGAAAACTTGCCTTTGAAAGTTCATTAACTGCCTACAAAGGAGCTGAATTTCGCTATGCACAATTAAAAAAACAAATTGATTTTCAAGAAAAACAAGCTAAAAATAATTTGAAAATAGCATCTTCTCTAAAAAATGATTACACCATTAAAAGCAATATTGATGGTAAAGTATATGATATCCTATTAAAGCAAGGTGAAATGGTAAATACAATGACGCCTGTTGCTGTAATTGGCGATGCCAATAATTTTATAATAGAATTACAGATTGATGAATTTGATATAAACAGAATAAAAATAGGGCAAAAAATCGTCCTTAGTATGGACAGCTATAAGGGGCAAATATTTGAAGCAACCGTAACCAAAATAAACCCAATAATGAACGACAGGTTAAAATCATTTACTATAGAAGCAATGTTTGTAAAACAACCAAATACCTTATTTCCAAACCTAACCTGTGAAGCAAATATCATAATTCAACAAAAAGAAAAAGTCATAACCATCCCCAGAAATTATTTATTAGAAGGCGATTCTGTATGGATTGAAATGGATAAGAAAAGAAAAGTAACTATTGGTTTGAAAGATTATCAGAAAGTAGAAATTTTAAGTGGAATAACGGTTAATGATTTTATTTATAAGCCTGGATTATGAATTTTAAACTCATTACTAGTGTAGCCAAATCATTACTAAAAGCCAGGTGGAAACAAACACTGGTAGCTGCTGTGGGGGTTACTTTCAGTATTACTATGTTTATTGCCTTGCTAAGTTTTATGGCAGGGCTAAATGAATTGTTGGATGGAATAATGCTCAATAGAACGCCTCACGTTAGGCTTTACAACGAAGTAGCAGCCACTAAAATTCAACCTATTCAACGGCAATATTCTGGCGAAAATACCTACAATTTTATTCGCAGTATTAAACCAAAAGACAAAATACTGGCGCTTCGGAATAGCCAAGCTATTATGATTGCACTTAAGAAAGACGACAGGGTTTCGGGTGTAGCCCCCAAAATAAAAGCACAGGTTTTCTACAATGTGGGCGATGTAGATTTGGGAGGGTTGATTGAGGGCATAGATGTAGAAGAAGAAAGCAAACTGTTTCTGTTTAAAGATTATGTAACATCTGGCAATTATTTGGATTTAAAAAATGTATCCAACTGCATTATCTTAGGAAAAGGTGTGGCAGAAAAAATGTTGGCTGATATAGGAGATATTATACAGGTAACTACCTCCAAAGGCGAAAGAGTATCGCTCAAAGTGGTGGGATATTATCAATCTGGTATTGCTGAATTAGATAAAGTGCAGAGTTACGCATCCATCACAACTACCCAGAAGCTTTTAGGGGAATCAAATTCATATGTTACCGATATTCAGGTGCGATTAAAAGATATGGCTTTGGCACCACAATTGAGCAAAGAATACAGTCAATTATTTGAAGTAGAAGCCATAGATATTCAAGCTGCCAATGCTCAATTTGAAACAGGCAGTTTTGTACGCACTCTTATTTCTTATGCGGTAGGAGTTGTATTATTAATAGTGGCTGGTTTTGGAATTTATAATATTTTAAACATGATGATTTATGAAAAAATGGATACCATAGCCATTTTAAAGGCCACAGGATTTTCGGGTAGTGATGTGAATTTAATTTTCATCATTATTGCTTTAAGCATTGGTCTTTTTGGTGGTGCTTTAGGCTTATTGCTGGGGTTTAGCTTGTCTGCCATTATTGATCAAATTCCTTTTATAACCGCCTCTTTGCCAACTGTAAAAACATACCCTGTTAGTTATAATCCAAAGTTTTATGTTATTGCAGGTTTGTTCTCCATTTTTACTACTTATTTGGCGGGTTATTTTCCTGCCCGTAAAGCAAGTAGGGTAGATCCGGTAATAATTATAAGAGGAAAATAAAATGAGTGAAATAATTTTAGAAGCCCGAAAAATAAATAAGAAGTTTAACGACCCTGTAAAAGTAAAAGTACTTACCGATATTGATTTTTCTATTGCTAAAGGGGAGTTTGTGGCCCTCACAGGTAAATCGGGTTGTGGCAAATCTACCTTGCTATATATTTTATCAACTATGGATACAGATTACGAAGGCGAATTATTGATAGATAATATTTCTATGGTTAATAAAAAAGAGGCATATCTGGCAAATGTTCGCAACAAAAAAATTGGTTTTGTATTTCAGTTTCATTATTTGTTAGAAGAGTTTACAGTACTAAAAAACGTAATGCTGCCTGCACTAAAGTTAGCTGAGTTTTCAGAAAAAGAAGTGAAAGCAAGGGCCATGGAAAAATTGAAAATATTAGATATTGAAAAATTGGCCTTAAAAAAAGCGAATCAATTATCAGGAGGAGAAAAACAGCGTGTAGCCATTGCAAGGGCTTTAATAAACGACCCTGATATTATTATGGGTGATGAACCCACTGGAAATTTAGATAAAAATAACAGTGATATCGTTTTTGATTTGTTTAAAAAATTAGCTGAAACGTTAAATCAAACTTTATTGATCGTAACGCACGACCAAAGCTTTGCCGACCGGACACATAGAATTATTACCATGGAAGATGGAAGAATAATTAACATGTAAAATAAATTTAAAATGGCGGATTAATACATTTGTTAGATCTTCCTCCCTCCCATCATTTCACTGATCTCATACATCGCTTCGTTAAATGATAGTTCATCTTCCTCTTCATTGGACGATGCGGAGATTTGAAATTTACGTCTTGGGTTTCCGGTTTCAATCATAAAATATTCATCACCCCCTAATTCTTTCCGGTGAAAGGTAATTATATCATCCACTGTAAAACTGAAATCTGTGGGACTGAAAAAATGACGATGATTGAAAGACAAATCAATTTCATTGTTTCGTATTCTTAATATAGTTGAAGGGTAAACACGCATCACCAGCCATAAACTAAATAAAATCAGACACCCTAAAAAAGCGTAAATCAACGTCCAAATTTTCCATTCTTCAAGAAATGGAAACGCCTGCATTATAAGAATAAAGGGTACAATTAAAAGACAAGGCAGTACAATTGCCAGGACTACCTTATAGTTCCTACCGTAACGAACACGAAATTCTTTAACCATTAATCGTTGTTGTTCCCCACGTTTCTTTTGTTTCCAGTGCAACAAGGCAATGATACAATAATAAAAAAGGGTATTCGATGCCCAACCTATGGAATAATCAATGGGAATTTTAAGATTAGTGGACTAAGATTTAATACCGTGTGATACTTAAGTAGTGAAATACTGTAAGGAATATTACATAATTATTAAAATATCTTGTAAATCTTTTAAGCTAGGTAAAAGATACCGAACAATTGTTAGGTGGGTTAGCCTATATAACGTCTTTATTTGACACCTATTTAAAAACTCTCATTTATGAATAAAATTTTTGCAACTATCGCTTTGCTGTTTATGGTAATTCTATCTCAAGCCCAGAGCAATCCTCTTTTGGATTCTGTAAGGATTATATCAAAGGGTATTCCGCCAAAACCCATTAAGTATGCCAAATGGGGGCTAGGGGTTCAATTCAGTACGAATGGTTTGGGATTGCAAATAGCTCGTTCTATTCATCCAACCAATAAACTTGTTGTTAAATTAGGAGGAAACTATTTACCAATAAAAATACAAGACCACATAATTGATTTTTCGGGAACCAAAACAGTGAGTAATATCAATATTAATTTAGGTAGTGTTGGAGCTTATTTAGATTGGCATCCCTTTGGAAATGCCTTTAAACTTACCGGAGGATGTGCTTATCTCTTTTCCAATATTTCCGGTAACTCATCACTCATGGATTCGCTTGATCAAGGTGAATTAAGATTAGAGCCTGAAAAAGTAGGCGTCATTAATTATGGTATTAAGACCAGGCCAATTGCCCCTTTCGTTGCCTTTGGATTTGGACGGGCCATACCAAAAAGGAGAGTGGGT
>Ga0247843_1008841_pt1 | contig 11522 bp, 14 predicted proteins | sample LaCruzMarch2017__FD_192420 | JGI IMG/M metagenome (GOLD analysis project Ga0247843, IMG submission 192420) | Freshwater microbial communities from meromictic Lake La Cruz, Castile-La Mancha, Spain - LaCruzMarch2017_8m | ecosystem: Environmental > Aquatic > Freshwater > Lake | place: Spain...
GCGAAGAACTTAAACCCTGGGACTTCGGTTATTATTCCGAGCGTCTCCAGGAGGAGAAGTATGCTTTCGACGAAGAGCAGGTGCGTCCTTTCTTCAAACTCGAGAATGTCGTCGAAGGCGCTTTCCGCCTCGCAGAAAAACTTTTCGAGCTCAAATTCGAGCGCGACGAGTCGATCCCCGTTTATCATCCCGACGTTAAAGTCTACCGTGCGACCGATACCAAGAACGGCAACTTCGTGGGTCTTTTCTATACGGACTTCTTCCCGCGTCCCACCAAGAAGGGTGGAGCTTGGATGACTCCTCTGCGCGAGCAAGGTTATATCCAGGGCCAAGTTCGTCGTCCGCACGTAGCGATCGTTTGTAACTTCACCAAGCCCACCGCGACGAAGCCTTCGCTTCTCACTTTCAACGAAGTCTCGACTCTCTTCCACGAGTTCGGCCACGCTCTTCATGGCCTCCTCTCTCAGTGCACTTACCGCTCGGTCGCTGGCACGAACGTTTACTGGGATTTCGTAGAACTTCCTTCGATGTTCATGGAGAACTGGGTTCTGGAGAAAGACGTTCTCGATCTCTTCGCGGTTCACTATCAAACGGGTGCGAAGATGCCCGCAGATCTCATCGAGAAACTTCAGGCGGCGCGCAAGTTCCAAACCGCATACATGTCGATGAGACAGGTCGCGTTCGGCATGCTCGATATGGCGTGGCACGGCCGTGATCCTAGTGCGATCACCGATATCTTCCAGTTCGAAGAAGAAGTGCTCGCGGCGACGCGTATCCTCGAGAAAGTTCCCGGTACGGCCGCGAGCCCGAGCTTCTCTCACATTTTTGCAGGCGGATATTCGTCGGGATACTACAGCTACAAATGGTCCGAAGTTCTCGATGCCGATGCGTTTGCGTATTTCAAAGAGCAAGGCCTCTTCAATGAAGAGATCGCTCGCAGTTACCGTGACAACATCCTTGCGCGCGGCGGTTCCGAGCATCCCATGGAACTCTACAAGAAGTTCCGTGGTCGTGAGCCCGATCCCGATGCGCTACTTAAGCGTGATGGTTTGATCTAAGTTTATGATGGAAGAAAAGGCTTACCGACTTCTCGTAAAAGAAGTTTACGCACGCGTTGAGCAGGCCTTTGAGTCGATCGATCCTGACCTTGTTGAAGTTGAATCGGGCATGGGCACGCTCACGCTCGTCTCTAAGCGCGGTAAGACGATTCTCAGCACCCAGCCTTCCGTGCGCCAGCTTTGGCTTGCGATTGCGGCGAAAGGCATTGCTGTTCATTTCAACTACGACGAGAGTCGTCGCGCATGGATCGACGACAAGGGTGAAGGTAAAGAACTCTACGCGCTTCTTGAGAAAACGATGACCGAGATCGTTCCCGGGCTTCTCACCCAGGGACTCAAAATATAAATGGAACATAGGGCGAGATAGTGCGGTGTGTTAATTGGCTGAGGGTTCAGCTCACTTCACTTAGTGCCCTGAGCCCTCGCGGATAAGATTACGATTCCATGACGGAATTTGCACAACAATGTCGCTTGAACCATCGGGCACGGTCTGACAGGCCAGTCGGGACTGGAAGGTCGTCTTAGGGGCATTATCGAGTTGGTCGAGTTCGGCTTCGATCGCTTCGTTGCAGGTGTCGAGGCCCTCTTTGACAAGGATGTGGCAGGTGCTGCAGGCACAAACACCGCCGCAAGCATGGTCGATACTAATTCCGTGGCCCATAGCGATCTCAAGGATTGAGCCTTCGAGTCCGTGGTCGTCGTAAGGGAGCTTGGCGGGATCGACATCGATCGTTACGTCCATCGGAAGGAAACGGATCTTGTAGGCTCTCGTAGGCTTTTTAACCTCGGAGTTGTCGATATACGGATTGCTGCCGCCCATAGCTGTCTTTATAGGAGCAGCCCTCGAGAAGGACAAGCCTTCTTTGCGTGAGTGTCTGGGTCCATGTTAAGACTTGGGCCCATGAGCCAGGATCTGATCCAGGAGAAGCGCACCTTATCTGAGGCTCTTCGACGTCGTACATTCGCTATTATCTCTCACCCCGACGCCGGTAAGACCACGCTCACCGAGAAAACGCTGCTCTATTGTGGCGCCATTCACGAGGCGGGCGAGGTTTCTGCGAAGGCGAACCGTCGTAAGACGGTTTCCGACTGGATGGAACTCGAGAAGCAACGTGGAATTTCTGTTTCCTCAAGCGTTCTTCAGTTCGATTACAAAGGGAGCCGCGTCAACCTTCTTGATACGCCCGGGCACCAAGATTTCTCTGAAGATACTTACCGGACGCTCATGGCGGCAGACAGCGCCGTCATGGTTATCGACATCGCAAAAGGCGTCGAGCCCCAGACGATCAAGCTCTTCGAAGTTTGTCGTATGCGCGGTATTCCGATTTTCACCTTCATCAACAAGATGGACCGCGAAGGTCACGACCCCTTCAAGATCATCGAAGAAATCGAAGCGGTGCTAAAAATTTCCTGCAATCCACTCACGTGGCCGATCGGCATGGGTCCTTCGTTCAAAGGTGTTTATCATCGCCTCAATCGAGAGTTCGTCTTCTTCGACCCGCCCGAAAAAGCGGGCTTCCAAGCCAAAGCGCGTACGCTCAAGTGCGAACCCAATGATCCTCGCCTGCTCGAATGGATCGAGCCCGAACAACAGGCAAAACTCATCGAAGAAATCGAACTTCTCGAAGGGGGGCTCGGCCCTTTTGACCGCGAAGCGTTTCTCAAGGGACAAATTTCTCCTGTGACTTTCGCGTCTGCTAAGTCGGGTTTTGGTCTGTCGGTCTTTCTCGACATCTTCCACGAATTTGCGCCGCCTCCCCATAAGAAGCCTGCGCTTCCGCGTGCTATTGAACCCACGGATGCGCGCTTTACGGCGTTCATCTTTAAGATCCAAGCCAACATGGACAAGAACCATCGCGACCGTATCGCGTTCCTGCGCATTTGCTCGGGCCGTTTCGAGCGCGACATGGACGTGAAGCATTCGCGTCTGCAGAAGATTGTGCGTCTGACGCACTCCAAACAATTCATGGCGCAAGATCGCAACACGGTCGACGAAGCCTTTGCGGGCGACATTATCGGGATTCACGATCCGGGGCACTTCCAGATCGGCGACACTCTTTACACGGGTTCCGAGAAGATCGACTTCGAGGGCATTCCGCAGTTCTCTCCTGAAAACTTCGGGCGTCTCACACTCAAGGATCCGATGAAGCGCAAGCAGCTTCAAAAGGGTATCTCGCAGCTTTGCGAAGAAGGCATGGTCCAGCTTTTTGTGGATCCACGCGTGGGTCTTCAGGATCCGATCCTTGGCGTGGTGGGACCCTTGCAGTTCGACGTTATGATGTACCGTCTCAAAGACGAGTACGGAGTCGATGCGCGCCTCGAGCGTCAGGCGTTCCAATCGGCAAGGTGGTTACTCATCACCGACCCGAAGCTCGATCCCAAAGCTCTCGATCTGCGCGTGCCCGTCGTGCAGGATCAGCACGGCAATTGGGTCGCTCTTTTCAAGAGCGACTGGGAATACGAATACACCAAGAAGAACGCGCCTCAGTCGATTCAGTGGTATCCCAACAGTTTCGAGGCCTCAAAAGCTGTCTTTGAATCGAAGTTGGCCCAGGCTGCGAAGTCTGCGGATTAAGATTGAGTTAAGTCCTCAGACGCCGCTGTTCCCATCGAGCAGGCTTCGGGTAGAATCGGGTTATGAAGCCCATTCTATTCGGTGTTGTTCTTACGGCGAGCTTTACTTGTTTGGCGCAGGCAAATCTTGAACGCCTCGGCGATCCACGGCTCAATTTTTGCTCCGAAGAGCTGAAAGAGAGCGGCGATCATAAGGCCTTCGTCAAAAACCTCAAGAAAGATCTTCAGGCTCGCGACTCCCAGGATATCTATCTTTCGTCGACGATTAAGCCATTCATCCGTGAATCGGGTCTTGATCTGGAGAGCTTCGAGATTTCGGGTCTCATGAGTCCCGAAAAGGCGCGCAAAGCCCTCGGAAAAAACACGCCTCGTAGCTACGACATGCAGCTCAAGGGCGACAAAGTTCTCGTCTGGCCCGCGCTTTGGAAAGGATCGCAACGCCTTCGTCTTTCGCTTGAGCCTACGCTCGTTGTGCCCGCTTCCAAGATCGATCCCGCGATCCTGACCGCGATGCAAAACAAAACTGATAGTCTTGAAGTGGCCAAAAACAAAGACGCGAAATCCGGCGTGCACGCGACCCGCAATTCCCAGGGCGTTTACGAATTTCTTTACGGCTCGGACGGAAAGCTCGACGACATGGGCGGTCTTGAGGAGTTTTTCATCGGCACTCTCGATGGCCTTTGCGACAAGCGCGCTCAACGGAGCGAGTGGGCCAGGGATCGCAATAAGGTAAATGAAAAGCCCGCGCCTCATAACAAGTAGCGCGGAGTCGCTTTGCTTTTTGATCGTGCGCCTCTAGAATGAAATTGTTTTGAAGACCCAACTCAATCTCGATGTCACGTCTTGGATTCGAGGACCCCGCACGAGCATCGGCCTCTGTGCCCAGCGTCTTGAGAGCGAACTGCGTCATAACGTGACTCTTGAATCGGGAGTTTCGATCGAGACTTGGACCCGGCGCAGTCCGAAAGCGCAGGATGCCGAGGCTCTTTATCTCGCGAGCCCGGAAACCTACAAGCACACCCGCAAGCTCGGTTTTATGAATGCCTGGAACGGAGTCGGCGGAATCTATCACAGTGTCGATCCCGTGCTTTCGCGTCTTAAGAATTCAACGAAAGTTATGACCGTGCACGACTGTTGGACTCTCTGGGAAAACTCTTATCAAGATCCGAAGTTTCAGAAGATCCAAAAGAGAAAATTCGAGCGCTCGCTCGGCCGTGCCGATCACATCGTCGTTCCGTCAAAGCACGTCGCTGAGCAGCTCGTTTCACGCAAGCCGGAGTTCGAGGGTCGCGTCACCGTGATTCCGTGGGGGCCACACATCTCTCCCGAGAACTTGTCCGAATCGCTCAAGCCTTCGGCGGTGAGCGCCTATCTCGACAAAGGTCGTCCTTACTTCCTGTGCGTTGCGAACCTCGAGAAACGCAAGAACCACGAGATTCTTTTTCGTGCGATGGAAGCTCTTCCGCAAGTCGATCTCGTTCTGGTTGGCTCGAAGGGTTTTGGCTGGGAAGACGTCGAAAAGGGGCGTCGCGCTCTTTGCATGAAGACGCCTTGTTTTTTCTTCGAGGGTCTTTCATCGAGTGAGATCGCGACGCTCTATCAACGTTCACTTGCGGTGGTGTTGCCTTCGCTCGATGAAGGATTCGGACTGCCCGCCTGCGAAGCGATGAGTTTCGACAAGCCTCTCGTGCTCTCGCAAATTCCGCCATTTTTTGAAATTGCCGGATCGTCCGCGATCTATTTCGATCCTAAGGAAGGCATGCTCGATCTCAGGCAGATCCTCGCATCGCTCGCTTCCGACGCCAGTCTCAGGGACTCATGGGCTTCGAAGGTTCTCATGCGCAAGCATCTCTTCTCGTGGCAACTGACAGCGCGTGCTCACCTTGCGCTCTACCGCAGACTCTAAAAATATTACTAAAGAAATGTCAGACGCCTAGGCTTTTCGCCCAGGCACGGAAGTCGTGGCCGAGTTTTTCGAAAGAGGGAATCACGAAGACATCTTCCTGCAGGTGCCAGATGTCGTAGTCGCGCTTGCTGATAACTTCGATATCGAAGGGATGGTGGCGACACTTTGAACTCACGCAGAACTCCATTTCGGCAGGCGAGCTTACGGATCCAGATCCGTAGGCGCGAAGTCCTTCGGGAGTTTGGATGAGCCCAAACTCGACGGTGTACCAGTAGATACGGCCGAGCATTTTGTGGATCTCGTGTTCTTCGGGATACGTATTGGTCGCGCGGACGCCGACGTGTCCGAAAGCCTCAAAAAATTCCGTGAACTCGGGGTCGGTCAGGAGTGGGACATGGCCAAAAAGATCGTGGAACATGTCGGGTTCGGGGGTGTAGTCCAGCTCGTGACGTTTGCGAATAAAATCGGTCGACGGAAAGATCTTGCGCGAAAGCAGGTTCCAAAAATCTTTGGTGTGCACGAGGCCGTCGACACGGGTGAGGGTCCAACCCGTCGCTTCTTGGATGCGCGCCGAAATATCCCGAAGGCGAGGGATCTGATTTTTTGGGAATTGAACTTTTTTAAGCCCCTCGATGAACTCGTCACAAGCTCGCCCTTGAATAAGCTGATCTTGTTTGGCGAGAAGCAGGGACCACGTGCCGTGTTCCTCTTCGGTGTAATTGGGAACGGGAACTTCACTGAGGGGTCGTTCGTCTACTTTGCAAAACTCCGTGTCCATACGCTGCTCCGTGTCTTAATGAACCTAACTGGTTTCCTTAGAGTTGTCCTTTGGCTTTGAAGGCGAGGTAAACGCGATAGCTGTAACTGACCATGCTCCAGTAGCTTAAGACCACCGAGACCCAAAGGCAGACTTCACCAACCGTGAAAAGTGAGATATCGAAAACATAGCCACCCAGGACGATCGCTCCGAGTCCGACGAATTGGAGAACGGCTTTGATTTTCCCCATTTGGCTCGCAGCGATAATCATTCCGACCGAAGCGGCCATGGCGCGCAGACCCGTTACGAGAAATTCGCGACTAAGGATGAGAACCGCGAGCCAAGGGCTGAGTGTGGGGTCAGGGGTTACGATTGAAGGATAGGGGGCGCGCGCCACGAGAAATACGACGGCGACACAGAGGAAGATCTTGTCGGCGACGGGATCCATGAGGCGGCCCACGTCGCTCTCTTGTCTAAAGCGCCTGGCGAAATAACCATCAAAAAGATCGGTGAGTGCGGCAATGATGAGAACAATGACGCCCCATCCGCCGCTTCCTGTTTGGATAAGAATGGCGAGGAGCGGCATCAGGGCCAAACGAAGAGCGGTTAGCCCGTTGGGAAAGGTGAGAAGACGGCCAGCCATGCTATGTTATTTAACATGAAAACCGCCCATTGGATGCCTCTTAGAAAGTTTCTGGTTTTGGCTCTTCTTTCCGCATGTGCTCATGGCCCCCTAGATACGACGAAGGCGCCGCCGAAACTCAGCTCTGTTGGCGATAAAGAAGCGGTGCTTGTTCTTTTCATGAGCGATCTTCACAGCCAGCTGAGGGCCGGCGAGGGGGGGCGTGGCGGTTATGCTCAACTCAAAAAATGGGTCGATTCCGAAAAAGCGCGCGCAGGTCTTAGGACCGACGTGATCGTTATCGGCGGCGGCGATCTCTTTGGCAAGGGCTCGCTTCCTTGCCAAGAAACCAAAGACAAGGACTGCGCTCCTTTGCTTCGCGACATCGGTTTGAACTACAGCACTCTCGGCAACTATGAGCTCTACAATTCTTCTGCAGATCTCGCGCGTCTTATCCAATCGACGGGCGCAAGCTTCTTTGGCATGAACGTCGTTCCCAAAAAGGGAACGAGTTCCTGGTCAACGAGTCCGATAAAAATCAAAGGCGTGAAGTCGGGGCTCGAGTTCTGGCTCGCGAGCTGGACGGCACCGCTCGACGTCAAAGACTATTCGATTCGTCCAACTCCGAGCGCCCACGAGTGGTCGTCTTGGAAAAGACAATGGGCGGCTCCTGTTCTGTGGGTGACCCATCAAGAACTCGCCAAGGATCTCGCTTTCCTGAATCAAGCTTGTGCTGCTCTTGGTCCGCAAGTTCAGGTGCTGGCGCTTCTCAAAGCCAACGATCATCGTAGCATGCAGCAGGACCGCAGTGCCTGTGCCCCTCTGCTTGAACCCGGTCCTTTCGGTCAAACGGGCCTGAAGCTCCTGCTGACTCGCGACGCCCAGAACCCGCATCGGCTCAAAGTGGATTCCGAGTTCGTTTCCATTTCAGGTTTCGGCGAAGATGTTGCGATTAAGGCTCGCATCGATGCGCTTTATCAAAAGTATGCTCCCGATGCAGACCAAGTCGTCTTCACTGCGGACACGGAAATTTCCAAGGAGACTCTCTCCGCTTGGGTCGCGGAAGCTTTCCATAAACGAATGAAAGCCGATGCTGCGATTAGCAATTTGGGCTTCGTAAAGAGTGGTTTGCCTGCGGGCCCCGTGACTCGCGAGCAACTCACTCTTGCTCTTCCTCATAAAAACGAACTCATGGGACTCGATTGGCCTGTGAAAGATCTCGAAAAGGCTCTTTGTGCGGCATCGATGCGCAAACGCGATTCCGAACTCGATCACGGCTCCGAACTTTCGTTCTCTGGATTTACCCTCGAAAACCCTGGCACGCCCCAGTGCAAGATCCCCACAAACAAAAGGTCCTTCAAGATCGTCGTCGACGAATATCTCGTTTCGCGCTCTGAGCGCTGGCTCGGACGTTCGATCGCATCGCGCTCGTTCCGCTTTGGAGTGGATTCGCGTCGCGCGGTCACTCTTCAGCTTCAGATCCAGAAACCCACCGGAGCTCGCTAGTGCGAGTGTTCTCGAATCTTGCGATCTCGCTTGACGGTCGCATTGCCGATGCCTCATCTCCTGCGAAGCCACTGGGGACCCCGTTTGATCGCAAGACCATGCAAGTGATTCGCAAGATGTGCGATGTCGTGCTCGTCGGAACCGGAACTCTTCGCGCGCATCCTCGTGCGATGAAGATTGCCGGACGACTTCCCAAGACTCGTAAGCAGCCTGCCAACGTCATCATCAGTGCGAGTGCGGATTTCGACGTGAACTGGCCTTTCTGGAAAGATAACGAAGTTGTCCGTATTGTGTTCACGACTGAGCGCTCACTGGCAAAAGCCGTCGAGCGCTGCGCGGATCGTGCTCTGGTTTTCGCGGCTGGGCAGGGCGAGAAAGTCGAGTTCCCGAAAGTTTTCGAAAAGCTGAAGGCTCTCGCTTTTAAGAACGTTTTGGTGGAAGGCGGCGGAGAGGTGATGGCTGAAGTTCTCGGTGCAGGACTGCTCCAGGAACTTTACGTGACGCTCACTCCATGGATTTTGGGGGGACGCGGCAATCCTTCGATCGTGATGGGCGACAAGACACTCTGGTCACGGCTCCAGCTCTTGAAGCAAAAGAAAATAGGTTCCGAAGTTTACCTTCATTACCGCGTGAAGGGAGCCCGCCGTGTTTGAGATGCCTTTCCAAGTCGATTACGTCGACACCGACGCGATGGGCATCATGCACCATTCGCGTTATTGCCGCTATCTCGAGCGTGCTCGGGTCAGATGGCTCGAAACTTTGGGTCTTAAATACGCCGACCTCGAGAAGGGCGGGTATACGCTTCCTCTTACGGGCTTGGCGCTTGAGTATCTCAAGCCTTTGCGCTTTGATGACCGCGGTTTTGTGAGGCTCCGGGTAGAAGCGGGGCGGGCTCGAATGACGATCTCTTACGAACTCGTAAGTGACCCGTCGGGAGTGCTCCTCACTCGCGCAACGACTGAACATGTCCTGCTTCTGAATATGAAGCCGGTTCGGATTCCTGAGGAATGGAGAGAAAAATGGCAGCAGCAGAAAGAACAGAGATCGTCGACGTCCCACTAAACAAGCTCTATCAGGCGATCTGCGACTATGATAGTTATCCAAAGTTCGTGACGGGCGCGAGCAAAGTGAAACTTGTTTCTCGCGACGGCAATACTGCGCTCGTTCAATTCGATGTCGAAATGATGAAGCGCGTGGAATACACTCTCAAACTCAAGGAAGAGCCCGATGCCGAGGGCCGCAACGCTCGCGTGAGCTGGACTCTGGATTCATCCAAGTTCTTTAAGATCAGCAACGGTCTCTGGGAACTCAAGGCGCTCGGACCCGATAAGACTCAGGTCATGTACAAACTCGAACTCGAATTTGAATTTCCCGTTCCTGGCTTCGTACTGAAGAAGCTCGTGGCAAGCGCGCTCCCTAAGACGATTCAAGATTTCACCGAAAGAGCCCGCACTCTTTAAGGAGGATCCTCGGTATGGCTGATCCCGACGATAATTCAAAGAAGAACCTCCAAGCTCTCGCAGGCGCGCTCGCGGGAGATCTTCTTAAGAAAGCCGTTCAAGTGGGCGCGGGTGCTTACGTGAGCGCTGAAGAGCAAGTGTCCAAGACGCTCAACACCGTTCAAATGCCGATCACGCTTTCGAAAGCGATGATCAAAGATCTCGTCGACAGTTTCGTCGAGGGATATTCCATCGACATCAAGGCGACGATCAACTTCACGCCGAAGAAAAAGGGAGAATCTTAAAAAATGAAAAAAGAAGCTATCAGCACAGACAAAGCTCCGGGAGCCATCGGCCCTTATTCGCAAGCGATTCGCGTCGGAGATTGGCTCTTTACTTCGGGTCAGATCGCCCTCAATCCCGAGACGAATGCGATGGCGGCGAACGACGTCAAAGCGCAAACTCGCCAAGTCCTCGTCAATCTCAAAAACGTTCTTGAGGCAGGTGGCTCAAAACTTTCCAACGTCATCAAGACCACAGTCTTTGTGATGGATCTGGGGCAGTTCGGAACGATCAACGCCGAATACGAAAGCTTCTTCAAAGAATTCGGCGAAGGTGCTGCGTTTCCGTCGCGTTCGACGGTTCAGGTTTCCGCGCTTCCCCGCGGATCGTTGGTGGAGATCGAGGCCATTGCCAAAATCTAACGACAAGTTTGAGATTCGCAAGGACCGCTCTTGGATCCTTGGACTGATCGGACTTTGTTTTGTTGTGCTCGTATGGGACATGGGGCGTTTTTCGGGCGCCCTCGAGCAAAAGGCACGCATGGATCTCGAACTCATGCCATCGGTCGATCTTATCGCCGTTCTTACGGGCGGACAGGGACGTTTGAAAGAGGCTTTTCGCCTTCTTGAACTCGGGCAAGGTCGCGCACTTCTCATCTCCGGGACCAGTGCGTCTCTCGAAGATATTCTCGAAGCTAACGGTGTTGAAGACTTTCCAGAACATCTTAAAGACGACGTCATTCTCGACGATGAATCGCAACGCACCTTCGAGAATGCGAAAGAAATTCGCGAAGCCGTTCAGCGCCTCGATGCCCGCTCGCTACTCGTTGTGACCTCGAACTATCACATGCAGCGGTCACTCGAGCTTATCCAAGAAGAGTTCGCGAAGCGTCCTCGCGTCGACGCGGTCGTGTACAGCTATCCGGTGAGTTCTCCGAATTTCAATCCGGCTTCATGGTGGGCGAGTTTCTCGGGCTGGCGTTTGTTTATTTCCGAATATTTTAAGTCGCTCGGCGCAAAATTCGGCATTTGAATTTCGGGCTTTAAAGTCCCGCTTCAATCGGCCTGAGTTTGTCGACCGCGCAGGGGGGCGCGTGGCGCACCACATCGTGTTGATTTCTTTGAACGGGGTCCGGTATTAACGACAAAAAAATGTCTGTGGAAACGGTGCAGATTATTTCCTCGGCGGACTGGCGTAGAATGAGGCTTCGTTTAAGCTAAACCGCATGATGAATACTTCCAAAATCAAATTTTTAGCTCTGTCTTTCGCCTTGGTCGTCGGCGCAACCGCCGAAGCTAAGGTCTTCACTGTCGAGAGCGGCTCGAAGCCCGCTGCTTTGACCGCCAGCCAATGGGACCTACTGCTCACGTCGCTCGAA
>Ga0247843_1008844_pt1 | contig 11521 bp, 9 predicted proteins | sample LaCruzMarch2017__FD_192420 | JGI IMG/M metagenome (GOLD analysis project Ga0247843, IMG submission 192420) | Freshwater microbial communities from meromictic Lake La Cruz, Castile-La Mancha, Spain - LaCruzMarch2017_8m | ecosystem: Environmental > Aquatic > Freshwater > Lake | place: Spain...
CGCGCGATGTGGCCTCCGACATCCGGCGCTTCAACACCTGCAACGGCCCGGACAGTTACAAGGCGGTGGTGGCCGATGTGCTGCACGGCGGCTTGCTGCTGAAGCTGGATGCTGAACTGCGCGCCATGCGCACCCACGGCCGCCGCGTGGCCGTGCTGGTGGAGCTGGACCCCGCCGCCACCCACCAGCTGGGCACCGTGGTGAACGGCCAGCCGCTGGCCCGCCACGTGGAACAGGCCGTGCAGCAGCGCGCCCTGCGCGGCGACTATGCCCTGGCCGGCGCCGTGGACCGCAGCATGCGCTTCAGCGGGGTGGCCATCCCCCTGCTCGCCGCGGACGGCAGCGCCTATACCCCGCACGCCTTCGCCCTCGACCTCGCCGCGGACCTGCACGCCCGCACGGGGCTCGGTGTGCGCGCCACGGCCATCGGTGCCACGGTGACGGTGGTGGTGGAGTGAGGGGGGCTTAATTTGCATGCATGACTTACAGGCAGATACTGAATAACGCCACCCTCAACATCCCACCGGATGTGGTGCGCTATATCCGACTGGTGGACCGCGCAGAAAGAACGGATGCACCCCACTTCATGCAAGAGCAACTGGCCGCTTTGGAGGTGGTGGGCGACCCCGAGGCGCAGCGTGACCCGCTCGTGGCGCTGCTCCATCTGATGGACCAGCGCCACGCCTTTGACGACCGGATTGGGCGTGCCATGGCGTTCCTGTTCCGCTGCTTTGGACGTGACCGCGACGAGACGCGTTACCGCACCCTGCGCGAACAAGTGGATTTCCTGCTCACTGGAGAGGACCTCATTGCTCCGCCGCAGGCGTTCTACAAGCTTCTGCTGGAGCAGCACCTGCGTTGGTTCCCATGGGTGCCCGGCAACATGGAGGCATCCGTTGCCGCCTTGGAGCAATTGCGCCTCCGCCTCCTGGAACGCTTTGGCGCGGACGCTTGGGTATGGGTGGCGCCGCTCTATGCGCTTACGCTCCGCCCGAAGCACGGCCAACTTCTGCACATGCCGCGTGGACCAATGCCCGGGCATGAAGTGCTTGGCGCGTACATCGTGCAGTTGTTTCCGCAGGCGGGGTGAGCCGCGCTGGAGCTACCTGCCCAGTGCCAGGCCCTGCGCAAGCCACGCGCTGCAAGGGCTCAGACCCAGAACTGCGTTCCCTTCTTCTGGCCAGCAAACAGGATCATTACGAAGGGAAGGTTAACCGCTGCTTTATCCCCACCTCTCCGCCCTCACAGGTAAACTGTTCAGCACATCCCGATAATGCCGCCACTTGGGCATGTGCAGATCCATCAGCGCGACGAAATGCGCGTTGTGGGTGGGTTCGATGAGGTGCATCAGCTCATGCACGACGATGTACTCCAGACACTCTTCCGGCTTCTTGGCAAGCTCGGAGTTCAAGCGCAACGTGCGGGTGGCCGGACTACAACCGCCCCACTTGGTCTTCATGCGTTGCACGAAGAAGCGGGACACATTCACGCCGAGCATGCGCTGCCATTTGGCGAGCAGCGCTGGCAGTGCGGATTTCAATTGCTCACGATACCACTCGTCCAACACCGCCTGCTTGCGCTCAAGGGTGGCATCGGGGCGAATATGGAGCACCAGCTTCGTGTGCTTCAACTCGATGGATGGTGCGGCTTCGGTGGGCACCAACTTCAACAAGTAGCGCTTGCCCCAGAGGTAGTGGCTCTCGCGGTCGATGTAGTCGCGGGGACCTTCGCGCTCCTGAGCTTGAAGCTTCTTCTGTTGCTTGCGGATCCAATCCAGCTTGGAGATGGCGAATACGCGGATGGTATCCGCGCTCATGTGCAACGGCGCCGAGATGCGCACACGGCCCGTGGGGGGATACACGCTCAGGTGCACGTTCTTGATGTCCTTCTTCACGACATCGAGGACCACATCGCCAAGCTCCAGGTGCGACACCATCAGTATTCGCGGTGCTTCTTGATGATGGGGAAGATGAGTGCCACTTCATCATGGTCCTGAAGAACCTCGAACAAAGCAGCACGGATCACTTGCTCGCGTGGCGTTACATCGCGCCACCCATCGGGGCGTACTCGGCGCACGGCTTCATCGATGCGCAAGGCGAGCGCGAGGGCCTTTGCCTTTCTATCGCCGTAGTTAGCGGCGGGGTCTGCGGCTAGGTTGTCGGTGCCATTGCCCCGTTGCGCCAGAAGGATGTTGTACACCGCACGAAGGCCCGGTGTACGCAACTCGGCCGGGGTGTCCTCGGCCTGACCTGCATTGACGCGCTTCGCCAGTTGGGCGATGCGCTTCAGGTATTCCTCGTATTCGATGCGCTTGGCGTGCAGGTCACTGAGGATCTCGGTGAGTAGCACGCTCATGCGCTCATAGAACGCGGGATCGTTCAAGTGGTCCTTGATGATCTTGCTGCGGACGTTGTTCGCAATGGTCTCGGCGATGGCGTCCTTGCTCTTGCGTATGCCTTCAGGCAATGAGGCGATGGCCGCATCCATGCCGGTCTTCTCCATCAACTCCAAGAGCGACAGGTCATCTAAGGGAGAGATCTTGCGCGGCTCGTCGGCTTGGATGTAAGTGTCCAGCAGGTGGCGCATGTCGGCCTCGTAGGCCTTCAGGTCGATGGTTTCGCCGCTGGCCTTGCGGATCACTTCGCGCAGCTTCAGGTAGCGGTCCAAGTCGCGCTTGATGCGGTCGATGTCCTCCTTGCTGTAGCCTGCGGCTTCAAGTTCGTCGGCGATGTTGGCGTAGGCGCGCACCAAGGCCACGATGGCCTTGTAGAGCGCTGCGCGCTGTGGTTCGTGGGCCTTCAAGTCCTCCGGCAGTTCCACATTGCCGCAGAAGTAGTGGATGTAGTGCAGCTCGGTCTTTGGCAGCGGCACCGGCTCGCAGAGGAGGGCGACGGCTTCCAGTGCATTGTCCAGGCGTTCCTTGCCCTTGGCGAGGCGCTGGTTCATCATGATCTCCGGCTCGCCTTCGGTGCCGGGCGGATGGTCCAACTCGGCGGTGTATACCTGCAAGGCACCGGTACCTTTCTCGTTCACCAGGTTCTTGAACAGGTCCTTGTAATCCACGATGTAGCCCACGGTCTTGTCGTCACCGTCCAGGCGGTTGGTGCGGCAGATGGCCTGGAACAGGCCGTGGTCGCGCATCTCCTTGTCGATGTAGAGGTAGGTGCAGCTGGGCGCATCGAAGCCGGTGAGCAACTTGGCCACCACGATCAGCAGCTTCATGTTGGCGGGCTCTTCCTTGAAGCGGCGCTTGGCCTCGTCCTCGTAGGTCTCCGTTTTGCTCTTGCCGGGGTGCGCCTCCACGTCCTTCAGCAGGTCGGTGTAGATGCGGTAGATGAATTCCTTGTCCGTTTCGGTATTGGCGCCGGTGTCCTCCAAGGTGATGTCCCGGGTGTGCGGGTCGTAGCTGGTGACCACTGCACACTGGCCGTTGAAGGAGGTGCGTTGGAACAACTCGAAGTAGCGGCATGCCTCGTGGATGTTGTTGGCCACCAGCATGGCATTGCCCCGGTGATTGCTCAGGCGCGGCTTCACGCTGAAGTCGAAGACGATGTCGCTGACCACGCGCTCCATGCGACTGCGCGAACTGAGCACGCGCTGCATGGTGCCCCACTGTTCGCGCAGGGCTGCCTTCTGCCATTCGTTCAAGCCACGGGTCTTGGCCTCGAACCAGGCATCGACGCGGTCCTTCGAGGTGAGCTCCTGCTTCACATCCCGCGCTTCGTACTCCAGGTCCAGCACCACGTGGTCGGCCACGGCCTCGTTGTACTTGTAGGTGTGGATGTAGCCACCGAACACCTCCATGGTGGTCTTCTTGTCGGCCTTCAACAAGGGCGTGCCGGTAAAGCCGATGAAGACGGCGTTGGGCAGCAGGGCCTTCATGGTGCGGTGCAGGCGACCGCTCTGTGTGCGGTGGCATTCGTCCACGAACACGAAGACCTCACCCACCGTGTTGCTGGGTTGCTTCTCCAGTTCGGTGATGTAGGTCTCGAAGTCGTCCACGCCGCGCGCACCGAATTTGTGGATGAGCGAGCACAACAGGCGCGGGCGCGGTTGGCCCAATTGGGTCATCAGGTCGCGGCCGCTCTTGCTGCGGGCCATGGCCTCGCCCGCTTCCATGAACACGCTTTCGATCTGCTTGTCCAGTTCGTCGCGGTCGGTCACGATCACCACGCGGGCGCGAGGCTTGTTCTCCAAGATCCACTTGGCCAGCAGCACCATCACGATGCTCTTGCCGCTGCCCTGCGTGTGCCAGATGATGCCGCCCTTGTACCCGTTCACATGCTCCTGCGAAGCCTTGATGCCGAAGTACTGGTGCACGCGCGGCAGCTTCTTCACACCGCCATCGAAGAGCACGAAGTCGTACATCAGCTCGATCAGGCGCTCCTTGCGGCACATCTTCGCCAAGTACTTGTCCAGCTTGTAACCACTGTTGTCCTGCTCGTCCTCCTTCCAACTCAGGAAGTACTTCTCCTCGGTTTTGATGGTGCCGTAGCGCAGGCCTTCGCTGTCGTTCCCCGCGAATACGAATTGTACGGTGCTGAAGAAGGCCTCGTTGAATTCCGGCTGCTGATTGCTCAGGCTCTGGCGGATGCCGTCGCTGATGGACACCCGGCTGTTCTTCACTTCCAACACGCCGATGGCGATGCCGTTCACATAGAGCACGATGTCCGGGCGGCGCTGGTGGTTGCCGTAGAGCGTGACCTCCTCCGCGATGCCGAAATCGTTCTTGGCGGGTTCCTTCCAGTTGATCAGCTGGATGGTCTCGTAGTTGTCGCCTGCCGACACCTTCACCACCACGCCGTAGCGGAGCAGGCCGTACACGGCCTTGTTGTTCTCGTACAGGCTGCGATTAGGGTTGCGCGCCTCGGCGCGCAGCTTGTCCAACACCCGGCTGATCTGCGCATCGCTAACCCCGGTCTTCTTCAGGTAGGCGGTCAGCAAGTCTTCCTCGATGTTGCTGTTGTTCGTCTCCTCTTCCCAGTTGCCCAGGTAGGTGTAATCCAGTTCATCGCGGAACAAGGCCACTACCCGGTTCTGGGTCACGCGTTCGGGGGAGCCTATGCCACTCATGCTAGGCCTTGAAGAGTTGGAAACTGATGTGGTACTTGTAGAAGCTGATGCCTTGGGTCACCTTCAAGGCCCACTGCATGCGTGGGTCGTCTTCCAGTGCGATGATCACACCCTTCACTGTCTGGCCGGGATCGGCGTACTCTTCCATGATGAATCCCATGTAGCGCTGCACCTGGCCCACCACGTTGTCGCTGGCGCGACCCTTCTTCAGCTCAACCACCAGAAATTCCTTCTTGTCCTTGCTAATGGCTAGGATGTCGATGATGCCCGCTTCGGTATCGAACTGCTAGGCAAGCTTGCCGTCCTCTTCGAAGATGTCGTAGTTCTTGCCCAGATCGGTCTGCTTCCAGTTCTCCACCAGGAACGATTCCAAGTGCTTTTCCAGCGCGAAGGTCGCCGGATCCTCGATGTTGGCATCGTTGGTGGTAATGGTCGGTGGCTTGTCGCCACCAATGAGCCCTTCGATTTCTTCGGCGTATTGGCTGATCCGGCTTGAGGTGCCAATGGAGCCTGTGCTATTGCGCAAGGCCTCGCTCATGCTGGCGCGTTCGATGCGCACGTTGCTCCACTTCACCGTGCGCTGATGCGGCAGCACATGTCCCGCATGATAGGAGTAGTCGTCGAGCACTTCGCCCACGTAGTAGCTGCCGCTGCCATCGGGACTGAGCACCACATCACCCCGGCGAATGCCTTTGCAAACGGTCCACAAGGCGCCACAGGCTAAACCAGCGCTGATCTTGGTCTTGCCCGGATTCTTCTCCAGATAGACCGGGATGAAGGCCTTGTTGAACTCCCGCCAGTTCTCGGGCAGCTTGCCTGTAAGGTCTTGGTGTATGTCGAAATCAGCCCCGATGAAGTTGCCCTTGAAAGCCTCCTCGGCAAAAGCGCTCTTGCGCCCCAGCATGATGCGGTAGTAGTTCTTCATTCCACGGTGATCGTTTCGAACCAGATGTCTTTACTCGTGTCGCGTAAGAATCCGATCACGAACCGATCGTCTTTGCGCCGTTGTACGTAGTTCTGTATGGAGTCCGTGAAGTAGTCCATCCAATGCTCTCGTGAAGTGATCGGTGGACAGCAGACGAACACTTTCAATGGCGCATTGGCTACCAGCAGCTTCTCGAAATCCTCGCTCATCTTGTTCGTCGCTGTATGCCATTCACACTCCATGACCATGGGCACATCCCGCAAGCGTTCATGTTCATCGGTCCCATCTGAATGGTACCAGAGCAGATCATAGAGCCATTCCGGATGATCACCTTCGGGATGTGAGCAGCAGACCTTGTATCCATGGTCATGCCCGCACTTCAAGAGCGCCTCAACAATGGCCTTGGTCCAGCCGGGCGTCTCCAAGCCTGTGTCCTGGTAGGCTCGTGCTACTGCGGTTCTAAGTGCGGTCTTGATCTCTTCTTCCATAGGCTCCGCCATTACATCAATCTCGTCCTCCCCGTAAGCAACTCTTGCATCATGCCCTGCTTCAGCAGCCGCGTCTTGCCCAGCTTCGCCTCCAGCGCAGCCAGTTCCGCATCCATGTCGCTCAGCACCGTGGCGATGGCGGTTTGCTCTTCAGGCTGGGGATAGGGCACCTCCAACTTCATGAAGTTGCTCTTGGCAATGTTGTATCGTGTTGCGCCTTGGGCTGACGAATAGATCACGTGACGGCCTTCAGGACTGCGGAACCAAGAGCTCAGGAACATGGCATCCGCTTTCATCTCCTTGTTCAGCCTGAAGCCGAACGAGAAACTATTCAAGTACAGGTCAGCGATGTCCTCCTGAAGTACCGAGCACATCCCCACCTCTTCTGGCGTTTCGGATGAACCATTGAAGAACAGGTCTCCCTTTCTCGCGCGGTTCTGTGTTTCCTGCGCCCCAATGCGAACCCGCTCTAAAAATCCAACATCAATGACCGGTCCCTGCATAATGTTCATGAAGGGGATGTATTGCGCTTCGCCTATCCCAAAGTCGGCTTTCGTCTTAGCCGTAAGCCCACCGTACGTATGGCCAAGCTGGCCCATTGTCTTCACCCCCCACTCCCCCGTAAACCCCGGCAGCCGCTTTTGGCCACTGAGCAACTGCTGCATGGCGCCTTGCTTCAACGCGCGCTTCTTCGCCAGCAGACCCTCCAGGCCCGCGATCAGCCCATCCACATCCGAGAGCGCCGTGGCGATGGCGTGTTGTTCGGCTTTCGGTGGGATCGGAATAGGCAACTCCAAATACTCGTTGATCCTGATGTTCGGGTATGTAGATGCTTCAACCAGATTGGGAAGTTCCCTCTTCACGTTGTTGGAACAGAGGTAGAAGTAGAGGAACATAGGTTCGACCTTGGTGGGTCGCAGAAGCATCAAGAAGTTGCTGAACACAAACTGCCTCTCGTTCCTCTTGTCGATGTATCCGATCTTGCCAGATTGGATCTTCTCCGCGGAACCGCTTGACTTTACGACAACTAGATCACCATTCTTCGGCATGTACTTCGAAAGCTGCTCGCTCGAGAAGTAACGGACCCCCATCTCTTTCTTATTCCATGTATCGCTCATGTCGATATGCGCAGTTGTAGCAACACGACAGGGTAGCAATCCATCCTTCAGACTTTCAAGCCCATATATGCCGCCAGGTATGAGCATAACTAGGTCACGCAAGGCTCCAACTTTCCAATCGCAGGGCAGAATACCTGCGTCCGTCTGTACATGAGCTTCCTTCAGTTCCATGCGAAGTCCATCTTCTTCAGGTGGGCTTCCACCTTGTTGCTCAATGTTCCCACTTCGCGGTCCAGCTGCGGCAGGGTGTGGGCGTAGCGTTCGGTCAGCTCCTTCACGCGCTGTGTAAGTGCCTGGCTGATGCGGTCCATTTCGCCGTGAACGGCCACGTTGAGGGCGGCCAGCCACTTATCCTCCACCACCAGCACCTTCACTTCGGCTTCAGTAAGGGTGGGGTACTTGGCGTAGGCCGCTTGGTCCAGTTCGGCCTCGGCCTTCTTCAATTTCTTCTTCGCTTCGGCTTCCTGGTCGGCGAGCTTCAGCCATGCGTTCAGCGCATCGGATTCGTCCTTGGCCTCGCGATCGCCCTTGATCTCCTTCAGGCGGGCTGCCACGTTCGCCTTGTTCACCTTGTCCAGTTCGGCGTACAGGCCCTCTTCACCGCCGTGCTCTTCCTCCAATTCGGCCAGTTGCGCGGCCAGGCTTTCCAATTCCACTTCCAGCGCGGTAATGGCGGTCTGCTCCTTGGCGAAGTAGCGCGCCACCAGCAGGGGCTTGGGCACCAGGTCGCAGGCCCAGCCCTTGTCCACTTCCTTGCCGGGCTTGCCGTCCTTGCCCTTCTTGGTCTCGATCACGCGGTAGGTGCTGGCCTTCCAGCCCTCGGCGGCGATCAGGTACAGGTCGTCCAGCAGGGTAGTGGCGCTGTAGTCCATCAGGTGCTGGTACACGGCGTAGTTGCCGATCAGCGGCTTGCCGGTGTAGTGGGCCAGCAGGTCCTCGCCCAGCGTATGCACCACGGGCTTGGGCGCGCAGCCAGCGGCCAACGCTTTCAGGGTGGTGGCGGTGCGGGTGCGCCAGGTGGTGTACAGCGCTTCCATGCTGCCAATGAAGGCACTGAACTCCGGGTGGCCGTAGATGCTGGGGTTGATGGCAGCGGGCTCCACGGCCAGGTCCACATAGCCTTTGCGGTTGGGCTTGAAGAGCGCGGTGCGCAGCGTGGGGCACACGGTCCAATAGGGTTGCAGGGCATCCACATCGGCCACGGGGATACCGCCGCGAAGGTGGCCCTCGATGTCCTGGATGTCCTCCGCCTGCCGGCTGTCGATGTAGCGCGGAATGTTCAGGTTGAACTCGTTGCGCTCGATCTCTTCGAAGCTCACCATGCGGGCCAGTTTATCCACGGGCTGCTGCTTGGCGAACACGTCCACAATGCGGTGCAGGTCCATCTCGCGCAGGCGATTCTTGGGGCCTTCCTTCATGTAGCCCGCGCTGGCATCCATCATGAAGATACCCTTGCGTGCCTCAGCACCTTCCTTGTCGATGACCACGATGCAGGCCGGTATGCCGGTGCCGTAGAAGAGGTTGGCGGGCAAGCCGATGATGCCCTTGATGACGCCCTTGCGGATGAGGTTCTTGCGGATGTCCGCCTCGGCATTGCCGCGGAACAGCACGCCGTGCGGCAGGATGCACGCGCCCTTGCCGGTGCTTTTCAGCGAGCGCACGATGTGCAACAGGTAGGCATAGTCGCCCTGCTTGGCGGGCGGCACGCCAAAGTGCTTGAAGCGCCCATGCGGATCGTTGCCGGGATCCACGCCGGTGCTCCAGCGCTTATCGCTGAACGGCGGATTGGCCACCACATAGTCGAAGGTCTTCAGCTCGCCGCTCTCGGTGGTGAAGAGCGGGTTGGCCAGCGTGTTGCCCTGCCGGATCAACGCCGTGGGGTAGTTGTGCAGGATCATGTTCATGCGCGCCAGGCCACTGGTGGCGGCATCCTTCTCCTGCCCGTACAGCGTTACCGGACCACCGGCCGCATCGCCCACCTTCAGCAGCAAGGAGCCCGACCCGCAGGTGGGATCGTACACAGTGGTGTCGCTGGTGTTGCGCGCATTGCCGATGCCGATGATGGCGGCCATGATGCGGCTCACCTCCGCCGGTGTGTAGAACTGCCCCTTGCTCTTGCCTCTCTCGGTGGCGAAGTGGCGCATGAGGTACTCGTAGGCATCGCCCAGGATGTCGTCGCCATCGGCGCGGTTCTTCCCGAAATCCAGCGCGGGGTTCTCGAAGATGCCGATGAGGTTGGTGAGGCGCTCCACCTTCTCCTTGCCGTCGCCCAGCTTGCCGGGGTCGTTGAAGTCCGGCATGTCGCTCAGCTTGTTGGCCGTGGCCAGCGGAGCGATGATGAGCTTGTTGATCTTGTCGCCGATCTCGGGGTCGCCCTTCAGCGCCACCATGTCGGCGAAGCTGCTGCCCTTGGGCACGATCACCGCACCATAGGGAACGTTGGCGTACTTATCGCTCACGTACTTCACGAAGAGCATCACCAGCACATAGTCCTTGTACTGGCTGGCGTCCATCCCGCCGCGCAGCTCGTCGCAGCTTTGCCAGAGGGAGGAGTAGAGGTCGGATTTCTTGAGGGGCATGGGGGTCTTTTGGCGCGAAAATCAATTCTACCGTAAAGGTCTTGAACGCGTTGCTTTCCTCAACTTGGGGACTGGGGCTGAGTGCATTGTTCCGTCTTACCGCTTTGGCGTTGTTCCATCGCAGAGGCCATCGCATGCACTACCGCGAATATCGCCATCGCTTCGTTATGCGTTACCAATATGTAAGACCAGCTTTCATGGCGATGAGGTAGCAGGCGAAGCGGGATGTGATACTGCGGTTAGCTTGCTCTTGATGCTGCATCATCCAACGTGTTGATAAGTCAACTTACCTGCAACATTAAAGTGTGCAGCATGGTGCTGTGTCTCGGTTTTACCATGGTATTGGCTCTATCCATGCCAGCTTGCGGGTGTGTACGAAGGGTGCTTGGGGAGCCTCTTCCTGGAGCACCTGCTTCGCCAAGTGCCAATCGAAAAAGTCGTGAGGGTGCAGGTCGAATAGGACTTGGCTGGCTCGTGAACTTACTTCATTCGCCATCAGGGCCTCGCGGATGTGTTTTCGCATCACCTCCTCGTTCCCCATGTCATTCCGGTCGCCATGAATGCTCATGGGAACAATGGTCATGCAAAAATGCGGATGGAGAATGGTGACCTTGTTGTGCTTGTTGCAGCGGTCCGCCGTTAGTTGTGGATCGAAGGCAAAATCCGGAAGGGATGGTATAGAAGTTCCATTTAAATCTAAACCACCCTCCACATGAAGATTATTCGGAAGGGATGTTAATTGTTCGCAAGAACTCAAATCCAGATAACCCTTCACATGAAGATTATCCGGAAGGGATGTTATTGATGAGCTTGATAAATCCAAATTACCATGAAAAACAATCTTTTCATAACGCTTATTATGAAATTTTGCAAATTTTTCAGAATCTCCATCAAATGCCCGAAATAATCTAAATTTAAACTCTTCAGCGTCTGTGTTCCAAACGTTTTTTTCTTCTTCTTGCTCAGGAGGAACATGATTTACAACTCTCTTCCGTGTGCCAACGAGACCGCCATAGGTGGTCAACGCCAAAATACCGAGGGTGACCAAGTGCAGGCGTCCTTCCCGCATATCGTTCTCTGGGTTTCCAGCATGCTCTTCCAGGCTTAAGTGGTGAAATACCATGGTGTTCATGTTCCCTGCGAATATCGGCATCACTTCGTTATCCGATACCCGAACACACCGCGGCGCGGTCACCCCATGCTCCACTCATTATTCCCGCATGGCATCGTTCATGCCGCTATCACCCCCTTACCGCACCACCGCCACGCTTCCCGCCCCCTCCTCGCGCCAGCCGATGAGGCGCGCGGTGTGGTCGCAGATGGTGAAGTCCTCCAGGT
>Ga0247843_1008846_pt1 | contig 11518 bp, 9 predicted proteins | sample LaCruzMarch2017__FD_192420 | JGI IMG/M metagenome (GOLD analysis project Ga0247843, IMG submission 192420) | Freshwater microbial communities from meromictic Lake La Cruz, Castile-La Mancha, Spain - LaCruzMarch2017_8m | ecosystem: Environmental > Aquatic > Freshwater > Lake | place: Spain...
CATTCAACCTTGGCATGCTTTAAGGCTTGACCATCCAAACTCAGCCCATGGCGCAAGAGCTGGAGTTTTTCAGCAGGGAACACCGCTTGCACGTCGGAGCTGATGGGGTCATCGTCGTCAATGCGGCTGAGTTGGGTCGGGGCCGCAGGCCTTTGCAATGGCCGCCCGGGGTAGGTTGCCGCGGCGGATGTGGCTGCGGCGGTGTTAAGTACGCCGGTGTAAATCACACGCACCAAATATTCTTTTTCCATCACCGCGTCTTCGCCAATCAATTGGCGGGCGATACGGCCATCTTGGGTAAGAACCAAAAGGCCGGTGGAATCAATGTCTAAGCGCCCTGCTGGAACCAAGCTTTTGAGTTGGCTGCCATGAAAGAAAAAGCGCGCATTGTCTTCGGCCCAGCGGTTGTGCGGCTGTACCAAGGTGATGGCGGGTTCATGGCCGTCTTCGGCTTGGCCACTCACCAAACCCAAAGGCTTGTTGATCAGCACGGTCACCAAATTGGCTTGTTGGCCTTTGGCGAGTTTGTCGATCTCAATCTTGACATCGGGCGCGACTTGCATGCCCATTTCAGCCACGCGACCATTGACCTTGACCCAGCCCTTGGCAATCCAGTCATCAGCTTCCCGCCGTGAGGCTAGCCCCAACTCCGCCATGCGTTTATTCAAGCGCAGCGTTCCGTTGGCCCCAAGGGCTGCGGTGTTGGTTTGTCCTTGAGGAATGGGAGCGCGTTGCGGTGGGGGAGCAGCCCGTCGAAAGGGGGGTGGAACTGTAGCGGGCGCTTCGGTTTTTTTGGAGTCAATCATGGGCTACAGAGTTAATAGGCTTGCAAGCCTTATTTTACGGGCTTTAGCGCAGAACCACTTGCGAGCGCAGCGCTGAAATGTCCAGTATCCGCAGCCCCCCGTATTCAACCCGAATCGATCCTTGTTCGGCCAGCGTGGTCAGGGCTTCATTGACCCGTTGGCGTGAGAGGCCTACCAAGTAGGCCAGCTCTTGCTGGGTGATGCGCAAGACCTCGCCTACCCCGGGGTACAAGACCGGGTTAAACAATGCAGCCAAACTTCGGGCGACGCGAACGTCGGGGTTATTCATCCGGTCAATTTCACGAGCGGCAATAAATTGGCCAAGCCGCTCGTTGATCTGGTTCATCACAAAGCGGTTAAACCCAATCGAGTGGTCTAACAGCCAATGAAAGGTGTCGATGTGCAAACCGGCGACACGGCTTTTGCGCAAGGCTTGGATGTTGTAGCGGTAGTTCTCCCGTTTAAGCGCCGTCCCCTCGCCAAACCAGCCGCCCGGAGGTACGCCGGTATAGGTCATCGTTTGCCCTTGCGCATTGTCGGTACTCATTTTGAGTAAACCATCAATCACCCCAAACCAATACGTGACGGGCCTCCCGGTGCGGCACACCATATCGCCCGGGCTGGCCTCGGCTACCTTTAAATCTGCAACCGCACGGTCTAGTTCTTCTGCACTGAGCAAGCGAATCCAGGGAATGGCGCTCAGTTCCCCTTGCGTCAAAGGCCGACGGCGTTGGTAGAGGGTGGTTTCATTGGTCATGGCGATTCTGATCAGAGCTTGATTGTCATGTTCGTGTTAGTTACAGGTGGTTTCAGGGCCGATCCCGTCAGTTAGCAGAAAGCGAAGGGAAAACACCTAGCGGATTGTGGCTTCAATTGTCGTTGGAATGACAACTTAACGTCAAATGCAGTCTTACTATCACCCCATATTCAACGCCTAGGCGCACCTTTTTGGTTTTTTCCTGGGTTGATTCAGGTCACAAGGATTTGGGATGCAAACGACTTTTCCGCAACTTTTATTGCAACACGCCAGCGAACGCCCTCTAGCGACCGCCATGCGTGAAAAGGAATATGGAATTTGGCAATCTCTCACTTGGAGTGACTTAGCTGTCATGGTGGAGCACCTCGCTTGCGGTTTACACCAAGCAGGGCTTCAACGCGGAGACCACATGGTGGTGGTGGGGGCCAACCGCCCGCGCTTGTACGCCACGATGCTGGCGGCGCAGTCGCTGGGTGCCATCCCTGTGCCTTTGTACCAAGACGCTGCCGCTGCCGAATGCGTTTTTCCGCTCAATAACGCTGAAGTGCGTTTTGCTTTTGCAGAAGACCAAGAGCAAGTAGACAAACTGTTGGAAATTCAACCGCAGTGTTCGCTTTTGACCCATATTTATTTTGATGACCCACGCGGCCTGCGCAGTTATGACGAGCCGGGTTTGGCTGCGCTCGATGAATTACTGGCGGCTGGCAAAGTTTTCGCGTCCGCCCATCCTGATTTCTTCAAAGAATCTGTGAATGGCGTTAAGCCAAGCGATGTGGGTGCCATGTTTTTTACCTCTGGCACCACCGGCAATCCCAAAGGCGTGGTGCACACCCATGATTCCTTGCTCAACCGCGCTCGCGCAGGCGCGGAGTTTGACCATTTGACCAACCAAGAAGAAGTATTGGCATACATGCCCGTGGCATGGATTGGACAAAATATTTTCAGCTACGCGCAGTGGTTGGCCTGCGGTTATGTGGTGAACTGCCCAGAATCTGCTGCGACAGTCACCATCGATTTGAAAGAAATCGGCCCGAGTTATTACTTTGCACCGCCAAGGGTGTTTGAAGGTTTACTCACCAGCGTGATGATTCGTATGGAAGACGCCAGTGCGCTCAAGCGCCGGATGTTTAAGTTTTTCATGTCCGTTGCGCAGCGTGTCGGGCCCAGCAAGATGTCTGGCCAGTCGCTGGGGTTTTTAGATGGTTTGCTTTACGCCTTGGGTAATTTTTTGGTCTACGGTCCCTTGCGAAATAACTTGGGGATGAGCCGTGTGCGCGTCGCCTATACCGCGGGTGAGGCTATTGGACCGGACTTGTTTAGCTTTTACCGCTCGATTGGTATTAACTTAAAGCAGTTGTACGGGTCGACAGAGACGGCGGTTTTTGTTTGTTTGCAACCCGACCATGAAGCCCGCGCTGACACGGTTGGCGTGCCATGCGCTGGCGTGGAGATTAAGGTGGCTGATAACGGTGAAATCTTAGTCAAGTCGCCCGGATTACTGAGGGAGTATTTCAAAAATCCGGGGGCCACAAGCGAAGTCTTAACCAACGATGGTTGGTACCACACCAGCGATGCAGGTTTTATCGATGCCCATGGCCATCTCAAAATCATTGACCGGGTGAAGGATGTGGGCCGTATCAAGGGGGGCGTTTTCGACGGCTCACTTTTTGCCCCTAAGTACGTGGAAAACAAACTCAAATTTTTCCCGCACATTAAAGAAGTAGTGGCCTATGGCGATGGCCGAGAAAAAGTGTGCGTCATGATCAATATTGACTTTGATGCCGTCGGAAACTGGGCCGAGCGGCGCAACCTCCCGTATGCGGGTTACACCGACTTGGCCCAAAAATCAGAGGTCTACCAGCTCATTAAAGAGTGTGTTGAAAAAGTCAATGCGGATTTGAGTGCCGACGCCTTACTCGGTGGTTCGCAAGTCAGTCGATTCTTGGTTCTACACAAAGAGTTGGATGCCGATGATGGAGAGCTCACCCGAACCAACAAAGTCAGACGCGGCTTTATTGCAGAAAAATACCAAGCGCTGGTGGATGCCTTGTACGAAGGTCGCACCTCCCAATTCATTGAAACCGTTGTCAAGTTTGAAGATGGTCGCAGCGGCAGCGTGAGCGCCACCTTGAAGATAGACGACTCCAAAACTTTCGCTCCTGTGAAAGCCGCGGCCTAACCCATGACCCAAGCACCATGAGCAAGAAAAAAATAGGCGAGGTCATCCTCGACGTCAAAAACATTTCGCTGAGTTTTGGTGGCGTGAAGGCGCTGACCGATATCTCCTTCAATGTCAAAGAGCATGAAATCCGCGCCATCATCGGACCCAACGGGGCTGGAAAAAGCTCGATGCTGAACTGCATTAACGGTGTCTATACCCCGCAGCAGGGCTCCATCGCTTTTCGCGGGCAAACCTTTAAGCATATGAACAGCCACCAGGTGGCGGTGATGGGGGTGGCGCGTACGTTTCAGAATCTGGCTTTGTTCAAGGGCATGAGTGTGCTCGACAACATCATGTCGGGGCGCAACCTCATGATCAAAAGTAACATCCTGCTGCAAGCCTTGCGCATTGGTCCAGCAGAGCGCGAAGAAACCATGCACCGCGAAGCAGTAGAGCGCATCATTGATTTTCTAGAAATCCAGGCCTATCGCAAAACACCGGTGGGGCAATTGCCTTACGGCCTGCAGAAAAGGGTGGACTTGGGTCGTGCGCTGGCGATGGAGCCACAAGTGCTTTTACTCGATGAACCCATGGCAGGCATGAATGTGGAAGAAAAGCAGGACATGTGCCGCTTTGTGCTTGACGTGAATGACGAGTTTGGAACCACCGTGGTGCTCATCGAGCACGACATGGGCGTCGTCATGGATATCTCCGACCGAGTGGTGGTGCTGGACTACGGCAAGAAAATTGGCGACGGCACCCCTGACGAAGTACGCAACAACGAAGACGTGATAAGTGCCTACCTTGGCACGTCACATTGAGGTAGATTTTTATGGCATTTTTTCTCGAAACACTTTTGGGCGGCCTGATGGCGGGCATGCTGTATTCGCTGGTGGCGCTCGGCTTTGTGCTGATTTTTAAAGCTTCGGGCGTGTTTAACTTTGCGCAAGGGGCCATGGTGCTGTTCGCCGCGCTGGCAATGGCACGCTTCTCCGAGTGGGTGCCTTTGTATCTGGGCATCGACAGTCTCTTTGCCGCCAACGCCATTGCCTTTGTTGGCGCTGGCATGGTGATGTTTTGCGTGGCCTGGGTAATTGAGCGCCTTGTGTTACGCCACTTGGTTAACCAGGAAGGCACCACGCTGCTGATGGCGACCCTGGGCATCACTTACTTCATGGAAGGCCTAGGCCAAACTATTTTTGGCAGCAGCATTTACAAGATTGATATTGGGATGCCAAAGGACCCGGTGATGCTTTTTGAAAGCACCTTTGAGGGCGGCATCATGATCAACAAGGAAGACTTTTACGCCGCTATCATCGCTGCTGCACTGGTGGCCTTGCTCAGCATTTTTTTCCAGAAGACGGCTACAGGCCGCGCACTGCGCGCAGTTGCTGACGACCACCAGGCAGCCCAAAGTATTGGTATTCCGTTGAACCGCATCTGGGTCATTGTGTGGTGCGTGGCTGGCGTGGTTGCTTTAGTGGCCGGCATGATTTGGGGCAGCAAGCTGGGCGTGCAGTTTTCGCTGACCACGGTGGCACTGCGCGCTTTGCCGGTGGTGATTTTGGGTGGGCTGACTTCGGTACCGGGCGCCATTGTGGGTGGCCTGATCATCGGCGTAGGCGAGAAGTTGTCCGAGGTATTTTTGGGGCCTTTTGTCGGCGGCGGTATCGAGATTTGGTTTGCGTATGTGCTGGCCCTGGGCTTCTTGCTGATTCGTCCGCAAGGCTTGTTCGGCGAAAAGATCATTGACCGCGTTTAAGAGATAAAAAAATGTTCTACAGAGAAAACGGCCAATTCAAAACCACCTATCGGGCGGATCAGCAGATCTTCCCGATCGCGCAGGATCGCCTGGCCTTGTTCATCATGTTGGCGATTGCCTTTATCGCTGTGCCAATGGTCGCCAGCGATTACATGTTTCGCGCTATTTTGATTCCCTTCCTGATCTTCTCGCTGGCCGCCGTGGGTGTGAATATTTTGGTGGGCTACTGCGGTCAGATTTCTCTGGGTTCCGGCGCCTTTATGGCGGTGGGTGCTTATGCGGCATACAACTTTTTTGTTCGCATTGAGGGCATGCCTTTGCTGATCGCCTTGGTGATGGGGGGCGTGTGCGCCATGCTGTTTGGCATCTTGTTCGGCTTACCGAGTTTGCGGGTGAAAGGCTTGTACTTGGCGGTGGCTACGCTGGCTGCGCAATTCTTTGCAGATTGGATGTTTCTGCGTATCCAGTGGTTTACCAATTACTCGCCTTCAGGATCGGTATCGGTGTCCAATCTACAAGTATTTGGTTTTTCGCTCGAGAGCCCCTTGGGCAAGTACATGTTCTGTCTGGCGCTTCTGGCAGTGATTGCGCTACTGGCAAAAAACCTGGTGCGTGGTGCTGTTGGGCGCGAGTGGATGGCTATTCGTGACATGGACGTGGCCGCCGCCGTGATCGGTATCCGCCCCATGTACGCGAAGCTCAGCGCGTTTGCAGTGAGCTCTTTTATTGTTGGCATTGCCGGTGCTTTGTGGGCCTTTATTTACTTGGGTGCGTGGGAGCCTGCAGCCTTTTCGGTGGACCAATCGTTCAGGCTGCTGTTCATGGTGATCATCGGCGGCATGGGCTCCATCATGGGCAGCTTCTTTGGTGCTGCGTTTATCGTGGTGCTTCCGATTTTCCTCAACCAGTTTCTTCCAGCGGTGGCCAGCTTGTTTGGCATCGAAATATCCACCGCTGGAATCTCGCATGCTGAGCTGATGATTTTTGGCGGTCTGATTGTGTGGTTCCTTATTGTGGAGCCGCATGGCTTGGCCAAACTGTGGTCCATCGCCAAACAAAAGCTGCGTTTGTGGCCGTTCCCGCATTGATTAGTGTTCCCTTTTCCCGTGTTCCCTTGTGTTTCATCATTTAATATTTTTTAGGAGAGACAAATGAAACTTCGTAAATTCGTACTCGCAGTTGCCGTGGTGGCCGCAGGTGCATCCGTTCTTACAACGGGCAATGCATTCGCTCAAGCCAAGGAGCAATTTATTCCTGTGCTGTCTTACCGCACGGGTCCTTACGCCCCCAATGGTGTGCCATGGGCTAACGGCTATGTCGACTACCTCAAGTTGGTCAATGCGCGCGGTGGTATCAACGGCGTCAAGCTGTCGTTTGAAGAGTGTGAAACCGGCTACGACACAGCGCGTAGCGTGGAATGCTACGAACGCCTCAAAGGCAAGGGCGCATCGTTTGTGCAGCCACTGTCGACTGGCGCAACCTTTGCCATCACCGAGAAAGCACCTGCAGACAAAATCTCTGTGGTGACCGTGGGTTATGGCCGCAGCGAGAGTGCCGATGGCTCCGTGTTCAAGTGGAACTTCCCTATCGCTGGCACATACTGGGTGGCTGCTGACGCCATCATGCAAGCCATCGCCAAAAAAGAAGGTGGTTTTGATAGCCTGAAAGGAAAGAAAATTTCCTTGGTCTACCACGACAGCCCGTTTGGCAAAGAACCCATTCCCCTGTTGCAAGAGCGCGCTGCCATGCACGGTTTTGCGCTGACGCTGCTGCCAGTGACAGCACCTGGCGTGGAGCAAAAAGCCACTTGGTTGCAAGTGCGCCAGAACAAGCCTGACTACGTCGTGTTGTGGGGCTGGGGTGTGATGAACTCTACCGCCATCAAGGAAGCCCAAGCCACTGGCTACCCCCGCGAAAAAATGTACGGCGTGTGGTGGGCTGGTGCTGAGCCTGACGTCAAAGACGTCGCTGACGGTGCCAAAGGCTACAACGCTGTGACTATGCAACATGGCGCAGAGCCACAGTCCAAGCTGGTGAAAGACGTGATGGCTATGGTCCACAGCAAAGGCCAAGGGACAGGGCCGAAAGATGAAGTGGGCCAGGTGCTTTACATGCGTGGCGCTATGAGTGCGATGCTGGGCGTCGAAGGGATCCGTGCTGCCCAGGACCGTTTCGGCAAAGGCAAGGTCATGAGCGGCGAGCAAGTGCGCTGGGGTCTGGAAAACCTGAACCTCACCCAGTCCAAGCTGGATGCACTGGGCTTTGCTGGTGTGATGCGTCCCATCAGCACCTCCTGCATGGACCACATGGGCGCGTCATGGGCGCGTATCCACACTTGGGACGGCAAGGCTTGGAAATTCACTTCTGATTGGCTGCAAGGTGATGAGCAAATCATCAAGCCTCTCGTCAAAGCAACCGCTGCCAAATACGCAGCCGACAAAAAGCTGACTCCCCGTACCCCTGCGGATTGCCAGTCTTGATGTGATGATTTTGGTGGCTCTTTGGAGCCACCAATTCTCAGCGTTGTGGGGTTTATTCAAAAAATGAAACCGCTGCGCTGACGATTGGTGAAGGCAAAAAACTTATGGATACACAAAATATCGTTCTCAATGTCAATGGCATTGAAGTCATTTACAACCATGTCATCTTGGTGCTCAAGGGCGTATCGTTACAGGTATCCCAAGGCAGCATCGTGGCTATCTTGGGCGGCAACGGCGCAGGAAAAACGACCACCTTGCGTGCGGTGAGTAATTTGCTCGCAGGTGAACGCGGCGCAGTGACCAAAGGCACTATCGAGTTGCGCGGCGAGCGGATTGAGAACCTGTCGCCAGCCGATCTGGTGCAACGCGGCGTAGTGCAGGTCATGGAAGGGCGTCATTGCTTTGCCCACTTAACAATTGAAGAAAACTTGCTCACCGGCGGCTACACCCGCAAGAGCAAGGCCGAGGTGGCAGTGAACTTAGAAAAAGTCTATGCGTACTTTCCGCGCCTCAAAATCCGACGAACCAGTCAAGCGGCTTACACGTCGGGCGGTGAACAACAAATGTGCGCTATTGGTCGGGCATTGATGGCCAACCCCACCATGGTCTTGCTTGATGAGCCGTCTATGGGCTTGGCACCGCAAATCGTTCAAGAGGTTTTTGAAATTGTCAAAGACCTCAACCAAAAAGAAAAAGTCACGTTCTTGCTGGCTGAACAAAACACCAACATGGCGCTTAAATATTCCGACTACGGCTACATCATGGAGTCTGGCCGCGTGGTGATGGACGGTGTGGCCAGTGATTTGGCTAATAACGAAGACGTCAAGGAGTTTTACTTGGGCGTGGGTGGCGGCGAACGAAAGAGTTTTAAAGACGTGAAGAGCTACAAGCGGCGTAAGCGCTGGTTGGCTTAATTCTTCTCACACATCACTAGGACACGTCTATGACCCTACATTTCGACGCGCTCGAAGCGCGCTCCCCTGCTGTGCGTGAAGCGGCCCTTTTGGCAGCCTTGCCATCGCATATCGCCCATGCCAAGGCCCATGCGCCAGCGTTTTCTAAGTCACTTCAACACACCACCGCTGCCGATATAAACAGCCGCGCTGCCTTAGCGCAATTGCCTGTGATTAGAAAGCATGAATTGCTTGAGCAGCAAAAAGCCTCTCGCGCTGCCGGTGGCAACGTGTTTGGTGGCTTTAGCGCGGCAGGATTTGGGAAAGCGATGCCCCGGGTGTTTGCAAGCCCCGGAACCATTTACGAACCTGAAGGCACAGCCAGTGATTATTGGCGCATGGCGCGAGCAATTTTTGCTGCGGGTTTCCGTTCAGGCGAACTCATTCACAACGGCTTTAGTTACCACTTTACGCCTGCAGGCTCGATGATGGAATCAGGAGCCCATGCGCTGGGGTGCACGGTCTTTCCCGGCGGCATTGGTCAAACCGAGCAACAAGTGGTCGTCATGGCTGAGCTTCAACCGGCAGGCTATATCGGGACACCCAGTTTTCTGAAAATCATTGTGGAGAAAGCTGCGGAAATGGGTGTGGCTTTGCCCAGCCTTCGTAAAGCATTGGTGTCAGGCGAAGCATTTCCGCCGTCCTTGCGGGATTGGATGACCGAGCGCGGTATTGATGCGTACCAGTGTTATGCCACGGCGGATGTCGGGCTGATTGCTTATGAGACTTCGGCACGCGAAGGTTTGATTGTTGATGAAAACGTATTTTTAGAAATCGTTCGACCGGGTACCGGTGACCCTGTTGCTGAAGGCGAAGTCGGCGAGGTGGTTGTAACTAGTCTGAACCCAACCTACCCCTTGGTCCGGTTTGGAACTGGCGATTTGTCAGCGGTATTGCCAGGACACTGCCCCACAGGGCGAACCAACACCCGAATCAAGGGCTGGATGGGCCGCGCCGACCAAACGACAAAAATACGCGGTATGTTTGTTCACCCCAAGCAGGTGGACGATATTGTCAAACGATTCCCTGAAGTGGTGCGTGCCCGTTTGGTGGTGAGTGGCGAAATGGCCAACGACGTGATGACGCTCAAGGTAGAAAGTGCTGTCGCACCCGAGGGGTTGGCGCAGCGGATCAGTGAGGCGGTTCGAGACATAACCAAGCTGCGTGCGAGCGTAGAAATGGGTATGCCGGGGAGCCTCCCCAATGACGGCAAGGTCATTGAAGACGCCCGAAGTTACCAATAAACCGCTTTTTAGCGGGTGCGTCCCGCGAGGGACGGCTAAGTAGTTACGAGCATTACTCAAGTATGGTTAAAGGCGATAGACTGATCCCCTCACATTTCGGAGTTCTCTGATGAAAAAACTATTCGTTGTAAGCGCCATTTCGGCTTTGTTTTCTGTGGTCGGCTACGCCCAGACCTATCCCTCTAAACCGATCTCGCTGGTTGTACCGTTTGTGGCCGGCGGCCCAACGGACCGCGTGGCTCGCGATTTGGCAGAAGCCATGCGCAAGCCTTTGGGCGATGCCACCATCATTATTGAAAACGTACTCGGCGCAGGTAGCTCGATTGGTGCCAACAAGGTAGCCAAAGCCTCACCCGATGGTTACACCATCATGCTCAACCACATTGCCATGGCGACCATGCCCAATTTGTTGCGCACCATGCCTTTTAAAATCGACAGTGATTTTGAATACTTGGGCATGATCAATGAAGTGCCAATGACCGTGATTTCAAAACCTACCTTGCCAGCAAAAAATTACAAAGAGCTGGTGGCTTGGTTAAACCAAAACAAGGGCAAGATCAATCTCGGTAATGCTGGGGTGGGTTCGGCATCGCATCTGTGCGGTTTGATGTTGCAGAACGCCTTGCAAATTGACATGGCTGCGATTCCCTACAAAGGAACTGCGCCCGCGTTGACTGACCTGATTGGCGGTCAGATCGACATCCTGTGCGATCAGACGACCAACACATCCCCTCAAATTGAAGCTAAAAAAGTGAACGTCTACGGCGTGACAACTTCTAAGCGCTTGACCACGGCTGTCTTGAAAGACGTACCGACTTTGCAAGAGTCCGGCCTCAAAGGTTTCGATGTGTCCATCTGGCACGGTTTGTACGCTCCCAAGGGAACGCCAGCGGACGTGATTGCCAAACTCAACAACGCATTGAAAGTGGCTTTGAAAGACCCAGACTTTATTAAGAAACAAGAAGCCCTGGGCGCAGTCATCATTACTGATAAGCGCGTAGAACCTGCTGAGCACAAGAAATTTGTTACCTCAGAAATCGCAAAATGGGGTCCTGTGATCTCTGCGGCCAAGGTATACATCGACTAAGCAGACCTTCGCCCCATCTGCCAAGCGCAGGCTTTTACAAAAGCCTGCGCTTTATTTTTTTGTCCCAGGTGCGCACCAAAATTTGTGTGTCGCCTTCATACGCTTCAAGCCGACCCGTGATATGCCAATGGGTTTTGCTGGCGGTCATGCTGCTGTAGGTTTCGGTGCGAACCACCCAGTTGCCGCGCGATGTTTCCATAGACCAGTGGCATTCTTGGCGGGCTGACAAAGGATCTTTGGGCATGATGCGGTAATACTCACGACCCCG
>Ga0247843_1008850_pt1 | contig 11514 bp, 9 predicted proteins | sample LaCruzMarch2017__FD_192420 | JGI IMG/M metagenome (GOLD analysis project Ga0247843, IMG submission 192420) | Freshwater microbial communities from meromictic Lake La Cruz, Castile-La Mancha, Spain - LaCruzMarch2017_8m | ecosystem: Environmental > Aquatic > Freshwater > Lake | place: Spain...
TTTGCGGGGGCGCCTGCCTTCGCTTGCCCGGGGTGCAGGCGCGGGACGCGACCAACCCCGGTCCGAAGCGAGGACGAGACCCCAAAGAATGCCGAGAAAATATGATGAAGATGAGACCAGAGGACAGGCGTAGATGCCGTGGAGCCGATCCAAGCCGCCGGCCACCGGCCTGCCGTGGCCGCTGGACACGCCGCCTGAACTGCGATCGGGTGCACCGCCTGCGCAAGCAGGAGGCCCAGTCGATGACCGAGCCACCGAGGATTACCAGCTCACGTATCGACTGCTCGCGCGCGGCGCCCGTGACGGCGTCGTGCCGGTGGTCGCCGCGGTGCCCGGGGCGCAGGTGTGCACCGAGGCGCCGCGCACGCTCGCGGGCTTCGTGCGCCAGCGCACGCGATGGTTCGCTGGGTTTCTGAGCCCCCTCGCGCGGTTTCGGGGGCTCGTCGGCGAGCGTCGGGCGGGGGCCTTCGGGCTCGTGCGGCTGCCGCTCAAGGTCGCGGAGGCCACGCTGCCGGTGCTCACCCGGGCGACGTTGCTCACGGGCCTGCGCGCGGCCCTGCGGGGTGCGAGTTCGCGGAGATGGCCGACCTGCGCGACGCCGGCTGCGTGGCCAGGGCGGGGTCCCGGGAGCTTCTGCCAACGCTTGCGGGAGCGGGTACTACGGGCAATGGATTCTCTGGAAACCCGAGCGAATCCGTGCCGACGACGGTGCCCCGTTGGTGCTCCGATCGGCCATGGGTGCAGTGGGGTCTGTGGCAGCTCGCGGACCGGAGCCCGGACGCCGCGCGCGAGGCGTTTCGGCGTGCCGCGGAGATCGACCCGGGACGGCGGGACGCGCGGTGTTTCCTCGAGCGTCACGCGACCGCAACCTCGCCCGGAAACAGGGCTTTGATGGACCGCCATGCCGCCTGCGGAACGCGCAAGACTCGCCTGGCGAGAGAAGGCGATCCGTCACAGCGCTCGCACGGTCCGGACGATCGGATCGCTGTCGAAGCTGTTGTAAAGCAGCGCCTCGGCGCGCGAGGGCTCCCCCGCGGGGACGGTTACCGACAGCGAGATCGTCCGACTTCCCCGCGGCGGGATGGTCGTGTCGCGCAATACGTGGCGGTCGCGCTCGGCGCGGAAGAACACCGCCGGGTGGGACGCGAGGCTCGACTCGTCGGGCGGCCCGCTGTCCACGAGGGTGGCGCCCTGGGCGTCGAGGACGCGCAGTTGCACCCACGCGTACCGCTGGACGGTCTCCATCCCCGGGAACAGGTGCCCGATACCATCGTTCGCAACCGTGACTCGGACCGTGACGCGCGCCGCCGCGCGGTCCACGGCGTCGATCTCGATCCGAAGACTGTGCGCCGCGAGGTCGTGCTCCCGTCGCGCTCCATCGTCGTCCTGGCCTTGACGCATCGCGCGGACGTTTCCCCCGAGAAACAAGTGGCTTCGATGCTGTGCTCGGACGTCGCCCCAGGGGACGTGGGCCCCTGGCTCGCGCACCGGTCGACCCGTGACGCGCGTCGCCATGTGGCAGTCCTGACAGGTCACCGACGGCGCGTATGTGCTGTCCTGCCAGCTTGCATACGTCGTATCCGGGAGGGCCCCGTGGCACGTCTGGCAGATCTCCGAACGATCCATCAGGGGCGTGTGGTAGTCGCGACGGTGCATCTCCGGACGCCATCGGATCAACAGATTGCCGAGCGATCGGGCGAACCGGCTGTCGGCCCCCTGGCCGAGATAGCGGCGCACGGACTCCGGCGCGGGCTGGTACTTCGGCATGACGTACGAGGCCCTGGTCGAAGTTCCAACCGAGATCGGCGCGCGGCGGAGCGTGTGGCAGAACGAGCAGGTGATCCCGTCCCGTGTGGGTGCCGGCGCGGTGAGTGCGGGACGCGGATCGTCGCCGAAGTACGTGACCGGTAGGTGGCAGCGTACGCAGGCGCCGCTAGGATCGTTCCCGCCGAACTGGGCGATGTCGGTGTCCGCGCCCTCGGGGCCGCCCCGTCCCAGCCGCCTGATGGCGTCCACGAATTGCTCGCGAACGACTGGGAGCGCCAGCGAGCGCGCGTGCACCGAGCGACTCCACTCGGCGTAGTTTTGCGTATGGCACTCGCCGCACCAAGCAGCACTGTCGAACCCCGAAAGCGCCCGGAGGCGACCGTCGAGCGGAGGCGAGCGCGGCCAGACCGCCTCGCTCGGGATCACCCACCGCGCCGTGCTCGAGATCGCCGCCGCGCTCGCTAGCATCCCCGTGACAAGGAGCGCCAGCGCACGACGCCTCTCGAGCAGGAGGTGAAGCGCGAGCGCGAGCGCCGGGAGCATGGCGACGCGCAGGTGGAGGTTGCCGAGGCGCGTGCCTTGTCCGACCCAGAGGGCGACGATGCCCGTTGCGCTTGCCAGTAGCGTCACCGCGACGAGGGCCCAGCGGAGGCCCAGGCGAGGCCCCCCAGCCGCGACGCGACGAAATCGCCGGAAGTGCCGCACGCCCCACGGAGCGAGCAGGGGGAGCGAGAGGATGCCGACCAGCACATGCACGATCACCACGCCCTGGGTTGTGGCGAACGCGACCCGGTCGGGAACGATCGCAAGCCAGGTACCGCTCGCGAACAAGAGCGCGAGCGCGCCCAGTACGAACCGGTCTAGCCTGACGCGAGGCCGACCAGGCGAGACGGGTGCGACCAGGGGGGATGCCGGGGTCATGGCGCGTGTTGGGGAGATGGAGTCCAATCGCGCCATCGCGAACGAGATAGCAACTGCAACGACCCGCCCTGTCAAGACCTCGCAACGAGGTCGACGGGAACCTCTTTGACGGCGTGGCGACCTGCGGGGGACACCGGCTGCGGGTGGATGTCCACGGGGACACCAGGTTCGTCGCCCCCGTCGGACGACTCGGCTTGTACCTCAGTGCTGCGGCAGCACCGCGAGGGTGCGCGTCCGGAGCCGCTCGCTCGCGAACTGCTCCATGGCCCGGAAGGCTCGGGACACCTTGGGATTCCGCACTCCCCGACGCAGCGCATGCGGAGGGCGTCGCGGGAGACCGCCGCGATCCGGGTTATTGGCATCGACAGCGGGCCCGCTGCTCCGGAAGCTGCGGTGCATGGGCTCGAAGAAGTCAGCCAGACGTGAGTCGCGGACCTTGCCGGTGAAGCCCGGCCTCGACACGGGGGAGGTGCGGTTTTCAATGAACCGCGGCTTCGTGATCATCGGAGGCGCTGTCGGCGGACTCATCTGCCTCGGGCCGTCTGTCGCGTGGCCGCTGGGTGTACTCCGGGGAGAATCTGTGACTGACGGCGCTGGAGTTCTGGCCCTGGTCACGGCCCTCGGGTGGACGGGAATGACGCTCCTGGTGCGCGCCATCGTCGGCCCACGCCTGGTGTTGTCTGGCGGCGAGCTGCGCGAGAACCGTTTCCTCTCTTCGAGGACGATACCGCTCTCGGCGGTGACGTCGGTCGACCGCGTCGCGGGACGGGTCGACGCGGTCAAGCCGAGGCGGGTCGACGAGCTGTACCTGTTTCGCGGGCACCGGGAAAAGCCGTGGGTCATCGACCTTGGCATGGTCGAAGAGCCCACCCAGTTCATCGACGCGCTCCGCGCCCGGTGCCGCGCGACGTACGGGTCCTACAGCCCGCAGGACGCACCGCCCTGGGCTCGAGGTTGAGCGACCCTCACCTGGCGACTTCGCCCTCCGGCCTCAGCACGATCCGCACGGTTACTGCTCGGTGGAGACACAACCTTCTGGCCACCGTGGTGGTGTCGCTGCGGGCCGTGCACGGCGAGAAGAAGGTCGATGGGGAGGTCGCGGGATACCTGATCGCAAACGGTGCATGGGGCGTCCAATGAGGCACCCCGGCGGGCACGGATTCGCTCGGTTTTACAGAGGATCCATGATCAAGGACACCGTCCCGCGAGCGCTGCCAGGAGCGTCCCTGGACGCCGCCCTGGCACAGCTCGCCCGAGCGGATCTTGGGCACCATCGAGTCGCCGCGCGGCCGAAACGCCACGGTCTCTCCTGCCTTGAGCTTCGCGATGTGTCCCGTGGCCCATCCCCAGGGCGGCGTCCCATGCGGCGACGGTCGCTCAGCGCACGGGCCCAGCGCCAGCGGCGCGTCAGCCCTCGAGCGACGGGCGCGCGAAACGCAGCGCGTCGAGGGCGACGCTCGACGGCGGCGGCGACGAAGCGCATCGCCTCGGTGCCGATGTGTCGCCCCTCGCCTCGGCGCGTGGCCCCGAGTTTGCGTAGACTGCCGCCACGCGCTGCACCACGCACGCCTCTCCCATCGAAAGGAACTCCATGCGAACGCTCTCCATTCCTCTTCTCATGCTCGCGGCCTCGTTGGGATGCTCCCCTGCGCCCGAAGGCAGCGCGACGAGCATCACGCCCGACACGTACCCGAGCGAGAGCGCCGCGGCCGTCTGTCGTGCCTTCTTCTCGTGCCCCACCAACGGCCTCTTCGAGGAATTTCGACTGCGCTTCGTCGACGAGGCGACCTGCCGTGCGACCTACCTCCGCGCCTTCGACGCGGACACCGCCGACCTCGTGACCCTCGCGCGCGGGACCTCGGTGCGCCTCGACCCCGCCGCCGCGCGTCGCTGCTTCGACATCGTGCGGGCGTGTTCGCTGCGCGACCCGAACGGCGCGTGCGAGTCGATCTTCGTGGGCACCATCGCCCTCGGCGGCGCGTGCCGGCGCCAGGAGCAGTGCGCAGGCGACGCGTACTGTGACACCGGCGATGACGTCGACCGCGGCCCGACCTGCCCCGGCACCTGCCGCACCCGCGTCGCGCTCGGCGCCGTGTGCACCAGCTCGGCACAGTGCACGCGCGTCGGCGTACAGGGAAACGCCGTCTGCGAACCCTTCGAGTCGACCACGCGCTGCATCGATCAGCGCGAGACGAACACCGCGGGCGTGGGACAGCCCTGCGCCGGGAGCGTGACGTCGGGCAACGTCGAGACTTTCGCCAACTGTCAGGCGGGCCTCACGTGCGTTCTCAGCGCCACCTCGGGCATGCTTCCGCCTACGACGGGCACCTGTCGCGCGCCCATCGCCCTCGGCGCCGAGTGCTCGCCGATGGGCCCCGGGTGCGCGGGCGCCGCCCAGTGCAGGCCGACGGGGCCTGGCAGCGTCACGGGCACGTGTCAGGGCCTCACGGTGCAGAACACCGCCGGACAGCCCTGCGACAGCAGCCGCCAGTGCAACTCGCTGCGGTACCTCGTGTGCCGCGACGGCACATGCCAGAGCGTGGGCACGGGCGCCGTGGGCACACCCTGCGCGATCGGCACGGACGTGTTCCTGTGCAACGCGGGGCTCTACTGCGACACGAGCGGCACCTCGTTCACCTGCCAGCCGAAGCTCGCCGCGGGGATGCCCTGCAGCGACCCCGACGCCTGCGTCTCGGGCGCGTGCTCGGGCGAGCCGAGGGTGTGTCAGATCAACATCTGCCGGTGAGTGCGCGGCGCACGCGCGCGCGGCGAGTCGAAGACCGGGGCTCCACGGTGCTTGACCGTCGCGCCGCGTTGGACTTCTTGTTCTCGACGACCGGCGCGGGTGCATCGGGCGTCCAATGGGGCACCCCGGCCCGGCACGGATGTCGAGCCGCCGTTGGGCGCCGCGGAGCCACGGCCGCCGACTCCAGGGATCTGCGCGTTCGGTTACGGCGAGGGATTCATGGGCCGGAGGAAGATCAGCGAGGGTTCCCAGATCGGGTCTGGGAAGGGGGCGACGCGAAATCGGCGCACGGCTTCTTCCAGACAGGGCCCCATGGGCGGCGCGGCGAACATCCCCCGCACGTGCACGTGGACCACCTGACCGGTGGCACCTGAGAAGCGCGGAATGATCGTGACGGTCTGCCCGTCGGTGCCCTCCACGCCCTCCACGCAAGCCCGCACGCGGTTGCGAAGGAAGGTGAGCAAGCGCACGTAAACCTCGTGTCGGGGATGCCTGTCCGGCTCCCGCGGGCTCGGCCGATCGCTCTCCGCCGGGACGTCGCTGGTCGTCGCGATCATGGCCGCCACACTGGCGTCGCCGTCGCCGTCGGGCGCTGCGCCCGCTTCCACTCCCGCATCGGAGGACGCGGGCGGCTCGACGAGCACTGCCGTGCTGGCATCGACGACCTGCACGCGGACGACCCGGGACTCGACCGGGCACGTAGGCACGGCCGTCGCGCGCAGCGTGGCGGTGGCGCGCAGCGCCGCCGAGAGGCTCTCGGAGGCGCGTGAGATGTAGACCAGGCCCGTCGTCACGCAGACCGTCAGGCACACCGCGATGAGGGCTGCAGCCACGGCCATGCGTCGCGTCGCCTGCGCGAAGACGCGGGCCGCGTCGAGGGTCGCGGGGGCTAGGCTCGAGGCGACGGTCGAAGGGTCGGGGGCGTCGTGGGGGAGCGCGGCCCGTGGCGCGGGCTCCGGGGTGGGGCCTTCGGGCGGCGTGACCGTCTCGGGCACGTCGCGGGGCTCCGGGGTGGAAGCGTTCTCGGCGGGCATCGCGGGTGGGCCGGAGTCCCGCGGCGGCGGCGGCGGCGGCGGCAGGGAGCGACGGGCCACATGGGCGGGCGGGGCAACGGCGGATCCGTCGTCGTCGGTCGCGAGGCCGCCGGGGGTGGCGGCGGCGGCGGCGTCGCGCAGGGGCGCTGCAGCGTGGCTCGCGGATTCGAGCACCTGCAGAAACTCCGTGGGGAGCTCTTCCGGCTCGACGTCGTCGCGCGGGGTGACCAGAGGGGCCGGCACGGGCGTGGGGTTCTCGACCTCAGAGACCTCGGGGTCGGGGGCCTGCGCGGAGAGGGCGGGAGGGGTGTCGGTCACCGCGAACGGCGCCGGCTCCGGGAAGCCGAAGAGATCGAACGAGGGGGCGCCCTCGTCGGGAGGGCCTGGCCGCGCCGTGCCCTCGGAGTTCAGCGCCTGCAACAGGTCGTACGCGAAGGACTGGACCGTCGGATAGCCTTCGCCCCGGGCGACCCCGAAGGCCCGTCGGAACACCGCATCGACGGAGGCCCCGAGGTCGTCCCGATACGGTGAGACGATCGGGAGCGCTTGCTCGCGCAGCGCCCGCGACAGATCGATGGCGGATCCCTCGGCGAAGGGCAACGTCCCCGTCAGGAGTTCGAACATCAGCGTCGCGAGGGCGAACGCGTCGACCGCGGGCGTCGCCGGAAACGCGATCTCGGCGGGCGTCCGGTACCCCGGCTGCGGCGACGCGGCGACGAAGCGGTCGGTGACGAACCCGGCGGTCACGAGCGCGTGGAGGAAACCGCACTCCAGGACGTGCACCTCGCCTTCTTCGTCGAGCACGATGCGATCGGGGGTCAGCGCCCGGTGGAGGACCGGCGGCCGCTGCGCGTGCAGTTCGGCCAGAACGCGTTCGATTCCGGCCAGCACGGTGCAAGCGAGGCGAAGCGACCGGTCTGGCGCGGACGCGATGATCTCGCGCAGCGTGCTGCCGGGACGCCGCGCGGTGATCACCACCGGACCGGTTTCGCCGACGCCGAACGCGATCAACGGGGGAATCCCCGGAGTGGCCAAGCGCGCGAGGCGCTCCAGCTCCAGTTCGAAGACGAGCGTCGCTCGTTCGGATCGCGCGATGGGGGCACTGTGCGCAGCCCAGACGGTGAACATCTCCCCGGGCTCGCGGCCGCGCGCGAGGTGCACCGAGGTGAGCGCGTCAGCGCGCAACCGACGCTCGATCACGCACCGCCCGAGGACCACGTCGCCCCAATCGAGGTCGCCCAAACTGTTGAGAGCCTGGTCACTGGTTCGCAAGATCAAATCACTCTGAAGGGGATCTTAAGTGTGTTTCGACGGGTCGATGGGATGCCGGGACGTGGGCGCCAGTCTTCGGTCCGGGGGTTCGCGGGTCGCGCGCCGCTCGACCACGGAAGCGTCGTGGCCGCCGCGAAACCCTGCCGTCCGCGGCGGCATCGCGCGCGCGCACAGGGCAACGATCCCTCATCGGCCAGAGGGTCACCGGGCATCGTGGAGGCGGAGCCGCTGCCTGCGCGGCGGCGAGCTGGGCTGGCGGTCGATACGCACGGTAGAAATCGCTTCGGAGGCCCTATCCGCAGGGCTTTCCCACTACGTCTTGTCGGCCTGCGGGACTTCCATCGTGAGATCCGAGGCCTGCGGACCGTACACCAGGATCATCCGGCCTACCACCGGCACGTCCTCCGCTTTCACCTTCGGGACCCATTGCCCCCATCCGGCTGTCCCGGGGGCCCGGTCGCAGGCGGATCGTGTTGCCGAAGTACGCCTGCGACGCGAGCGTGGGCGCGGTGATCGCGGGCCACGAGCGCGACGAAGGCCATCTCGCCGGTGCCCGCGCCGCCGAGGCGAACGCCCGCGAGCGAGTAGCCCGACTGGATCCGGTCGGGTCGCTCGCCCGTGGCGCGCCGGACCGCAGGTGTTCATCGTGGCGACGGCGGTGCGCGCGCGCGTGTCGCCGTGGAGGAGCCAGTCCATGGCGATGCGCCACGGGGTGCGGCAAGAGTTCCAGGAGTAGGCGCCGTCGTCGGCGGACTCGAGCCAGCGCGCCGGGGCGGGCACCGGACGGCCGGCGTTCATGCCGACCGCGAAGTCCGGGAGCAGCCCCGTCAGAAGGCCGATCGCGCTCGCCGTGTGATCGCGCTGCAGCGTCGCGACGACCTCCTACTCGCGGTCGGGCGCGGCGGTCGTGCGCGCGGCGCCGCTGGCGGTCGCGAAGGCGCGGAGGTGGTCGGGCATGAAGTCCGAGAGCCGCGTGCCGTCGCGGTCCGCGACCGTCCGCGCGGCGTCGCGCGCCTGGCCGCTGCGCGCAGAGCGCGAGGTGCAGCTTCAGCTCCGTCGCGGCCTTCGCCCCCGCGGATGACCCGCCCGGCCCGGTCGAGCAGCACCAGGTCGCCCTCGCGGAGCATCCCCTGGTGCACGCCCGACGGCGTGCAGAGCAGCCGGCCGTCACCGACGCGCGCGGACAGGTCGCGGTCCGTGGGCCCGATCAGCCCGCGCTCATGGAGCACCCGCGCGGCGTCGCAGAGGGCCTTGCGCAACGCGGGCTCGGTGACGGGTGGGCGCACCGCGCCGCACCTCGATCACAACTCCGTGGCGGCCTCGGTGTCGGCGCCAGACCCTCCCCGCAGGCGCATCGCGAGCACCAGGATGACCACCATGAGCCCGCCCTGCAGGTCGCTCACATACTCCGGCAGCGCGACGCCCGCGGCGGCCCCCGCGAGGCTCAGCACCACCCACCCGAGCATCGCGCGGTGCACCATCATCGCGCCCACCGCGGATGACACCGCCGTGAGCAGCATGTCGTTGACGAGCACCGCGTGCACCGGCGTCTCGAGCTGCGCCGCGAACACCCGGTTGACCAGCGAGGCCACCGCGATGGCCACGAAGGCCCCGACCACCCGGTGCCCGATGCTGTTCTGGAGCAGCCGGCGGCGGGCCAGCACGATCATCGCGGTGAGCACCGCCACCACGATGCCCTCGTACAAGATCAGGTCGTCGTGCGTGAGCTGGCCCGGACCGCCCGGCTGCAGGTGCGGCACCGCGGCCAGCACCGCGCCGAACACCAGCACCACCGAGAAGAAGGCGGTGCGCGAGCCCGCGCCGACGGCGAGGTCCTGGTCGCGCTCGAGCTGACGCAGGCGGTCCTGCGCCGCGCGGCGCGCCTCGAGCCGGGTGCCGAGGGCGTCGAGCTTCGCCGCCAGGTCGGGCCGCTCGCCGCCGATCTCCGCCAGCGTCGTGCGCGCGGCGTCCTCGCTCTCGTTGCGTAGATTCACCTCGAACATGCGCTCGAGGCAGACGCCCATGCCCGCCCGCGCGTCGGGGTTGTCGGGCCACTCGCGCAGCGCCTGCGCGAACCCGAACCGACACTCGGTCAGCAGCGTGTGCAGGCGCCGCCGATCGTCCGGCGTCTCCGCGGCGGCGAGCGGCCCCAGGGCCTCCGCCAGGCGGGCCGCGGCGGTCGCGCCCAGGGCCGTCGACGCGCGGTGCCGGAGGTAGTCGGTCACCGCCTGGCGAAACGCCAGCACCGTCGGGTATCGCTCCGACGGGTTCGCCCGCGTGGCCCGGTTGCAGATCGTCGCGAGCTCCGTCGGGACGTCGTCGCCGTAGACGTACGGCTCCGAGCGCAGCGCCGCGACCACGACCAGCGAGAGCGTCGCGCCGCTGTGCCGCGGCACTCCGGTGACCACGCAGTGCAGCGTCGCGCCGAGGAGGTAGACGTCCGAGCGGGCGTCCATGGAGTCGGCGCCGTCGCCGATCATCTCCGGCGCGAGGTAGCCGGGGGTGCCCGCCACCGCGACGCCCTGCGTCCGCGCGCAGCCGTCGGGCCCGGTGCGCAGCGCGATGCCCCAGTCGCAGAGGTACACCTCACCGTACTCGCCGATCATCACGTTCTCGGGCTTGATGTCCCGGTGCAGCACGCCGTGGCGGTGCGCGAAGTGCACGGCGTTGCAGACCTGCACCAGCACCTCGAGGTGCGCCACGAGGCGGTCGTCGGACAGGGTCTCGAGGCGGGACCAGTACGGGTGCGCCGCGTCGCGCACGAGGTCGTACCAGGCCACCCCGACCACCCGCTTCATCACCAGCACCGGGAGCCCGTCCGGGCCGACGCCCAGCGCGTGCACCGGGACGATGTTCGGGTGCTCGAGCGATCCCATCAGCACCGCCTCGCCCATCAGCGCGTTGGCGGCGACGAGCCCGCCGTCGGGCCGCGCGATCTTCACCGCGACGTCGCGCTCGAGCGACTGCTGCCAGGCGCGATGTACGGTCCCCATGCCGCCCTTGCCGAGCACGCCGAGCAGCACGATGTCGGGGTCGGAGTCGAGCGCCGCATCGACCGGTCGAGGGTCCACGGAGAGCATCGGGAGCCGTTGGCCGCTCGGCGACGCCGGCACGGTCTCCGACGAGGGCGCCGGCGCGGTCTCCGACGAGGACGCCGCCGCGGGGGCCATCGACACGAAGCGCCGCGTCGCGCTGTGGGCGTCGAAGGGCACGTCGGCGAGGCCCAGCGCGCGCAGAGACTCGTGCAGCCCGCCCGCGGGAACCGAACCGCCGTCACCAGACCCTTCACGCATCGCCGTCCGCGGGAATCTCGCACGGCGACGCCCGCCGTGTCGCCTGTGCGCGCACCTCGTCCGGAAGGACGCCCGGCGCGCGCGGGCGTTGCGTGGGCGCGAGGCCGTCGCCCATGGTGGGGAAGGTCGCGGGCTCATGGCCCGACGCGAAAGGTACGATCGCTGATGGCGCGCGAAGACAGCGTCAGGTGATGCCGCTGGAGAGCTTGCTGGCACGACGCCGTGATCAACCGCGGCGCCCTCGTCGCTCGCGGGGTTCAAAGAGAGCCCGACGTACTTCTCGGCGGGCACCGCGCTCGTGGTCGAGGCGATGAAGCGCCACGGGGTGCCGCGAATGGTCGTGCTCAAGAGGTGTTGATCGATGTCGGACCGAGGCAGCGTGGCGCGGCGCGAGCCAGGCAAGGAAGAGCGATGAAACCGCACTCCCTGTGCGGTGAATCGCTCTGACGCCGCATGGCGACGTGCCCCGCCGCGTTGCCGA
>Ga0247843_1008851_pt1 | contig 11513 bp, 12 predicted proteins | sample LaCruzMarch2017__FD_192420 | JGI IMG/M metagenome (GOLD analysis project Ga0247843, IMG submission 192420) | Freshwater microbial communities from meromictic Lake La Cruz, Castile-La Mancha, Spain - LaCruzMarch2017_8m | ecosystem: Environmental > Aquatic > Freshwater > Lake | place: Spain...
ACTATTTCTTTAATTTCTTCGCTGAAGTTAGAGAAATATTTCCAGGATTGAAAATAGCCCCGCAAATAAACTGAACCAGCAATATTTTCAATACTTTTGTCATACATAAAACTTTTTTCTTGAAAAGTTTTATGCAGTCCACCTCTCAGAATTCGGTTTTTCGCCGACTTTTGGGGTGATCTCACGCTTCCGCCGTGATTCATGTTTCCTAGCTGAAATCCATGCTGTGTAAGTCTTGAAGTATCCAAACTCAGACCAAGAGATAGTTTTCTTGAGACCGCATATGCGCATGACCATCCGAAAAGTTGGTTGCCGAGCCCTCCTTGCAGTTCAACCTGTATTCCCAAGGTGCCCGAATTATCTCTCACTTTTTAAGTCTATCTATATTCAAGAGATTTATTAGTATTTGGATTAGGATTTGCTGTGTGAGCGGTACAAGAAATGCCTTTTCAACCGTTGTAATTCCCGTATTTAATGGGGAACAATATTTAGAGGAGTCTCTACTTAGTGTCTCTAATCAGATTTGTAGTTATGATTTTGATGTTTTAGTTCTAAATGACGGATCAACTGATAGATCAGTAGAAATCGCTCTAGATTTCGCTTCCAGGTTTACAAATTTTAAAGTCCTCGATTTACCAAAATTGGGGTTGGTTGGGGTTTTGAATCGCGCCCTAGAAGTCGTAGAAACCAAATACATTTCAAGACATGATGCAGACGACATCATGGTGGAAAATAGAATTGAGATTCAGATTCAACAGATACTTGAGAATCCCGAAATAAATTGTGTAGGTGGTCAAATAAAGGCCTTCTCGGGGTCCAAGCAGTTTGAGGAACTAAAAGTAAATTTCTACCCACTGGGCAACATGGAAATTAAGTCTCAGTTGATGAGAAAGAATGTGTTTGCTTCGCCCACAGTAACCTATTGTCGAAATTGTGCGTTGAAACTAGGTGGTTACAGAAGTTTATGCGATGGAGCTGAGGATTACGACTTATGGCTGAGAATGGCTGCGCGAGGAGCTATGCGAAATGACTCGAGTATCCTAACTCTGTATCGAATACATTCCGAACAAGTTACTCAGTCAAAGAAATTAAAGGTTTACCGGGCGACTTTTTTGGCAAAGATTTTCTCTTTGGTTGGATCTGAACTTGGCCTTAAGAAACCCAAACTTACTGGACTTGACTGCCACTTACCATCTGATTTTTCTCGTAATCAGAAGCTTTCATTATTGTATTTTCTTGCCCTCGATTTTTTAAGGTTTATTCGAGTCACATTTACGCCAAATAAAGTGCGAGTATGAGTACTGTTGATGTTGTAATTCCTGTCTTTAATGGCGCACGATTCCTGGTTGATGCAATAACTACCGTTTCTAAGCAATCACATCCAATAAATCAAGTTATTGTGGTTAATGACGGTTCGACGGATGACACACCTCTAATTCTTAGAGATTTGCTAACTAAACACCAGAATTTACATGTGATAGAGACAGATCATTGCGGTTTATCAGCTGCCAGGAACACCGGATGGAAATCCAGCAGGGCAGATTACATTTCTTTCCTTGACGTTGATGATTCTTGGTCTGAACGAAAGATAGAAAATCAACTTTGGCACTTTAAGACTCATCCCAAATGTCAAATAGCCTTTTCCAATACGTTTCTTATCAATGAATTCAATTCAAAAAGACTCAGGCTCAGTGGTTCCGTTGAATTTCCAGCATCACCATTGAACCTACTAACGAAACGTTTCGTGGTCGCCGGTTCGGCGTCTAGCGTAACCCTTCGAAGAGATCTGCTAGAGAAAATTAATGGTTTTGACCAGTCCTTGAAGTTTGGAGAGGATTTGGATTTGTGGATTCGAATCTCAGAAATTACCGATATTTGTTGCATAGCTGATTTTGATGTTTTCATTTTGACCAGAAGAGGGGGAATGCAGTCTAATGTCATTGATATGGAAAATGTTTTCAAGCACAATATTTTGATTTTGAAGTTAGTTACTAGGTATATTGATACACAAAAACAAACCCAGTTCAAAAATGATTTGACTGATGCTTTTTGGGGAGATTTACGAAAAAATATTAGATATGGTCGCCGAGATTTACGACTAATATACAACAAATTAAGCGCAGAATTTCCTGACGTAGTCCAAATACTGTTCCCCACTTTTCGACTTTTCTTTGTGTCTTTTCTCAGAGCAATCATTTTCAAAATTCTGTTTAGAAAAGCAAAGGTGTAAAATGGATAATCTACAAGCTACCTTAGTAACTTTTGCTACTAAAGAATTTGAAAAGGGACAACTCCTCCTTGAGGAGATTGCCATCCGGTCTGGGTGGAATTATGCCTCATACAACCCAACAAGGTTGCTGCAGATTGACCCTTTGTTCAATTCCCGACCAGTGGCAACAATCGAACGTGGATTTGGATTATGGTCTTGGAAACCAACAATTATTCTTAATGAGTTGGGTGAATTAGCCGAGAATCAAGTACTTTTCTATTTGGATTCTGGAGATCTTTTCTTGCCTAACATTCTCGACATTTATCACAACCAATTAATTGGCTCTCCGTTCTTGCTTTTTGAGGGAGGCGGAACGATTCGCGAGTATACAAAGCGTACAGTTTTGAATTATTTTGGGTTTAACGGATACTTAAGTAGGAACAAGCGCATGGTTGAAGCGGGTGCTAGTTTTTGGAGGAACACACCGGCCAGTCGAAAATTTCTTGAAAAATGGAAATCTGCGTGTCAAGTTTATGAATTGATTTCAGATCCTACAGATGATGAACTACAGCATTCAAATTACATTTCCCACCGTCATGACCAAAGTTTATTGACTTTACTGGGTTTGCAATCTGGAGCCTCAATAATTAGGGCTTCTCAGAGACGTTCATTCCAATGTAATTTCTCTGGAGGATTGTAATGTTCTCAATTGTTCTCACAATTCACAACAAAGAACTCCTTCTAGAGCGAGTGATTCGGGGACTAATCAAGAATACCGTTGGCGATTTTGAGGTCATTTACGTCCTTGATGGCTGCTCTGATCGTTCCTTAGATGTTGTAGAAAAGTGGGCTAGGGCTAAAGATCAGATTCTAATTACACCCGACGTCTACGAAACAAAGGCCAATAATGTGGGGTGCAGAACAGCAAATGGTGACTTTATTGCAATTGTTCAGGACGACCAGATTGTAAATGAATATTCCTGGAATCTGCGAATGGTTCAGCCTTTTGCCTTTGGAGACATTTATGGCGTGACAAGTGGGGCTGCACATAACTGGTCGCTAAATCCAAACCCCTCAGCTAGTTTGATGACTCAAGATGGCTGGAGTGATTTACTCCAAACACAAAACAAGGCAGATTGCAGTAATACGCGGCGAGATAGATTCGAGATTAGGGCTAGTGGAAATCGTGGCCCTTTGGTGTTAGATCACGCAAGTCTTCGTGATTTAAACTATTTTGATGAACTATATGCGCCACAAGATATGGATGATCACGATCTAGCGTTCCGAGCACGCGCCTTGCTTGGCAAGTTTATAGGTTGTTATTGGGTTGATATTTACTCCAGAAACGAGTGGGGTGGTACCCGCGTAGGTGGTAAGCCTGCCGAGTGGCTCCTCAAAGCAAATAGGGATAATTCGCTACGCTTCGTAAATCGTTGGAGTCAAACCATTTCGGATACGGAAAATATTGCGGAATCCAGGATTCTAAAAAGTCCTCCCCATTTCAAGAATTTTGTGAAAAGGAAGCTGGGGGTGCACCTATGAAATCAAATGTTATCGTGATTATGGTGAGATCTACGCTTGAAGATGTTGCAATGTTAAATGAGTGTATACGTAGTTTAGAACTCAATCTTGCGCCAACTCTTGCTGAATCAGACTTTGTTTTTTTCGTTGAAAAAGACTTCGGACAGTTAAGAAATAGTGTTGTACTCCCTTCAAATTTCAATAATAGTTTTAGCTTTGTGGAGATAGACTTATCAATCCCAGAGGACATCTCAGATAAATCTCAAATTCCAACTTTATTTCCTCACCCAACTCACTCGGATGGTCCAGTTGACTTCGGCCACCCTGGTTTTTCAGTTGAGTACAGATCTATGTGTCGTTTTTTCTCGGGTGCTTTTTATGTAAATCAATCCCTAGAGAAGTATTCAAGTTATATCCGACTGGACACGGATTCTAAGTTTCTTAAAGGGCCTGACTATTCTCTCTTTACATGGCTTAATTCGAACCAAATCCAGTATGGATTTATCAGTTCTGCGGTTCAGAACGATCATCCAGATGTCGTTCGGTATTTACGAAAATCTATCAAGAAGTATGTCGGGCTCCCACGTCGCCTAGCAATGCCTAAGCACATAGGGGAGAGAATGTATTACACAAACTTTGAAATCGGTTCATTGGATTTCTTTAGATCTGATAAATGGCAAGGCTTCTTCAATTTCCTAGATGCCTCAGGTGGCTTCTACAAACATAGATGGGGGGACGCTCCGGTTCGCTTTGCTGGACTTTGGGCGGTCGGTTCAAAGAAGCAAATAAAAAAATTGCCTCCTGGATTTACCTATTTCCACGGCGATATTTTTGAGTCGTAATTACCTCTTTATTTGATTATTAATCCAACTATAAGTTTCTCTCAATCCTTCCTCTAGGCTCATTGAATAATCCCAGCCTAATTTCTCTCTAATCAGGGAGTTATCTGAATTACGCCCCCTAACTCCCAATGGACCTGGAATATGCTTGATGCTAATTTCCTTTTCCGCGATGGCCGACACGATTTGCACCAAAGAATTAATTGTGACCATCTCCTCAGAGCCGATATTTACAGGACCCAGGAAATCATCTTGCTTCATGAAGCGCCGAACAGCCTCTATACATTCATCAATGTAAAGAAATGAACGCGTCTGTTCGCCATCGCCCCATACTTCAATTTCATCCTTGACTCCAGCTTTTGCAATTTTTCTACATATCGCTGCAGGGGCTTTTTCTTTCCCGCCATCCCATGTGCCCTCAGGGCCATAAATATTGTGAAATCTTGCTACTCTCACGGGAATATCAAAATTGCGATTGTAAGAAAAGAAGAGTCTTTCGCTGAAGAGTTTCTCCCAACCATATTCACTGTCGGGATCAGCGGGATATGCAGACTGCTCCGTGCAATTTGGATTTTCGGGATCAAGTTGGTTTCTTTCGGGGTAAATGCAAGCAGAACTACTGAAGAAAACTTTAGGGTTATTCTTTGAGCTAGCTTTTGCCTTTTTAACAGCGTCAAGAACATTCAAATTCACTGTCGCTGAATTGTGCATGACATCTGCGTCATTATCGCCAGTAAATATATAGCCCGCACCACCCATGTCTGCGGCAAACTGGTAAATCTCATCAAAATCTGGGTGCTTTTCTAGAATTTCGTCAATTGAGTCTCGGTTCCTTAAATCCAATTTGAAAAATTCATCAGCTTGAGATTTAGAAAATTCTGGAAATTTCAAATCCGCTGAAACCACATAGAATCCCTCTGCCTTTAAACGTTTAACCATATGGCTTCCAATGAACCCGCCGCCGCCGCAAACCAGTGCTTTCGTCATTTCAAACTCTCTCTCTTGGCCAGTATTCCAATGTACAACAATTTCATTAAGTTCTCAGCGTTCAGCATATTCAGCTGACCACTATTTCTACCTTAAATTAACAACATCGATTAGTTGACTGTCTATTTTGGAGTACGGATCCCAGTTAATAGTTTTAAGAGCTAAATCGCATTCATAAATATCACTCAAATCATTCGTAAACTTTATCATATGACCAAGATTGATTGGCTTTTTGTTCAACAAAGGGTCGTGCACTAGAACTCCGTATCCCAATTGATCGAGTTGATTAGCAATAATTATCGATTGACTTTCTTCGATTACTTCACTATTTTCTTTGTAGGTAATGCCAAGTATTGCAATTCTCTTTTTGTCAGGATACTCATTCTTTATCCATGATGAAATATTTGCTGGCAATCTCCTATTAATACTTTCGGTGGCTATCGCAAGATCAGCATTCAAATTTATTGATGAAGCAAACTCGGAAAAAGCACGATTGTCTCTGGGGAAGCAAGGGCCACCAAAACCGAGCCCCGGAGAAAGATACTTCGCCCCAATTCTAGAATCTTGTCCGATAGCTTCACAAACTTTTGATGCATCTATACCTTCGACGCTCCTGGAGATTTCTCCTATAAAATTAGCGAAGGAAATCTTCATAGTGACATAAGTATTTATGGCAAGTTTAACAAGTTCAGCCTCTTTAACGGTTAACACCTTTACTTCGGGAGAATTTTTAGACAGCGACAAAGTTACTGCTAAATGACTTGATGCATCGTCTATAGAATCTGAACCTACTAATACAATATCCGGATACTGAAGGTTTCGAACCACACTTCCTAGGGCAATAAACTCGGGAGAATAAATAATCTTCTTCTTGGACTGATGTGCATTTGGAATATTTGAATACAAAGCATCCTTTAAAACAGTACTTGTGCTCCCAGGCATCACGGTACTGACGACTACTACAAGTTGCTCCTCAGAATTTTTCCCCATTGTTTTTCCAATTTCCCTCAGAGCTGAAATAAGATACTCATTACTGAAGTGTCCGGATTCAAGGGAAGGGGTTGGGACAATCACATAAACCAAATCTACGAGTTCAACCGCTCTGAAATCTGTGGCAAATTCGATTTGTAGGTTGGGCTTGCCTAGGATTTCTCTTACTCCAGGCTCAGGATCAAGCACTTGCTTATTAGATAAATCTCTAACTCTTTTACTATCTAAATCAATACCGTAAACGATATGGCCAGCATCTGCTATCAGCAATGCAAGCGGTGTTCCTAGTTTCCCTAACCCGACAACCCCAACCGTATACGCCATAACAGAACTTTATCATGGCTTGTTTTCTAAGTTACAGACAAATCCATTCGGAATACGGGATCATTCTTGGTCCATGAACAGTCATAAATTCTTTGGGGTAAAAAACTTTATTGTTTGGTTGACTGGCGTCTAAGAATGCCGACCAAAAACTAAAAGTAGAACTATGTAAAACGTGATACTCGCAGTTAGCCATGGCAACCAAGGAATCAACCGCGTTGAGCTCCATCAACTTCATTTGTCGATCAAATTTTTTACTGAACTTGGATATCCATAAGTTGGCAGCCTCTGCATTATCTGAAAATACAAATACTGGCAATGACTTTGGGATCATCTCAAATGCCTTCCTATAGAATTTAGGCCTGATTCTTGGAACATTACTAGCATCAGCATCTAGTCCACCAAATCGTAGATGCACTGCGACTGAATTTGATCTACTCCTTAGTTGCGATCTAATCCGAATTTCACTCTGGCCTCCGATAGAACTAAAGTTAAACATATTGTTCACTTGGAAGTGCGTTCGGAAGTCCACGTTGTCGAATTTCTCAATTCTGATATTGTCAAAGATGAGATTGAAATCAGAAACGTTTATCTTGTGTCCCCCAAATACTTGATCTGGTTTGTAATATTTGGGGAAGTTTATGTTGTTTCTCTCTTCCCAATATCCAAAACGAGGAGTTGGATAACCAAATTCTCGTGCGAATGTTAGTGCTTCCGATATTTGAAATAGAGTGTTGCCAAGTCCGCCATTGAGGTTGGTTGTGAATATCTCTTCAATCTCTTGAGTGGCTTGCGGAATTTCGTCAATCAGCTTTAATTCAAATAAATCCTTCGCAATACTGCCTAGGTTTTCAATCATTTTAAAGTTTCTTGGGTATCTCTCGGAATAATATTCTGCGAGATTATAGAATTCATCGTAGTATCGATTGGTTGCTTCTAAATATGTCGATGAGCTTGAGTAGTCAGGGAATTGTGAAAGTGGGTATCTGTTTACTTCACGTTTTACAACTCTTTGGGGAGCTACAAGTGGATTTGTATATCCCCAGGACCAAATTAAGTTCCTAACCGTTTTATCTTTGGGAGCCCTCAAGCACAGAATTAAGACCGAAGGATCTTGGCTAACCATCTCGTCGACGTATCGAATCAAAATGTGACTTATTAGACTCTTGCTGATTAGTCGATCAACAATTTTCTTAATTTCTTTTGGTGAGCAACGGTCTTTATTCCAAATCGGGTTATCCTCACGGTTTTGTTCTAAGAATGCGTTTTGAAATTTACTGTCTTTGTTTTTGTAGGTTATCTCAAACCTTGAATCTAATAATGAAAATGCCTCCAAAAACCCACAAGCTCCCGTGCCAGTAATGAAGATATTTTCGCGCAATTTGTGTCCTTCTTCTAGTTTCTTAGAAAGTGAATTGGGATTTGTTTCCCTCGGAGCTCATACTCCCATCTCATCGCTTTGGAGTACGCTGGGATTTCTCCTGGGAGAACAACTTGTCCTACATACAGGGGTTCATGATCAGGCGCTTCTTTGGGGAAATTTCTTACAATTGCTTTCTTTGGGAAAATCTCGGGATGTCTAATCTCTCTTATGGAATCGAGAAATGCTTTAAGACCTACACCATAGGCTTCAGAAACGGTAACTCCACCTTCTGCTTCTATATCTATCGGCAGGTGTTGAACAGCTCTGTTCTTCCAATGATCGTGTATTAAACTATTTGTTTTGAATCTTTTCCAGACAACCTCAGACAAGAATGTTTGATCCAACGTCATTTGTTGACCATAATATTTTTTCAACTTTTGTCGGATTAAGAATTGACTATATCTGTCGATTTTTCTCATTCCAAACATTCCCGCCATAATCGGGTAGCTGTGATTATGGGAATCCCGCATCACATGGAGTATTGAACCAAACTGAAGCCATTCATTTACTGCGGCTGCTTCTCTACTAGAAATTCTGCTATCCAAATCTCTGCTGACCCAAATGTCTATATCGGATTCGAACATGGGCTTGAATCTTTCAAATAATCCTTGATTTTGGAATTCGATTTTGGATTCTATTAATTCAACATTTCCATTTTCGAATCGACTTTTAGACATCAAGAAATTTTTTGAATCTACGTAGACTCGAATTTTCCAATCAGGATAATGCTGTTCGGCTAGCAATATATTAGCTTCCAACCCTCTTAGGTATATGAGGTTGTCACCGAAAAGGGAAAATGACACTACCTTTTTCAAAAATTCAGCCTTCCTGGACGAAATATCAGGTTACTCTTTGGCATGGTAAAAATTGTACTAGAGCGCTGCATAGGACAATTCCTAAATGTAAAACGGTCAATTAGGTCCGGTTTTCGCTCCCTCTATAGTATTCAGTTAAAGCTGAATGCACACTATCCTGCTTCTGATAATTTCTGGAAAAACTCGCTTTCCACTATTGAAGATGTGAATAACTTTCCTCGTCAACTTCTCAATCTTCAACCAGATTCGGAAACATTTCTTACTTGCGAACAGCTCAAGCACTACCAGTCGGTTCTGGGGTCAGACAAAAGGGAGATTTCACTCGAACAGCTTTCAAGTGCCTTCAATGGTTTTGGTTCCGATAAGAGCGTGACGGGATTGACGCCCGTTTATCAAATACTTCTCGGCTCCCTCCCCAATCACGCTAATTTGCTAGAAATTGGTATCGGTACAAATGATCCTAAATTAATTAGCTCAATGGGTAGGCATGGAAAACCTGGAGCCAGTTTGTTCGCTTACAATAAATTGGTTGGTGATTGTAATATTTTTGGAGTAGACATAGATCCAAATATCATTTTTTCCTTTGGCTCTATCAAAACAACTGTGGCAGATCAGACTTCGCTTCAGTCATTAATGAACCTACCTGCTAAATTTGATGTTGATTCTTTTGATTTAATCATAGATGACGGGCTTCACTCTCCAGGCGCCAATTTAAATTCTCTTGCATTCGGCCTCAAATACTGCGCGCCCGGCGCTCTAATTTGGATTGAAGACATACCGCAAAGAAGTTTGGAGATATGGTGGGTGGTAAAGAAATTAGTCGGGCATAATTGCGCTTTTTTCGAAATTATTAAAGTTAACGACAATGGATTTGGTGTTCTGGTGAAAACCAATCAAGCGACCGGACTGCCGTTGTAGCATTAACGCGGATAAAGAGATTCACTCAAAAAGGGGGATTGACATGAGTATTGGATTGAGCGAAGTTGAGGAGTATTGGAATCGGCGTCCTTGTAACATTCGTCATTCCAGACTAGAAGTCGGAACACGTGACCATTTTGATGAGGTTGAGTCAAGGAAGTATTTCGTTGAACCCCACATCCCAAAATTTGCTCAGTTTGAGAAATGGAAATCTAAGAAAGTCTTGGAAATTGGGTGCGGTATAGGAACTGATGGAATAAATTTTGCACGTGCGGGGCATTCTACACAGGAATAGAACTCTCCAAAGAAAGTCTTGAAATTACCAAAAAGAGATTTGAAGTTTTTGGTTTAAATGCCAATCTGATGCTCGGTAATGCAGAAGAGGTCTTCGAGCTTCTCAATGGCAAAGAATTTGATTTGATCTACTCATTCGGGGTCCTGCACCATACGCCTAGTATCGAGTTGGCACTTGCGCAAATTGCCCGATTAATGTCCAATAGAACTAAATTGAAGATCATGGTTTACGCAAAGCACTCATATAAGAATGCGCTCATCGAATCAGGTTTCGATCAGCCTGAAGCGCAAAGCGGTTGCCCTATTGCCAATACCTATGGCAGAGAGGAAATAGCTGAAATTTTTAGACTGAGTGGACTCAGGGTGGACAACGTATACCAAGACCATATTTTTCCTTTCAATGTTAGTAAATATGTTGAATATATTTACGAGAAAGAGCCCTGGTTTGAAGCGATGAGCCCCAAGCTTTTTAAGGCATTAGAGCAGTCCTTGGGTTGGCATTTAATGGTAGACGGATCCCTTGCTCAAGACTAGGTCTTCTAAAATCAATTAGCTCATCACAACTTAGTATTGACTTAAAATCAGTCTCTGTCATCGCAAGCTTTACCTAAATGATTCGAATTGATGGGTCAAAGCTGATTATGGCTTTGAAACTCAAGTGAGGGAATCAGTCTAGTATTACTTGACCGTTTGGTGTACTCAAAAAAACCGAAACGATTCCAGATTCTCCGTCTTGATTTGATGGGTCAACCCATTCGATAGCCACATCTCCAAGTGAAGCCAAGATTTCTTCTTTAAACCAAGAATCGGCTAACTGATCCTTGTCGGCAATTACAATTTTTTCAATCTCTGCCAAAGGCGTTCCATCTTGTGACGGATGATCAGTAGATAACCACTGAATAAAGAATGGGAATTCACGTGTATCAGCAATCTCTTTAACGCCAATCTGCTTCCACTTTAAATCAGTTCCATTTGGGCGGGTGCGATGTGCTTCAACTGCGTCGCGGCCGAACTTGGAAGCAATTGGTGCAATGTCTTTGGTTGAGAATACCCACGTAAACCAACCGCCACCTTCGTTGGCTTTCTTTGATACCGCTTTACCCCATGGAGTTTGTTCTGTTGCTGGGTGATCAAGTGGACATACAACTTCGATGTACTGACCGTTTTTTAGTGACGCAGTGAAGTTACGCGTACCG
>Ga0247843_1008853_pt1 | contig 11512 bp, 5 predicted proteins | sample LaCruzMarch2017__FD_192420 | JGI IMG/M metagenome (GOLD analysis project Ga0247843, IMG submission 192420) | Freshwater microbial communities from meromictic Lake La Cruz, Castile-La Mancha, Spain - LaCruzMarch2017_8m | ecosystem: Environmental > Aquatic > Freshwater > Lake | place: Spain...
CCCTGATCCCGTTTTTGCAATTAATACGGAGAGGGTGTCCGCTTTAGGTAGACGAAAGAGCACTGCTACAAACGATTTTTAGATTTTGAGACGCCTAATACACCAACATTTACACCAACACTTTTGGTGGTTTCGTTACGGAAGAATAGGGACTGAAATGGACAGATAAATCGTCCGTCGATTTCAGAAACGCCTCATTCAGCAGCCCTGGCGGAAGTAAAGATAGATGCAACCAAATAGGTAACTAGGCAAAAGCGCAGGAACTACTCAAGAAAGACCACACCTACCTCGATGGCGACAGGGATGGGGAAGATTGTGAGGGTTTGAGGTAAACCACAAAAGGCATTTCATGTACTTACTTAACTGATTAGGGTTCTCTGGCTGAAACATTTGGTATGAAATTTAAATATGTCGCGCCGTAACAAAGCAATTGAGCGATTGTGATAGCTATATAAAAAAGCTAACTCTTACTAATGATCATGCATTACTGGCAAATCTAAAAATACTGGAGCACATAATTATATTACTGGAAACAACTTAGTTTGGTATGGATAAACCTACCAGCCGATGATTTAAATGCTCAAATGGCTGAGTTGGCATTGGCCGCCTAAGCGGCGGCCAATACATCATTGTCCCTGACAGTAACCGATGCCCCAGTATTGCTAACGTATAAAAAGTATCAAAATATGGTGAAATTATTGAAAATTATGAAAAAGGGTTGGTTGGCGTTCCGCGCATAGAACAATAGAGGGGAAAAGAAGATATGTGTTAAAGTCGTAACATATAATATCTTATTACTCATTTCAAGCTACGATAAGCTATATTGATTAAAACTTTTATGATACAAACCTTTAACAATAAAACCGACAAGGTTGGTGACGATTTCAGGAAAAACTTTTGCAAAGAAAGTAATCTTCAAGTTGCAGCGGGTATTTTCTCAATTTATGGCTTTGAAGCATTGAAAAAGGAACTAAAAAAAATTAAATCCTTGTACTTTATTTTCACTGATCCAACATTTATTGAACTTGACAAGAAAAAACGTGAGCAAAGGCAGTTTCATCTAAATGCAAATATGCGTCAAAAATCAATCAGCGGAACTGAATTTGAAATAAATCTCAAAAACGAACTTAAAGGGAAAGCTATTGCAAAAGAGTGTAAAAATTGGATAGAGCAGAAAGTTAAGTTTAAAACGAATGCAGGCAATAAATATATTCAACCTCATGTAACACTTCTCAACAAAGAAAATAGCTATGTTTACATGGGAATTAACGAATTTAGTAGTGCTGGATTTGGCTATGAAAAAGATAACTCCATCCTTCACCAGATAATTAAGACCGATGACTTTGAAACCACAAAACAATACATTCAGAATTTCAATGAAATCTGGAACGATGAAATGATATTAAATGATGTAACAGCTGAAGTCACTGCTTACATTTCAAATTTATATAAAGAGAATTCTCCTGAATTTATTTACTATTTAACCTTGTACAATATTTTTAAAGAGTTTTTAGAAGATATAACAGAAGATGAACTTGCTAATGAACGAACGGGTTTTAAAGAATCTGTTGTCTGGAATAAGCTCTACGATTTTCAACGTGATGCAGTTTTAGGAATAATCAACAAGCTCGAACGGCACAATGGCTGTATTCTTGCCGATAGTGTCGGGCTTGGAAAAACTTTCTCCGCTTTAGGTGTAATTAAATATTACCAGGAACGAAATCGTTCTATCTTAGTATTATGCCCAAAAAAATTAGGTGATAACTGGCAGACATTCCTGAATAATTATGAAGACAATCCGCTGGTAAAAGACCGGTTTAATTATGATGTTCTTTATCATACTGATTTATCAAGAGAGAACGGCGAATCAAATGGAATAGATTTATCAAGAATCAACTGGGGTAATTATGACTTGGTGGTTATTGATGAATCTCATAATTTTAGAAATAACGACCCTCGTAAAGACAGGTTAACCCGCTACCAAAAACTATTGAATGAAGTTATGCGAAAAGGCGTTAAGACAAAAGTTCTTATGCTATCTGCTACTCCGGTAAACAATCGCTTTACCGATTTAAAGAACCAACTTGCTCTAGCCTGGGAGGGTGAAACGGGCATTGCGGATGAACGAATGGGAACAGAAAAGTCCGTTGAGAATATATTAAAAAATGCGCAGAAAACCTTTAATGACTGGGCAAAACTACCCGTGGATGGGCGCACCAGTCAGGCGCTACTTGCAAGCCTCAACAGCAATTTTGATTTTTTTAAATTGCTTGATAGCGTAACAATTGCCAGAAGCCGAAAACACATTGAGAAGTACTACGATATAAATAAAATTGGTAAATTTCCTAATCGCTTGAAGCCTATTACTCACCATGCAAATATTACTAACCTTAAAGGATTTATTGAAATTTCAGAATTATATACAGAGCTAACCCGCCTGAATCTGGCTATCTATTCACCAAGCGAATATATCCTGGAGAACAAAAGACAATTTTACAGTGATTTATACGATACCAATATCAACGAAAAAGTAAGTTTCAAACAGTCGCACCGTGAAAAAAGCTTGCAAACGCTAATGCGAGTCAATCTATTAAAGAGACTTGAAAGTTCTGTTGATTCATTCCGTATTACACTGAATAAATTTATCCAAGCTAACGAAATAACTATTGGTCAGATTACTGCTTTTGAGAAGAATAGCGGTGATGGTTTTGCCGAAGCAACTCAGTTCAATGACATTGATTTAGACGTAGATAGTGATGATTGGCAAAACGATCAGATGAGTGTCGGCGGTAAAATACGGGTGAAACTCTCCGACATGAATACCAGTGGTTGGAAGCAGGATTTAGAAGCGGATACTTTTATAGTAAAAGCCATTTTCAAAGAAATTGCAAGGGTAACACCAGAACACGATACCAAATTGCAAGATTTAAAAACCTTCATCAAACAAAAACTCGATAACCCTATCAATTCCGGAAACAAGAAATTTCTAATCTTCAGTGCCTTTGCAGATACAGTGAATTACCTATACGAGAACACCGCCGAATATTTGAAACATGAGCACAAACTGGCGAGTGCAAAGATTACTGGTTCCGATAACAATAAATGCACTTTGAAAATTGATACCACTTTTAATAATCTTTTGATTAACTTTTCGCCCCGTTCCAAAGAACGCCGTAATAAAGAAGCTCCTGAAATTGACATTTTGATAGCCACCGACTGTATATCAGAAGGGCAAAATCTTCAAGACTGCGACACCTTGATTAACTATGATATTCACTGGAATCCAGTAAGAATTATTCAGCGGTTTGGACGAATTGACCGAATCGGCTCAATAAATGAAGATATTCAGCTAATTAATTTCTGGCCGCAACTTTCCTTAGATGATTATATTAATCTTAAAAATAGGGTTGAAAGTAAAATGTTCATGGTTGATGCTACAGCCACCGGTGAAGATAATGTGCTTACCAATAAATCATCAGACTTAGCTTTCAGAAAGAAACAATTGGAAAAACTACAGGATGAAGTAGTTGATATAGAAGATATGGGTTCTGGTGTTTCTATTACAGATCTTGGACTAAATGATTTTCGTATGGATTTGGTGAACTACATAAAGGAAAACGGCTCATTAGAAAATATTGCTAACGGTATGCATACTGTGTGCAAAAAAGATGTGAAACGCGGCTTTGATGAAGGCGCGATTTATATTTTAAAGAATATTAACAACGGCATTAATATTGATAAAACAAATCAACTCCACCCTTTTTATCTAGTCTATATTAAAGACAATGGTTCAATTCGGTCCAACCATCTTAACATAAAAAATACGCTAGATATTTTGCGTACCCTCTGCAAAGGAAAAAGCGAACCAATAAAAGAAGCGTTTGAGCTATTTAACGAAGAAACAGATGACGGCAAAGAAATGAAGCGGTATTCCGAATTATTGAACAAGTCCATAGAGTCAATTCTTAATGTGAAAGATGAAAGCGATGTGGAAAGCTTATTTTCACCTGGTGGTACATCTGCACTATTGAACACCATCAAGAGCCTTGAAGACTTTGAACTGCTTGCTTTTGTGGTGGTTAGGTAATGCAGAATCTTGAATTGAAACTGCCCAAAGAGGCCTTTGTAAACAAGTTTATTGCCAAGGCAAAGTTTTACGAAAAAGCCAATCTGAATGCTAAGTTACAGAAGGAATTTGTCGATAAAGTTCAGAGGATCACCTGGATGTATAAGCTGGCAGAAAGCACTATAGGGATAAGCAAAACAGAGATGGTTACTGAAATACAGATTTTTGAAATTGAATTGAAGGAGTTGAAAATTCCCAAGAATCTTTTGAAGATAATTGATAAAAGCATCCCCTATCAGATACTCTACCGCTTTATTAATTGTGATAATATTGCTTATGGCATTACTTTAAAAGAGCACACCAGCGTAGAAAATTACTATTTTTCAGACTGGAATACGGATATAACCTTTGAGTTTAGCGGGGTAGATCTCGAAAAAGTTTATCAGAAATTAGTGAAAGCCTTTATTTGTGATGATGGCCGAAGACAGGAAAGTTTTAGTGACATTATTGATGTAGATAATAAAATAAAAGCATTAGAAACAGAAATTAGTACGCTAGAAAATTCTATAAGCAAAGAAAAGCAATTTAACCGCAAAGTTGAGATGAACAAGACATTACTTGAGAAGAAAATAGAGTTAAGCGAGATTAAGGTAGAGTTGAAATAATGGATAAACTGAAAATGATCACACCGGATTTAATTGATAAAAACATAGAGCTGATAGGAGATTTATTTCCTAATGTGATTACCGAAATACGGGGCGAAAACGGTGCCGTGAAAAAAGCAGTGGATTTTGAGCTGCTGAAACAAGCATTATCGAAAAACCTTGTTGAAGATGACAACGAACGCTATCGACTGGACTGGCCAGGAAAAAAAGCGTCCCTATTAAAAGCTAATACTCCCATTACCAAAACTTTGCGCCCCTGCCGTGAAGAGAGTGTTAACTTTGATATCACTGGAAACTTGTATATAGAAGGCGATAACTTTGAAGTACTGAAAATTTTGCAGGAGAGTTATCTCGGCAAAATCAAGATGATCTACATTGATCCTCCGTATAACACGGGCAATGATTTTATTTATAAAGATAATTTCGCAAAGAGCAAAGAGGAGTATGAAGATGAACTGGGAACCATCGACGATGAAGGTGGCAAGCTGTTCAGGAACACCGATAGCAATGGGCGATATCATTCCGATTGGCTAAGTATGATGTATGAACGGCTTATTGTTGCACGGGATCTGCTCAAAGATGATGGGGTTATTTTTGTTAGTATCGATGACAATGAAGTACATAATTTGAAGAAGATATGTGATGAGGTATTTGGTGAGCAAAATTTTGTTTGTAACATAGCAGTTAAGTTATCAGAAGCTACCGGAGTTAAAATGGCACATGCAAAGAGGAGAGTACCAAAATTAAAAGAGTATATTCTAGCATATAAAAAGGCGGATACTTTAACTGTAAACCCAGCATTAATTAGTAAAGAATCATGGGATAAAGAATATAAAACTTATTGCCATGGATTAACTTTTACAGAATTAGATAAAATTAAAGAAATATCAGAAGATGAGGATAGAACCGCAAGAGACGTAGAGATGGTTAATGATTTATTATCATCCATATCCTTTGAGAATGCTGCTGCAGTCTGCAGGAGAGAAACAGGAAAAGATTTAAATGATGAATGGTCTTTTCTGAATGCATACAGAATTGTTCAATTTGTAACATTGACAGGGAATGCGCGGATTCTAGCGCAAAATAAAAAAAATAATTTTGATCCAGAATTAATTCCGCATGCATTTACAATAATTACACCAAGAAAAAAATTATATATAATTAAATCTGATTATAATGTGGACACTGAATTGCCAAGATGTAAAATATTATTTGCGGATAGATATTTAAAGGTCAATAGTGGTGACTTTTGGCAGGATATTAAGACAACTGGTCTTGACAATGAAGGATATGTTGATTTTAAGAACGGCAAAAAACCACTAAAAATGATAAGTAGATGTATTGACTTGGTGTGTAACTCCAACGACACCATCCTCGACTTTTTCTCAGGTTCTGCCACCACAGCCCAAGCAGTTATGGAACTTAACGCCGAAGATGGCGGAAATCGCAAATTTATTATGGTGCAACTTCTCGAACCCTGCGACGAAAATAGCCAGGCCTTTCAAGCCGGATACAAAACCATTCCAGAAATCGGTAAAGAACGCATTCGTTGTGCCGGTAAAAAAATAGTCGAAGAACTAAAAACAAAAAATCACCAATTAAAACTGGGTGAAGATGAGACCAACGCAAGTACACTCGACATAGGCTTCCGTGTTTATAAAACCGACTCCACCAACATGAAAGATGTGTTCTACCACCCAAGCGAACTCAAACAAGATCAATTGTCCTTCTTCGAAAATAACATCAAAGAAGACCGCAACCCAGAAGACTTGCTAACACAGGTTATTCTCGACCTTGGTCTCGAACTCACACTGCCCATCGAAACCAAAGGTATACTCGGCAATACCATTTTCATCGTCCAGACCAATGCTCTGGTTGCCTGTTTCGAAGATGAAATTGACTTCAAGATTGTGGATACAATCTCCGAACTTAAACCCTATAAAGTTGTCTTTAAAGATGCCAGTTTTAAGGACGATAAAGACCGTATTAATGTGGAAGAACGCATTAAAAGGCTTTCACCGGAAACAAAAGTGACGGTGATTTAATATGAGGCTGATATTCAAGCAACAACCCTACCAGACCGATGCCACTATGGCAGTAGTGCGTTGTTTTGAAGGGCAAAGTAAAGGTTTTAGAAAAGAAGTTGTCGGCAGGGAAGCCCTTGATCACGAGTTATTAGGCATAGAAGTTAGAGTTGAAGAGATATTCTCTAATAAAAAGCTGGAAATTAGCGAATCCAACATTTTAACGAATGTCCAAGCCCTGCAAAAAGATCAAGGCATCAAAACCATCAGCAAATTGGATGGTCTTAATTTTACCACCGAAATGGAAACTGGGACAGGCAAAACTTATGTCTATACTAAAACTATGTATGAACTTAATAAAAACTATGGTTGGAACAAGTTTATCATAATTGTACCATCGGTGGCAATTCGTGAGGGTGTGCATAAATCTTTAGAAATCACCGCAGATCATTTTCAGGAAATCTATGGTAAAAAGATTAGATTTTCTATTTACAACACGCAAAACAAATCCAACCTGATCAATATCAAGAGCTTTGCTAATACTTCAAATATCGAAGTAATTATTATGAACTATCAGGCATTCGCTACCACAAGCCAGGAATCACGGAAGATTTATCAAAAACTGGATTCCCTGCAAAGCGAACGACCTATTGATATTATCAAACGAGCAAGACCGATTCTTATTATTGATGAACCGCAACGCTTTGGCGAAAAAGCGGAAAAGATATTCACTGTCAAAGAGTTTAATCAGCTCTTCACTCTGCGTTATTCTGCTACCCATAAAAGGGATTTTAATAAAATTTACCGTCTCGATGCCATTGATGCCTATAATCAAAAGCTGGTGAAAAAAATCAGTGTCAAAGGAATTGAAATTGTTGGCAATAGCGGAACCAATAGCTATCTGTTTTTAGATAGGATCCAGATTTGTACTAACAAATTCCCCGTTGCTTATGTTGAGCTTGAAGTGAAACAAGTCAATGGAATCCAGAAGAAAATTAGACAGATTAAAGAGAAAGATGACCTTTATGTTTTCTCTAATGAACTGAAGCAGTACAAAGGCTTTGTGGTGAAGGCGATCAACGGCCTTACTAATACCATTTCATTCATCAACGGAACTAACCTTTCTGTAGGTCAAACAGTTGGAGATGTGGACGAAGAACATGTTCGCCGTATACAGATTCGTGAAACAATTAAATCTCATATTGAAAAGGAGAGAATCCTGTTTCAAAAAGGAATAAAAGTACTATCTCTTTTCTTTATCGATGAAGTGGTAAAGTATCGTGATTATTCTAGTCCTGATCAGAAAGGAATTTACGCCAGAGTTTTTGAAGACGAATACCGTCAGGCAATCAGCCAGCTAAGTCTTTTTGAGCCACAGTACAACGACTATCTTAATAAATTTATGGTGGAGGATATTCACAAAGGTTATTTCTCCGTTGATAAAAAAGGTCTGTTTATAGATTCAAAAGAAAAACGCGGCGAAAATGGCAGTGATGATGTGAATGCGTATGACCTCATCATGAAGAAAAAGGAAATACTTCTTGATCTAAAGGAATCTACGCGCTTTATCTTCTCTCATTCTGCGCTGCGTGAAGGCTGGGATAACCCTAATGTATTTCAAATTTGCACTCTTAAACATAGCCAGTCAGAAATCAGCAAACGACAGGAAATTGGACGTGGACTGCGTATTTGTGTCAATTCAAAAGGCGAGCGAATGGATGCCCAGGCACTTGATAGTGATTTCTTCGATGTGAACAAACTCACCGTAGTTGCCAGTGAATCCTATGATTCCTTTGCTAAATCTTTACAGAACGAAATCGTTGAATCACTTTCAGACCGACCAGTAACCCTCACGATTGAAGTATTAAACAACCGTGTCATGCATAACGAAAAGGGCGAAAAGTTTGTTTTTGACAGCCAATCCTCTATGGATCTTATTTTTGATATGAAAACCAAGGGCTACCTAGATGCAAATTATCATATTACCGAAACCTTGATTACAGATGTAAAAAATAAAACCTATGCACTCCCGGAAATATTACAAGGCTTTGAATCTTGCGTTGTTGAACTCATGACTGGTATCTATACAACGGCAAACTTTAAAGCAGCCGAAAATGAAAATATTAATAATATTAATGAGACAATTCTCAAGCCCAATGATAACTTTGCCAAAAAAGAGTTTCAGGATTTATGGAAGAAGATCAAAATAAAAACGGTCTATGAAGTGAATTTTGAAAGTCCTGAGCTTGTTGATATCTGCGTTAAGGCAATTGACACCAATCTCACTGTTAAAAAAATTTTAATAAATATTACTTACGGTGAACAGCAAGACAAGATTAACGAGGAGACACTTAAATTCGGCGAAAGCATGAAGAAAGAAAAAAGTATTAACGAAAGAGCAGAATCTTTGCTGGGTTCATTGAAGTACGATTTGGTAGCTGAAATAGCCAAAGAAACGAACCTTACTCGCAAAACGGTTGTAAAAATATTGCAGAAATTACGCCGGGATACCTTCCATAACTTCAGAGTAAACCCAGAGAATTTTATTCAGGGTGTAAACAATATTATAAACAGTGAAAAAGCAGCAACCCTTATCAACAACATTGTTTATTCCAAAACTGACAAGACTTATGATGATAGTATTTTTACCATTAATAACTTTAAGGGCTCGCTCACGAAAAATATTCTTGAAGTCAAAAAGCATGTTCATGATTATGTAAAGACCGATTCTGAAATTGAACGAAGATTTGCTGCTGATCTTGAATGTGAAGAAGTAATTGTCTATGCAAAACTACCTGGCGGACCTAATGGTTTTAAAATTCCAACACCACTAGGTAACTATAATCCAGACTGGGCAATCGTGTTCAATGCTGACAAATTTAAGTATGTCTATTTCATAGCTGAGACTAAGGGCAGCATGGAAACCATGCAGTTAAAGGAGATTGAGCAGAAAAAGATTAGTTATGCAAAGAAGCACTTTGAAGCATTAGGTCATGCAGGTATTAAGTACGATGTGGTTGATTCTTATCAGTCATTGCTAGACAAAATAATGAGTTGAGGCTGCCTAGGCACATCTTGTGATTCGTGAGGAAGATTGGCCCTGCACTAGGCGGTATTTATACATTTGGGGATGCTCCCAAACTTGCTGCGTTTCTTCAAGCGCTTCGTAGACCAACCGAGATTCCCACCCCCATCAGTACTTTCTCTCCTTGCCCTCTTTGTTAATAACCAGTAGCATGTTATTGCCTCCAAATCAGTCGCCTTTGAACTGAAGGTTGTACCTGGTGCCTTTAACCGCTATCTCAAAAGGGTAACCAGAGTCTAGGCGATCAATCGGTATCAACGTGTTACCCGGTAACCTTGGCAAGGTTGTCTTGCACCAAGCGCTCGATGTAAACGCTCAATGTTTCGCCGTTGGTAGCGGCAATGTTGCTCGCTGCATTCAGGGTCTTTCTACTGAAATCAATACGAACCCGCTCTTTGTCCGGGCGCCTTTCATTACGCACGACCAAGCATTTCCCTTACCTTTTTTCCGTACTTCTCCCGCGTAAGTTGCCAGAGTTCAGAGGATATTACGCTGCTAAGAAACTGAAACTTAAAGAAAATCATTTCCTCACAGGGAGAACGATTGCTCTTACAAGCCAGCCATTCTTCTTGCTTAACGCGGTTTGAATCGATCTTGATAATCGGATGCTCTGTCCACATATCTGCTTTTTCTCCGTACAAAGCAGGTAATCCGGTTGAACGAACCCACTCTTGCCCAGTATTAATACCTTTTTGCTTGTCATAGTAGAACTTATCAAAGTCAGCGCTTTTTAGTGCCTGGGCAACATCATGCAAACCAGCCCAAGTATCCTCATCACGCGGATCAAGGTAATAAGCTTCCTCATCACCTTCGGCAGTTGCTTTCCTCAAAATCTCCCAAAGACCTGCTTCAATCTGATCCTGAGCACATACCATTACGGAATCAAGCACTTCCATATAAACCACGTACGTAAATGCTTTGACAGCATCAAGAACGCTGAACATAATGTGGTCTTGTTCCCAGTCAGCGTACAAGTATTGATTGCGGAGTAGCTGTCGGTTTCTCTTTTCTGTCCAGACCTTTGCAAGTGCAATACGACGGTCATCCTTGCGTATTGGTGCGTATGTTTTCCGTTCAAGAACAGCATTTATTGCCTTTGGTGTATCTAGTTTTTCATTCTTAAGGCATTCGGTAAGGGTTTCTTCGCTAAAAAAAGTTTCCTCTCGTGGGTCCAAGGCGCAAACCAGTCCTTGTGCTGTGGTCAGGATACTTGTATGTCCTTTTTTAGTTATTGCTCCGGTTAGTAGTTGGGTCGTGAGATATCGCTGTTCTGCGATGCTATTTTCTTCTGCATCAGTAAAGTCGCGGTACGGTTTATTGCTTGTTATCACTCCAGGGAAGAAGTTCTCCCACTTGTTGTCCGCAAGCAAGTCGCTTGGTTCGTGGTAGTAGGCAGTTTCCCTCCAATCCTCCATTTTTATTTGCAGCTCTGCGCTTTTCTTCTGGTACAGATTTAATGCCTGACCAAGAAAGTATTGCATTTGCTTTTCATACGCTTCCTGTTCGTCACGAAGATCTTTTGGTAAGTGCTTTGGATCGTAAGGACCAGGAAGGTGCGTTTTTCTGCACAGTTCCGTTATTTGCTGTGTAAGGTCCGCTGGTGACGAATGTTGTAGCGTGCTTGTAAGTTCCATTTGGGTCGCCTTTAGAGGCCGTGAGTAGGGGGGGGGGA
>Ga0247843_1008854_pt1 | contig 11512 bp, 15 predicted proteins | sample LaCruzMarch2017__FD_192420 | JGI IMG/M metagenome (GOLD analysis project Ga0247843, IMG submission 192420) | Freshwater microbial communities from meromictic Lake La Cruz, Castile-La Mancha, Spain - LaCruzMarch2017_8m | ecosystem: Environmental > Aquatic > Freshwater > Lake | place: Spain...
GATACTCTTTCTTGTTCGTCCCAGAAACCCTTTTGGCCCATTGAAAACAGTAAATTATCTCAGAGAATTATAACTCAAACCAAACCTCTATCTAAGGCTACATCAATTTTTCGAGGTGCCCTTAAGGATACCTCGAAAATTTCCTAATTCCGCAAGGGCGCGACCAGCGGGAGGAGACCAGGAAATAAGACTCACCTACGGATTCATGCGCGTAACTAGATTTTTCGTGATACCCTAACGTGGGTCATACTAATACAATTGACTCAACACAGTATGCCTAGTTACAAAATGGCTTCACTTGAGGTGATGTTTCGCTTTCGAAATTCCCATCATAAAAAGATTAATATACGAATAATTACTTTGAGGGAATTGCCACTGAGCATAATGCTAAGCTGAAACGTAGATCCGCTTGAAGCTGTGCTAATAACCAGAACTCCGTATAGATTTTCATTATATGGTGGCATCCTAGATTATCCCGAATGGTACACACAAAACCCTTCGGTTGTACTTTGCGCAGGCTTAGATTATTATTGTTATCAAACCGTGAGAAGTCTGCCACCTTTCTTTGAACATAATTATAGAGTTGCATATTCAAAAATCGAAACAACTACCACAATTGATGAGATTAATCATCCTTCCGCAAGGGAAGTTGTTCGGAAATTTGGCCATGGTAATCATCTTGAGATATCGCACATTGGTGATTTACCTGCGAAAAGTGGTATTGGAAGTTCTTCTGCTTTCACTGTTGGTTTAATAAACTCATTAAATGCTATTAATGGTAAATATATGGGAAGAAGTGAGCTTGCCATCACATCAATCGCCCTAGAACAACAAATCCTAAATGAAAAAGTTGGCTTTCAAGATCAGTGCGCTGCTGCTTTCGGTGGGCTTGTGATTATTGAAGCCAATAAACAGGGAATAAATCCGAGAACGTTTGTCTCTAGTCAGGAATACATAAAATATATTGAGAATAATTTGTTGATGGGATTTGATGGAGTTCAGAGATATTCAAGCGTTTCATCAAGTCAAATTTGCAAGGCAATCCAAGATGATCCTAGTAACAAAAATCTAATTCGGTTAGCTGAAATATCGAGTGCAGGAATTAAAGCATTTGGCTCTGAAGCTGATATTACTGAACATGCTTATCTCACCAAAGAGTCAAGGAACATTAAGCTTCTCCTGAATGGTGACTATTCAAATCTCAGAACGAATGAGTTGATAGAGGCTACTGAAAGGGCAGGCTCTCTTTGCACTAGGGTTATGGGTGCAGGTGGCGGAGGTTTTTTTGTTTGCTGGGCGCCACCTCACAATCATGAAGCAATCAAAAAATCTGTTAAAGTCAAAACCTGGGTTGATGTACGGTTTAGCAAGACGGGCAGTCATGTAATATTTTCTGAGTAAGCCTCCAAATCATCCGTAAGTTATGAAATCATTACAAGATTTTATAGTCAACGAATTTAAATTTGACTTGTACTCGAATGTGGCACTAATTGCTGACCATATTACTGCGGCATCAAGAAGTGGTAAAATAATTAGTATCTTTGGCAATGGTGGGTCAGCATCAGATTCTCAGCACTGGGCTGCTGAGCTTGTATGCACATATGGGAAGCGTGATAGAAAAGCCTATCCAGCTTTAGCACTTACAACAGATACTTCAATATTGACAGCATGGAGTAATGACTTTGAATTTAACACAGTATTTTGTCGACAAATAGAAGCGTTCAGTCGTGTCATTGGCCTAGCGATTGGTCTTAGCACTTCTGGTACATCTCGTAATGTACTTCTTGGCTTGGAATCTGCTTCTAGTTTTGGCGCAAAGACAATTTTAATCACAGGTTCAGGAGCTCCAAGTCACAATGCATCAGACCACATTATTCGATTGCCCTCTACTGATACACCAACTATCCAGACACTATCCCAGATACTGTATCATGAGGTTTGTGGCTATTTAGAAAAAACATGAGATTTCCATTGATGCGCAATAACATACTCAAAAGTGATCTGTCAACTGTTATTGAACTACTTTTACAAGATGATCCTAAACTAACCTCTGGGCCAAGTGTATCTAGGTTTGAACAGCTTTGGTCGGAGTGGCTCGGGGTAAAATATTCTATTTTTGTAAATAGTGGATCTTCTGCTAATTTACTTTTGCTTGCATGGTTAAAAAAAGAATATCCGCAGGGTGGACGTGTCGTTTTACCTCCCTTCACATGGAGCTCAGACGTATCATCTGCTTTGTGGATGGGTTTCGAAATCGAATTTGTCGATGTAAGCATGGCTACTTTAGCTATAGATGAAAATAAACTTGAGGAATGTCTTCATAAATACAATGATATTCGTGCCGTATTCCTAACTCATGCACAAGGCCTTAACGGTTTAACACCAAAGATAATAAGACTATGTAATGATAATAACATATATCTGTTAGAGGATGTGTGCGAGTCTCATGGCGCCGAAGTAGTACCAGGTGTTAAAGCTGGAACTGTGAGTAAGTTATCCTGCTTTTCCTTCTATTATGCTCATCATATGAGTACCATTGAAGGGGGCATGATTTGCACGAACGACTCCGATATTTATCAATATATGCGCATGATACGTTCACATGGAATGCTTAGAGAGTCTACCGATTATGATTTGAAAAATACCTATATAAAAGAGTATCCAGATCTGAATCCACTGTTTATATTTACCTACCCAGGCTTTAATGTTCGCAACAATGAGATTGGAGCCCTTATAGGAATCTCGCAGCTTACACGCCTTGATGAGATGGTTAGAAAACGCGCTTTTAACTTTGAATATTTTCTCGATAAGCTACCTCAATGGGCCTATACTGATTATGAAATAAGTGGTCAAAGTAACTATGCATTTAATATTATTTTGAAAGATCCTGATCAAGATCTGATGAAACGTTTAGAGAATAAACTTACATCAAATTCAGTCGAATATCGAAGAGGAAGCGCAGGAGGCGGTAATCAGCTTCGACAACCATATGTTAGGTCAATCGCCAAGTTCTCACATATTGATCCGAGGAAAGCAACACCTGTAGCAGATCATATCCACTTTTTCGGGATGTATTTAGGTAATTATCCTGAATTGACCGTTGACGAAATAAATATCTTGACCAATATTATTAATGAGGTTTAGAAATGCTGGAAATATTTTTACTCTGCGGGGCCAAAGATTTGAGAATTTCAAATGTTCTCCGGTCTATCCTTAAGGTATTGGTACCTGAGCGCCATATGAGTACAATAGAAAGTATAATGCTGTGTACGAGTCACACTAAAATCTATCGTTATTTCAGGATTATGCATTCACACGGAATGCTAAGAAAGTTCACAGATAAAAATGCATGCGATAGATTTGAACCGCAACAACCCGACCTCACCCTATTCTTCATTTTCACAACCCTGGATTTAAAGTTTGAAACATCAAAATTGACGCAATAATTTGCATTTGGAGATTAAAACCCTTGATAAGATTGTTGAACAAAGTATTAAAAACTTCGTCTGTTTTCTGACGGGTATCCGTGACAGGGCTTGTAAAAACTTTAACATTGAAGGTAAGACCAATTATGAGTCAAATATCATCCTCAATAAATCAGATTTTGATCTGAAGGTCCGTTTTCAGGCTAGCTTGCACCAAAACCACATTGAGTTTTGGCGTGGAAATGCCGGAGGGGGTAACCAATTAGGCTAGCCTGATGTTTTGATGTTACAGAAATTTATAGATGTTAAACTTGAGCTGTTCTCCCCAATGACTAATCACGACCCCTTATAAGGAACTTATTGGCAATTTCTAGAACTATCAAAGTATGATGTAGATTAGCTCATGGAAGTAATTTGCTCTGATGGATCAATTTATGACGTTGTCAATTGTGGTTTTGGCAGGAGGACAGGGATCTCGAATACGAGGAGTTTTGGGAGACACACCAAAGCTCCTCGCCTTGATCAATGATGTTCCTTTTATTAACTATCTTCTAAAATGGCTCGAGGAGTCGTTTAATTCAATTAACCATCAAGTTTTGATTGCAACCGGCTTTGGCCATGACCATATTAATAACTATATCGTTTCAAATTCACTTTCCTGTACTCTCATTAGAGAACAGAAGCCTCTTGGAACGCTTGGAGCAGCCGCTAACGCTGTAGAGCGCTTGGAGGCAAATTATGTTCTGGTTATTAATGGTGATACTTTGTTTTCATGTAATTTAAAGCAAGCATACTCTCAGTTTTTATCAACTCCTTTACGCCCCTTGGTGATTGTGAAGGCTTCTCTTACTAATGAACGCTATGGCGGATATGCAATTGATGTAGAAGGTAACCACCTTGTTGCCGCTTCATCCAATTCAACCTTAATTTCTTTGGGAGCTCTCTTTACTACTAGATCTGATCTTATTGCTTCACGCAACATTGCCATTCAGGCTGGTATAATTGAACCTATGATGGATGATCATTTTATTAATCCAAACAGGGCTTACCCATTTGTACTCCAAGAGGACACACCATTCATTGACATTGGAACCCCTTCCAGTTACGCAAAAGCTCAAATATTTATCCCAAGCTCATCAATTTTTCGGGTTGCTTAACATGAGAATTGCTGTTTTGGGGTCACGTGGCTTAGTCGGAGATGCCATAGCAAGAACAATGGACAATGTTGTTTTGGCGTTATCAAGAGAAGAGTGTGATGTTACTGATACCTCAAAGCTTATCTCTTTTTTGCGTAGGGAGAAGATTGACGTTGTGATTAACTGTGCAGCTAAGGTTGGTGGTATTCAGCTCAATAGAACGGAGCCCTATACGATGTATCAGGCAAACTCACAAATTGGATATTCTGTGTTGCAAGCATCCTTTCAATCTGATGTGACGGACTTGGTTCAGCTCTGTAGTAATTGTGCTTATCCTGCAAATGCCATTCAGCCTTATAAGGAAGTGGATTTGTTGATGGGCGAACCAGTGAAGGCAAACAAAGGATATGCTGCTGCAAAGATTGCCTGCCTCCATGCTGGTCAAGCCGCAGAAGATCAGTTTGGATTACGTGTTTATCACCCAATTCCGTGCTCTCTTTTTGGTTTGGCTGATAACTATGATCCTAATAATTCTCATTTTATACCTGCTGTTATTAGGAAAATAAAGAAAGCTGTTGATCAAAGCCTCGATACAATTACTTTTTGGGGCACTGGCAGGCCACGGCGTGAATTTATGTTTGCTGATGAACTCTCCTCCGCTATAAATATCATGTTAGAAAAAAGATACTCATATTATCCGTTGAATATTGGGCCTGGCCTTGATACCCCGATAAGGGAGATCATCAGCATTGTTTCTGGTCATGCTGGCTATAAAGGGCAGATCCTATGGGATGAAACAAAGCCTGATGGAGCACTTACAAAGCTTCTGGATTCATCATTATTAAAATCGTGGGGCTGGCTACCAACTGAATCTTTTTTTGATACATTATGCAAGACATACGATTTTTTTAAGAGCTCTACTAATATTAGAAAATGAAAATTGCGGTTGTTGGTGCGGGCATCATTGGGCTAGCACTATGTAGGGCGTTGTTGCTTAGATATGAGAATCTGGAGATTGATTTATACGATCAGTTCTCAATTCCATCTAAGGGAACATCAATGCGGAACAGTGGTGTACTTCATGCTGGTCTTTATTATAAGCCAAATTCATTGAAGGCAAGAATGTGCAAGCTTGGAACTGCACTTCTGTTAGACTATATTCACGACAATGGCCTCCCATTGCTTAATTGTGGAAAGATATTGGTCCCATTTGGGGAGGTTGATCATCAAAATCTATTGGCTATTAAGCGCAAAGCTGATGCTAATGGTTGCGAAACAGAACTCATCACCCACGAGTTTGCCGAGAGGATTCAGCAAGGAATCGTTGGCCAAGATAGCTATTTGTGGAGTCCACTAACCAAGGTTTTTTCGCCAGGCCACATTCTTAATCAGTTAACGATTGACTTGCAGTCTTCGCTAGTAAACTTCTGCCTAGAAAAGGTCCGTTCAATTTGCTCCTCCACAACTACACTCCTTACACACGCTTCCGCTACTGTTGCATACGATTATATTTTTAATGTTGCGGGTCCAGGGGCTCTTCGGCTTTATCAGCAGGATCTTCCTGATTCGAGTCGATTGGCATTGTTGCCGATTCTTGGTCAATACGCCAATTTGACAGATGGCCCAGGAATTACTACCAATCTCTATCCAGTACCAGATCTAGAATTGCCATTTCTCGGAGTACATGTTACTCCAAGAAATGGAGAACTGTTGCCAATTCTAGGGCCTAATGCAGTGCCTATTTTTAGGGAATATCTCGATGAATATGGGCCTGATGATCTTTTAAATGTTATGCCTCGACTGAGCATAGAAGCGGCGATGTTCATCGGCAACGCCTGCAATTTTAGGAAACATGCGATGTCAGAATTGACCATCTCGCCCACTCGTAAGTTTTATACTAATACAGTAAGGTTCTTTAATCCATTGACTCGTTCCTCGATTAAGGTTGCCATGGCACCTCACATCTATGGCATTCGGCCTCAGCTGGTTAATCTGGATACTCTTACGTTCTTTGATGATTTTATTTGTAAGCTGCATGGTCGTACACTTCATGTTGTTAATGCAGTGAGCCCTGCTTTCACCTCTTCAATGGCCCTTGCTGAACATTTGATTGATACGACGTTATGAATGCAAGTGAAGCTCTGATTTCACAGCGCTATCAAAAGATCCTTAATGGCACAGAAACAACCAGGCTGGGTGTTGCGCTTGCCCTGATCGACCAGAACTCGCGCATCCTTTTAGAACGGCGATCTGATGTTGGCTGGTGGGGTATTACTGGTGGTCGCATTGACCCCGGTGAAACTCCTCTTGAGTGTGCCATCAGGGAGGTCAATGAGGAGACAGGGCTGGTGATCAACCCAGAGTCGATAAAACTTCTTGATATCTATGGAGCTCCAGAAGATGGACGAATTTTGCAGTACCCGGATTGTCGCGTACACTTGATCGATATTATCTATTACTCATTTATAGATGCCGCTTTACGACTAACTCTTACCCTCGAAAGTCTTGAACTTTGTTTCTTTCATGCCCCCGCGATACCATCAACCGTTGTGCCTCCTGCACAGCGCCCGATTCATGATCTAGTTGGCCGCAAGTTGATTCAATGAAGTGTTTTCTCGATCGCGATGGGGTAATCAATATTGATCATCCTTATGTTGGAACGATTGATCGATTTTTTTGGTGTCCTCATGTTTTTGCTATTCTTCTACTACTTCGTGATAAGGGTTATCAGTTAATCCTGATTACGAATCAATCTGGCCTTAATCGAAACTACTATTCTTATCGAGATTTTTTAGAGCTTTCTTTCTTTATGTTAAACAGCCTTGCCGAGCATTCAATTGAACTTGAGATCAACTATTGCCGGCATAAACCTGAAGAGAATTGTAACTGCCGGAAGCCTATGCCAGGAATGCTCAACGGGTATTCTATTTCCGACCGGGATATTTTTATCGGCGACAAACCCACTGATATGATGGCAGCTTCTAGTCGTGGTATTCGCCATAGGTTTATCTTGTCATCCGTTCCCTCTGGCCCTTATACAGAAGCTTTTGCCAGCCATGCATCTTTGCTTTGCAGGTTAGGCATGCTAAACTAATCAGGTTGATTATTTTATGATGCTTGAACCAAAAGATCTTATTGACTTTGAGCTCAGAGTTGCCAATGCATTTAACAGTGCAAAAATTAAGGCCCCGATCCATTTGCATGGTGGAAATGAACTTCAATTAATTGATGTCTTTGAGGATATTCGACACCAGGACTGGGTTTTTTCTTCTTGGCGTTCCCACTACCACTGCCTTCTTAAGGGCGTTCCTGCTGAGTCACTTTTTCAGGATATCCTCGATGGTAAAAGCATTACCCTGGTGTATCCAGAATATAAGATTTATACGAGTGCTATTGTGGGTGGAATTGTACCTATTGCTCTAGGTGCAGCACTGGCTTCAAAAAGGCTTTTGCTTGATCAGCATGTTTATCTTTTTATGGGAGAAATGACCAGCGAAACGGGCGCCGCCCATGAAGCACATAAATACGCAGTTGCGCATGATTTGCCGATAACTTTTATTATTGAAGATAATGGTAAATCTGTCTGTACAGATACTTACTCTGCTTGGAGCCTGCAGCAGCTAACCCTTCAAGGCCAGCCAAAGGTCCACACTTATACCTACGAACTTCCTTGGCCCCATGCCGGTGCAGGGGTACGTGTTCAATTTTAATTATTATGGCTTACTTCGACGAACTCAAGCGCTCAATGGATTGGCTTTCAGTCCAATCTGATACGATTTTTATCGGTCAGGCAGTCTCTGTTCCAGGTACTGCGATGTCAAATACTTTGAAGGATGCTCCCCAGGATAAAAAGATTGAATTGCCTGTTTTTGAGGACACTCAAATGGGTATGTCGTTGGGAATGGCGCTCGCAGGAATGCGTGTTGTTTCGATTTTTCCAAGGTGGAACTTTCTTCTTTGTGCCACCAATCAGCTTGTGAGCCATGTTGACAAATATCTCACAATTACTTCTGGCGTTGTGAAGCCTGGATTAATTATTCGTACTGGGGTTGGATCGGAGCGCCCTCTGTTCCCTGGTCACCAGCATGTGGGCAACATGAGTGAAGCTTTTCGCTTGATGCTTACTAATGTAGATATTATCGAACTTCATGAGCCAAATGAAGTCTATCCTGCCTATCAGCATGCTTACAAGCGTACAGATGGTAAATCAACCTTGCTCGTAGAGTTTGGTGATTACTACAGTGAAAAGTAATTACTTATGACACTCGATTGCCTCTTCATTAATCCTGATTCTTCGCTAAAGGCTTATCAAGGCCTAAGTTCGAAATATTCTGCCATCGAGCCACCCACTTGGGCCTTGCTTTTGGCCGAAAGTTGTCGGGTTAAAAATTTCAAGGTTGGGATTCTTGATTGTTGTGCAGAGGCTCTTAACCTTGATCAATCGGTGCAACGAATCAATGCCTTATCGCCGCGAATAGCCCTATTTGTCGTTTATGGTCAAAATCCCAATGCGGGCACGACCAGCATGATCGGGGCTACTGAACTTGCGCTTGAATTGAAGTCGCAGCATCCTGATATCCATGTTTGTTTTGTCGGCTCGCACGTTTCGGCGTTGCCTCGCGAGGTGATTACCCTTCCTTTTGTAGATACGATTCTTCTTAATGAGGGTGTTTACGCACTCCATAATCTCCTGGCTTCGGATTTGCAATCTGATCTTTCTTCTATTAGGGGTATAGCTTGGAAGGATGATGCTGGTGCCTCTGTACTCAATGATCCTGAGGTGATTGTACCTCAGGAACGAATGGTTTTAGATCTACCCGGGTACGCCTGGGACCTCCTTCCATACCGTGAGCGTCCTTTAGATCTGTATCGATCCCACGTCTGGCACGGTAACTTCAATGAGGAAATGCGTACACCCTATGCAGCTATATATACTAGCTTGGGATGCATTTATGGTTGTGAGTTTTGCATGATTAATATTTTAAATAGAGTTGATAATTCAGAAGGTGTCAGCTCTGGCGATAGCCGAGTCATGAGATTTTGGTCTGTGGAATGGGTTCTTAATCAATTCCACCAATTGCATGATATGGGCGTCACTACTATTCGCATTTCAGACGAGATGTTTCTGCTCAACCATCGCTATTATGTACCCATTTGCGAAGGGATCGTTGAGCGCGGACTTAAGTTGCACATGTGGGCTTATTCACGTGTGGACACTGTTCGGGATAGCCTTCTAGAGCTTGTTTATGCTGCAGGTATTAAGTGGTTAGCGCTTGGGATTGAAGCTGGTAGCCAGGTTGTACGCAGAGAAATTTCTAAGGGATCTTTTAAAGATACAAATGTGCGCGATATTGTGAACTTGATCCGTTCTTACGATATTTCAGTGATTTCTAATTTCATTGTTGGCTTTCCTGATGACGATTTTGAATCGATGACATCGACGCTCAATTTAGCATTGGAATTGAATAGCGAGATGATTAATATCTATCCTTGTCAAGCCCTTCCTGGCTCACCACTGCATGTACGTGCGCAGCTTGAGGGTTGGGATTTGCCTTCTACCTATGAGGAATACGCATTTCTCGCGTATGAAACGAAGCCATTGCCAACGAAGCATCTAACAAATCAGCAAGTTCTCGCATTCCGAGACTATTTTTGGAAAACCTATTTTACAAACCCTGCTTACCTGGAACTAGTGGAATCAAAGTTTGGTCGCCCTCAGCGTGATAATGTAGTTGAAATGGCCAGTTTCAACCTGAAACGAGCCATCCTTTCTGACTAAACCGTGGCATCCATTCTCATTACTGGCGCAGCAGGCTATATCGGTTCATTGCTGGTTCCAAAGCTCTTAAGCCTTGGCCATGAGGTCACCTGTGTGGACAACCTCATGTATGAGCCTACGAGCCTGCTGATGTCAGCGATCCATTCCAAGTGTCATTTGATTTTGGGCGATGCGAGGGATCGTTCATTGATGCAGCCCTTGATCGAAAAGGCTGACGTGATTATTCCGTTGGCTTGTTTGACTGGGGCACCCTTGTGTAATAAGGACAAATCAGCAGCAGTTGGTGTCAATCGTGATGCTGTTGTCATGTGTTCTGAGTTGAGTACCTTCAGTCAATTATTGATCTATCCCTGTACTAATAGTGGCTATGGTGTTGGCCAGGACGGCATTCATTGTGACGAAAATACACCACTTAATCCCATATCCCTTTATGGCAAAGTGAAAGTCGAAGCAGAGCGTGCATTGCTTGATAAGGGTAATGCGATCACTTTCCGGCTGGCAACTGTTTTTGGTGTGAGTCCTCGACCTAGGCTTGATTTACTTGTTAATGACTTTACGTATAGAGCTTTTTTTGATAAGGCTGTAGTCTTATTTGAGGCTGATTTTAAGCGTAATTATTTGCATATTGATGATGCGGTTGATGGTTTTGTCTTTGCTATCGAGAACCCCAGCCTTGCCGGAGATTGCTTCAACCTCGGATATAGCGAAGCCAATCTTTCCAAGAGAGAACTTTGCGAACTTATTCAAATCCAGATTCCTAGTTTTGTTTATTTGATTTCTGAGATTGGGGAGGATATTGACAAGCGAAACTATATCGTTTGTAACGCAAAAATTGAAGGTGCAGGCTTCAAGGCTGAGAAAAGTGTTGACCAAGGCATTTCTCAGCTAATCAAAGCTCTTCCCCTGCTAAAACGTAAGCAATTTGCAAATATCTAATCAGTAATTAGCCTCCACTACTTATCGTATCCATAATAATGATCAATTTCGCAATCAATCAACTTACTTCGTTCTTCATATTCTAAAATTATACTATTAACCCATTCAGGGGCGGTAACTGTCAGGAAACGTACCAGTACACCTGAGCACGCCCTCGCGTCCGAAACACCCACGGCCAAGTCCAAAGGCCTCTGCCAGACTGGTCATGGGGACGTCAGGCCATGACCGATGACATC
>Ga0247843_1008855_pt1 | contig 11512 bp, 8 predicted proteins | sample LaCruzMarch2017__FD_192420 | JGI IMG/M metagenome (GOLD analysis project Ga0247843, IMG submission 192420) | Freshwater microbial communities from meromictic Lake La Cruz, Castile-La Mancha, Spain - LaCruzMarch2017_8m | ecosystem: Environmental > Aquatic > Freshwater > Lake | place: Spain...
CTCGTCCGCACCGCACGCGCCGCCGACCCCGACACCCCGAAACGTATGGTCGTCATGACCACGAATCACGGCGGCGTCTGGCCCGAACACATGTACCCCTCAGACATCGCCCTGCAACACTCGGCGGCGCCCTACGGCAATGGCCACACGATGCACTGGGGACCGCTCGTCCGCCACGTGGACGGCGCCAACGCGGCGCTCTCGCCCGTCCTGTCAGCCCCAGCCTCGCGCCTGACCGCCGGCCTCGTCGACCGCATGATGCTCGTGCGTGGCTGCGACGTGCCGTTCTACATCGGCCACCATACGGGCGGCTATCTCGGCAACTACGCGCGTAACGACGGCAACAGCGAAGAGGGCCAGAACCTCCCGATGCGTCCGACCATCGATCAGGTCATGGCCTGGTCGCCGTCCTTCTACCCGAATATCTCGAAAATCAAGCTGAGGTCGATACACATCGGGCGCAGCGGCAACTCCGGGATCGCGTGGGGTCACTCCAACCCCAGCGCAGCATCCGGCCCGATCCAGAACGTGCCCACGGCAGCCAGTTCACGCGCCCTCTTCGACGACATCTTCGTGCCCAACATCACGCCGAGCGAACCGCGCCGCCCCGTCGTCGACCTCGTGCTCGAGCAGTATCGCCGTCTCACCAGCGGCGCTTTCGGTGCGGCCAATCGCCTCTCGTACGACGACCGCCAACGCCTGTCCGGCTACATGGGGCGCCTCGACGAGCTCGAACGCCGCCTGTCGGTCACCGAGGCCACCTGCGGCGACGTCACACCCCCGACCGACAACGCCCATATCTGGGATGCGGGTTATGGCGGCTGGACCGAGGACGCCGTCAACGAGGACGCCGTCACCTGCGACCTCGCCGCAACACGCCGATTCTACTCTCTCTTCAACGACGTCATCGTCGCCGCCTTCATGTGTGACACGAGCCGCATCGTCACCATCCACGGCACCGAGACCTTTTCAACGAGCTGCAACTACAACGCCTGGCACCAGAACGTCGCGCACGTCGCCAATGACGACGCCCTCAAACAAGAGAAGCTCTGGCGCTCCAAGCAGTGGTTCTTCGAGAACGTCTGGCTCGACCTCGTCGAAAAACTCGCCGCCGTCCCCACCGACAGCGGCACCTTGCTCGACGCCTCGCTGGTATGGTGGACCCAGGAGAGCGGCGTCACCACCCACGAGAGCGACGCCATGCCGATCGTCGCCGCCGGGAGTGCCAACGGCTTCTTCCGGACCGGCCACTACTTCGACTATCGCCGCCGCGATTCCATGACGCTGGTCCCCAACTGGGTCGAGCTCTACGCCGACCTGCTGCGACGCCCCGGGCTCTTGTGGAACCAGTGGCTCGCCACCGTGCTGCAGTCGATGGGCGTCGCACCCGCCGAGTTCGAGCGCGACGGCCTCAGGGGCTACGGTCTCCTTCACAACCGCCGACCCGAGGCCTACGGCGCCCACGTCGAGTCCCACGCGAGCGACCTCCTGCCCTTCATCACGACCTGACGACGGGCGTGTGGCGCGGGCGTGGGCACGGGCGCTTGCGTTTGCGCGGGCGCGGGCACGGGCGCTTGCGTTTGCGCGGCCCTGGCGCTTGGGTTCGCGTGGGCGCGGGCCCTGGCGCTTGCGTTTGCGCGGGCGTGGGCTTGGGCGCTTGCGCGGGCGCGGGCCCTGGCGCTTGCGCGGGCGCGGGCCCTTGCGCGGGCGCGGGCCCTGGCGCTTGGGTTCGCGTGGGCACGGGCCTTGGCGCTTGCGTTTGCGCGGGCGTGGGCGCTTGCGTTTGCGTGGGCGCTCTCGTGGCCTCAGACGTATCCCCATGCCCACCCCTGCGCCCAGTTTCGTCGATCGACTGGCCCCGAACCGCGACCTCTGCTAGATCACGCGCGGACGATCTCCCGGCTGGAGGCCAGGCTTGACCATGACGAACTCCTCTCCATCCGTCGCACACCCGACGACGCGGCTCATCCGCGCCCTCGTCTGTGCGCTCGTAGTCTCTGCCTTCGCGGCCCTCGCTGCCCCGGAGGCCCGCGCGTCCGACCCGGCGCAGGTCCTGGCGCTCAACGTCGACGGCTCCAAGCTCGCCGACGCCGACCGCGCCGCCCTCTTGACCACCATCAAGACAAAGCTCGGGGCCTACCCCGACCTCAGAATCGTCAAGGCCCCCGACGGCGACATCACCGACCAGATGATCGACCTCGAGTGCATCGACCTCGACGCCCAGTGTCTCGGCAAGCTGGCGACCAAGTACCAGGCCGCCCGCGTCGTCCACGCCGACGTCTCGAAGAAGGGCAAGAACCTCGTCTTGCACCTGCGCATCATCGCGGCCGACAGCGCCGTCGTCATCGACAAGACCGACGAGGCCAAAGACCTCGCCTCCCTCACAGCACTCCTCGACAGCGGCATCGAGGCCGCCTTCGGACCGGTCCCGGTCGTCGCCGCCAAGGGCACGCTCGTGGTCGAGGTCGCATCCCCCTACGCGGTCATCTACCTGGGCCAGCAGCAGATCGGCACGGGCACCGCCACCGTCGAGCTCGAGCCCGGCGACTACACAATCCGCATCACCAACGCTGGCTCTGAAGAGGTCATCCGCAAGGTCCGCGTGACCTCGGCCGAGACCACCACCGAGCGCGTCCAGCTCACTGCCATCGCCGTCGTCCCCCCGAAGAAGACCGACCCCGACGAGGCAGACTCCGGCTCCGGTTGGGTCCTCTGGGTCGTCATCGGCGCCGCCGTCGTGGGTGGCACCATCGCGGCCATCGCGCTCACCCAGGACAGCGGCGACACGACGGTCCGCGGCCCGGCCGTCCTCGGCATCGACCCGGCGGGCGCCTGGCGCGACCCCGCCACCTTCGGAGGACGGAAATGACTCGTCGCATCGGCCAGCCCATCCTCCCCCGATCAGGCTTCCGCCACCTCCTCCCTGGTCTTCTCCTGGCCCTCACCGCTTGTGACTCCGGCACTGACGTCGGCCGCGTCTCGTTCGCCCTCGACGTGGACGCCTCCTTCTTCCGCCTGCGCATCTTCGCCGAAGCCCCCGACGCCTCGCTGAGCGGCAAGACGCTCTTCGACACCGGCTGCATCAACCAGCAATCGCGCACCTACGAGCTCACCAACATCCCGATTGGCGAGGGCTATGCCGTCGTCTACGAGGGCTACCCGACCGCGAGCTGCGCCTCCAACGACCGCCTCGCCGTCGGCTTTCGCGGCGGCGTCGCCATCACCGAAGACGACCAGCCCTACTACCACGTACAGATCTACCCGACCGGCGGCATCGCGACCCTGCCCGAGGACCTGAACCTCTCGGCCTCGAACGCCCGCCCCGTCGACAGCTGCGAAGTCGACGACGACTGCGGCGCCAAGAACCTCTGCTACGACGAGGCTGCACCCGCCTACTGGTGTGTCCCCACCTGCGTCAGCACCGCCGACTGCGCGTCCCTGCACCCCCGCGCCACGTGCGACACGGCGGCCGGTTGGTGCATGCTGACGAGCCCCTTCCCGCTCAACCTGAGCGAGGCCCGCGCCCTTGGACAGGCCGCGACACTCGACAATGGTGACGTCGCCTTCTTTGGCGGCCTCAAGCGTGAAGGGACGGCCTCTTCGGGTCCGACCGCCAGCTTCATCGGGACCTCGTTCCCGCTCGAGCGCTTCGACGCCCAGACCGGCCTCTTCGCCGAGCTCACCGTCTCCGGCCTCGAAGGCTCGCCCGGAGGCGCCTTCGGCTTCGCCGCGCTCGGCGACGACCGCTTCGTCGCCGTCGGCGGACTCGCCCGCGCCCAGATGGGCTACAGCGCCGAGGGTGGCGTCGACATCCAGGCCACCTGGAGCCAGGACCTGCTCGGCCAGATCATCGTCTGGGACCTCGCGACGGGGCGCGGTAAGCTCTCGCCGCTTGGTCAGGGGCAAGCCCGCGCGACCGTCGTCCCGCTCTCTGTCGACCGCTTCCTCGCCATCGGCGGCATCTCGCCCGCCGGCCTCGGCGCCGACGTCCGCAAGACCACGCTGCTGTGCGAGATCGACGCCGACCTCACGACCACGTGCCAGCCCGGGCCGCAGCTCGACACCGCGCGCCAGGCGCCGGCCGCCTCCTGCCTCGACGCCGCGTGTGACCGCATCCTCGTCCTCGGCGGCAACTCGGGCGGCAAGCTCGCCGAGGTGCTCGACCTGGCACTCTCCAAGACCACCGCGCTCACGACCAGGGGCCTCCCCGAGCGCCTCTTCAACCCCATCCTGTGTGGCCTCGACATCGTCTCGGGCAGCGTCGACCTCAACAAAGCCAGCCCAACCATCGCCTCGCGCCTGAAGCTCGACGAGGCCGGGCTCGAGGGCAACCCGCTCGCCGGCGCCCCGACGACGAGCTACCTCTCGGCCGTCGCTCAGGCCTCGCCCACCTCAGGTTCCAGCTCGAACTGCCTCATCGCCGGCGGCCTCGACACCGCTGGCTTCAATGGCCGCATCGTCCAGGTCGGCTCGGCCCGCTTCGACGTCCAGTCGGCCCCGCTGGGCCGCGCCCGCTTCGCCGGTCAGGCGGCCGTCATCGGTGCGGGTCCGCTCATGGGCCGGGTGCTCTTCGCCGGCGGTCTCGCGCTCCCGGGCGCGCCCGATGCGCCGACCTCCGGCGGCCTCGAAGTCGTCCGCGGTGCCGAGGTCTTCACCCCCTGAGGGGCGCCCGCAGACCCATCGCGAACCACCTCGCCCCGACACGTTCACGACGTCCCACCCGAGTCCGACGAGCATGCCATGAAGACAAGCACCTCAGCCCTCCTCGCGGCCACCTTCGCCGTCGCCACCCTTGGGGGCACGGCCTGCGGTGACGATGCCGACCCCATCGTCGAGCTCACCGTGCTCGAGACCATCCCCGTCACCTTCGACACCATGGAGGGGGGCGTCGCCGAGTCGGCCGAGGTCGACCTCGACGACCTCCGCAACGAGCCGCGCTACGACGACGTCGTGGCCCAGCTGCAATGCGGCGCGCTCGACGTAGCCGCTTCCTTCATCAAGGTCGAGAGCCTCGATGTCGGCGCCGGCGCCACGGTCGTCGACTATCGCGTCGAGGTCGCGACCCGCGGCAGCGACAACTTCGTCCAGCTCTTCCAGTTCAACGGCTCCATCGTCGAAGGCGACCGCATCGGCCTCGACAACTCACGCATCACGGTGAACCCCGACGGCCTCTCGCGCATCGCCCAGACCATCTTGTCCACCACCCCGTCGCTGAGCGTGCGTGTCATCGCGACCGTCCCGGCGGCGCTCGACGACCTGCAGATCGCGGTGTCCCTGGCGCTCGACTTCTCGAGCCAGAAGAACGGCTGTCCGTCGACCACCACGGGCCTCTGACGATGGCGCTCGGCTTCACGCGTTCGACGCTCACGACCGACGACGGGGTCGACCTCGCCGTCTTCGTCCACACCCCGGCCGACTGGGATCGCGCCCGCTTCCCAACCCTCTTCCTCAGCAACGGGCTCGGCGGCAACCTCGTCACCTGGAAGCACCTGGTCGAACACTTCCGCGACACCCACCAGGTCGTCACCTGGGACTATCGCGGCCTCTACGAATCCTCGTTCTCGCCCGCGATGAAGGCCCGCTACCGCAGCGGCGACCTGAAGGTCGACCTGCCGACCCACGCCCGGGACGCCATCGCGGTGCTGGACCACCTCGCCATCGACCGCGCTGTCTTCTTTGGCTGGTCGATGGGTGTTCAGCTCAACTTCGAGCTCGCCCGCACCCGCCGCCAGGTCATGGCCGGCCTCGTGCAGATCTGCGGCGCCGCAGGCAAGTCCATCACCACGACCGTGTTTGGCAAAGCCGGCCTCGCCGTGATCCCGACCGTCATGGACTCCTTCCGCTTCGCCGCCGAACGCTTCGCGCCGACGCTCTCGAAGATGATGGGTAGCCCGCTCGCGCTGCAGTTCGCCAAGGGCGTCGGCATCGTCGCCCCGACGCTGGACACCGACCTCGCGAGGCTGGTCGTCGACTCCTACATGCGCCAGGACTTCGAGGTCTACAACACCATCCTCATGTCACTCGCGGCGCACGACGCGACCGACCTGCTCGCGACGCTCGACGTCCCGACCCTCATCATCGCCGGCACCCGCGACGTCATGACCCCGTCGGCCCTGTCGCGACAGATCGCCGACACCATGCCCGACGCCGAGCTCATCACCCTCGATGGCGGGACCCACTACATCCCGGTCGAGTTCCCCGACCGCCTGAACCAGCTCGTCGCCGACTTCTTCGCCCGCAAGCTCACGCCCTCGGCATAAGCGTCGGCGCCGTCGTAAGTGGTCGACAATGCGCGGGTTGTGTGACCTCTGGTCCAGGTGCAGGCCCGTCGCCGCGCGCCTTGCCGGCCTCTGACTCCGTGCCTACTTGAGCGCCCACACCGCCGGCTTTACCTGCCTCGGGGTGGGTGTAGACTCCGCTTCCGAGACGCCGATGTGACCACGGTCCTGGATCAGCCGTAGCCACCCTGTGCAGAACCTGCAACCTTCCGGAGGACCTGCTTTGTTCTTCGACCCCATCTACATCATCATCATGGTCGCAACTGCGGGCCTTGGCTTCTGGGCATCGTTCCGCGTCAAGTCCACCTTCCGCAAGTGGTCCTCGGTCCCCGCATCGAGCGGTATGACCGGCGCCGAAATCGCGCGCACCATCCTCGCGCGCTCGGACATCCACGACGTCGAGGTCGAGCGTGTCGACGGCTTCCTCTCCGATCACTACGACCCGCGCTCGAAGACGCTGCGCCTCTCGCCCGACGTCTACGACGGCGCCTCTGTCGCCGCGGCCGGCGTCGCCGCGCACGAGGTCGGCCACGCGCTCCAGCACAACAAGGCCTACTGGCCGCTCCAGGTGCGCAGCTACCTCGCCCCCGCGGCCAGCTTCGGCGGCAACATCTCGATGATCGTCTTTGGCATCGGGCTCGCCATCGGCGCCACCGGCATGGCCACGCTCGGCGTCCTGCTCTTCGCGCTCATGGTCGCCTTCACGCTCATCACGCTCCCGGTCGAGTTCGACGCATCCAACCGCGCCAAGGCGCTCCTGCCCGAGATGGGTGTCACCGCAGGCGCCGACGGCGTCGGTGTCTCCAAGGTCTTGAACGCCGCCGCCATGACCTATGTCGCCGGCGCCGTGTCGGCCATCGCCACCCTCATCTACCTCATCTTCCAGTCGGGCCTCGGCCGCGACGACTGATCGTGATCTCACCGCGCAGGACCCCGTCCTTCGCCCACAGGAAACGTCCCCACATGACTCAACAACCGTCGTCCTCGAACCACATCGTGGCCCTCGAGAACGTGACCAAGGACTACCCGCTCGGCAAGACCACGGTGCACGCGCTGCGCGGCGTCGACATCGCGCTCGACAAGGGCGAGTTCGCCGTGCTCGCCGGCCCCTCGGGTAGCGGCAAGACGACGGTCTTGAACCTCATCGGCTGCGTCGACGTGGCGACCACCGGGCAGGTCCGCATCGCCGGCCAGGACACGAAGGTCCTCTCCGAGTCGGCCCGCACCAACCTGCGGCTCCACACGCTCGGGTTCATCTTCCAGTCCTTCAACCTCATCCCGGTCCTCGACCTCTACCAGAACGTCGAGTTCCCGCTGCTCCTGCGCAACGATATCTCGAAGATCGAGCGAAAACGCCGCACGCTCGAGCTCATCGAACGTGTCGGCCTCACCAAGCAGATGAAGCAGCGCCCCGGCGAGCTCTCGGGCGGCCAGCGCCAGCGCGTCGCCATCGCGCGCGCGCTCGTCACCCGCCCCGCCATCGTGCTCGCCGACGAGCCGACTGCCAACCTCGACTCGGCCACCGGCCAGTCCATCCTCGACCTCATGCGCGAGATGAATCGCGACGGCACGACCTTCCTGTTCTCGACCCACGACCCCCAGGTCATGAGCGTCGCGCGCCGTGTCATCCGCATCTTCGACGGCAAGATCGCCGCCGACGACCACGGGCTGCAGCCCCAAGCTGACACCCACCCCGCGGCCGCGGCGCACTGAGGCCACCCATGCTGCTCCGCATCGCTTTGAGAAACCTCCGCCTCCACTGGGTGCGGACGATGATCGTCGGCTTTCTGCTCGGCGCCGGCACCTGCCTCGTCGTCGTCGGCCAGGGCGCCATCGACGCCATCCAGGCCGGCGTCCGCAAGAGCGTCGTCGACACCCTGTCGGGCCACCTCCAGCTCTACTCGTCGAACGCGAAGGACGAGCTCGAGCTCTATCAGAGTGCGGCGCTGGCGGTCCCCGACCTCGACCAGATCGACGACTTCGCCAAGGTGCGCGACGCGCTCACCACCGTGCCGGAGGTCGACGCCATCATCCCCATGGGGCTCGGGCGTTCGATCGTCTGGGGCGAGAGCACGCTCGAGACCAAGCTCATCGAGCTGAGGCGCGCCATCACCGACGGCCCTCGCGACCGTGTGCCTTCGCTCATCGCACACATTCGTCTGCTCTGCGGGACGCTCGTCGGCGACCTCGACAAGCTCGCCAAAGTCGCCGCAGACACCAAGGAAGCCGAACAGCAGAAGGCCGACGTCCTACGTGCCAACTCGGACGCCTTCTGGTCCGAGTTCGAAAAGGACCCCGACACCGCGCTCGAGTTCCTCGACAACCGCATCGCGCCGCTGGGACTGCAGACCGGCATCTACTTCTTCAACTACGTCGGGACCGACCTGCAGTCCTACGGCAAGAACTTCGGCCTCTTCCGAATCGAGTCGGGTCAGATGGTCCCGGACGGCCAACGCGGTTTTCTTTTCAACAGGTTCTTCTACGAGAAGAACGTCAAGAACCGCACGGCTCGTCGCCTCGACGAGATCAAAGAGGCGCGCGACCTCGCCGGCGCCCTCATCGCGACCAACTCCGACCTCCAGCGCCAGATCGAGCGCAACCGTCAGCAGGTGGGGCAGATCACCGACCAGCTCGACGCCGAGCGCGGCCAGCTCGTCAAGGCCGCCCTCCAGAAAGAGCTCGGCTCGACCGAGCCTGACCTGAACAAGCTCGTGGGCGAGTTCCTCCAGACCACCGACGAGAACTTCGACGCCCGCTACGAGGCCTTCTACCGCATCATCGCCCCGCAGATCCGCCTCTACGCCTACATGGTCGGCGACACCATCTCGCTCTACGGACAGACGAAGTCGGGCTATCCGCGCGCCGTCAACGTGAAGGTGTGGGGGGTCTTCCGCTACGAGGGGCTCGAGAGGTCCGGCCTGGCTGGCGTCTACAACCTCATGGACCTCATGAGCTTTCGTGACCTCAACGGCATGAGCGACCCCATCCGCCCCGAAGAGCTGCAGGCCATCCGCGAACGCGCGGGCATCAAGACCATCGACCGCGACAAGGCCGAGGACGAGCTCTTCGGCGGCGACTCGGACCTCGTGGCCGAGGTCGACAACACCGCCTTCGACGCGCTCGCTGGCAACGACATCAGCGGCCTCCGCCGCGCCGCTCAGGAGGCGCAGAACAGCGCCTTCACGCAGGCCGAGCTCGAGGCCGGGCCGGTCGTCAACGCCGCGATTTTTCTCAAGGATCCGGCTCAGGCCCTCGAGAATCTCGAAGACATCCAGGCCCGGGTCGCGGCGGCGCTCGAGAAGTCCGGGCTCCCCGTCAAGGTCGTCCCGTGGACCGAGGCCCGTGGCACTCTCGTGAGCTCGTTGTCTTCCGGAATCACCATCTTCTTCTTCGTGCTCGTCGGCATCATCTTCCTCGTCGCGCTCATCGTCATCGTGAACTCGCTGCTCATGAGCACGATGGAACGTGTCCAGGAGATCGGCACCATCCGCGCCATGGGCGCCCAGCGCAGCTATGTCGTAAAGATGTTCGCCATCGAGGCGGGAGCCATGACGGTCATCTTCGGCACGGCCGGCATGGCGCTCGGGGCCGCCATCGTCCTGGCGCTCGGCGCCCAGGGTGTGCCGGCCACGTCCGAGGTCCTCTTCTTCGTCTTCGGTGGCAAGACCCTCAATCCCGTCCTCGAGGTCGGCCATCTCGGCGTGGCGGTCCTCGCGATTGGGATCGTGACCCTCTTCGCGAGCCTCGTCCCGGCCATCGTCGCCTCACGTATCCCGCCCATCGCCGCCATGCAGGCCAAGGAATAATCGCATGAGGCAGATCCTGCTCGTGGCATTTCGAAACATCTTCGCGCACCGACGTCGCAGCATCCTGCTCGGCTCGGCGATCGGCTTCGTGACGTTCCTGCTGGTCGCGGCCTTCGCGTTCTCGAGCGCCATCCGCGACGGCATGATCGACTCGGCGACGACACTCGCTTCAGGCCATGTCAACGTCGGCGGCTTCTACAAAGCTTCGGTGAACGTCGCGCAGCCGTCGATCATCGACTACGCCAAAGTAGAAGAGGTCGTCCGCAGAGCCACGCCGAACGTCGTGTCGGTCGAACATCGCGCGCGTGGCAGCTTCGATCGCATCACCTCGACCAAGACGTCGCTGATGAACGCCGTCGCCGGCATCGACTTCGTCGATGACCAACAGCTCTCGCGCCGACTGACCCTGCTCGGCGGGGACTTCGGCGCCTTGAAAGAGACCGGCACGGCCCTCATGTTCAAGCGCCAGGCCGACGAGCTCGGCGTCGAGGTCGGTGACTCGGTCACCATCTCGGGCCTTACGGCGCGCGGCGTCCGCAACCGCGTGGACGTGAAGGTCGCCGCCATCGCCAAGGACATGGGCGGGCTCTCGCAGATCATGACCTTCGTCGCCGAGAAGTCGGTCAACCAGCTCTACGAGTACCGGGAAGAGAACACGGGCGTGCTGATGATCTACCTCGAAGACGCCCGCATGGCGGACGAGGTCGCGCCCATCGTGCGCTCGGCTCTCAAAGGCGCTGGCTACGACGTCATGGAGCCGGAGATGCGGCCCTTCTGGCAGAAGAGGCAGTCCGTCGAACGTGAGGACTGGACGGGTCAGCGGCTGGATGTGTCGACCTGGCGCGACGAGCTCGGCGAGCTCGCCAACATCGCCGATGCGCTCGACGCCGTCAGCGTCACGCTCACCTTCATCCTCTTGCTCATCATCGCGATCGGCCTCTGGAACACGCTGCTCATGGCCGTGCGTGAACGCACGCCCGAGATCGGCGCGCTGCGCGCCATCGGAATGTCGCGTGGCAAGGTGCGGTTGATGTTCGTCGCCGAGGCCTGGTTCCTGGCGCTGATGGCCGCGGCCGCAGGCGCCATCATCGCTGGCATCACGGTCGCCATCCTCAACATCGTCCAGGTCGAGGTCAACGAGCCGACGCTCCAGTTCATCCTGATGAGCGACAAGCTGCAGTTCTCGGTCGAGTTCGGCCGGGTGCTGACGGCGGTCGTCTTCATCTCCGGTTTCGCGGCGTTGGCCGCACTTTGGCCGGCCCACCGCGCGACGAAGATCCAACCGGGAACGGCGATGAGCCACGCGGGTTAGTAGGGTGTCGGACCTTCGGTTCGCACCTGCCCAAGGAGAAGCATCTTGAAGATCAAACAAATCATCGCCGCTGCCTTGCTGATGGTCGTGGCTGCGACGTCTACCGCGCTCGCCAA
>Ga0247843_1008857_pt1 | contig 11510 bp, 6 predicted proteins | sample LaCruzMarch2017__FD_192420 | JGI IMG/M metagenome (GOLD analysis project Ga0247843, IMG submission 192420) | Freshwater microbial communities from meromictic Lake La Cruz, Castile-La Mancha, Spain - LaCruzMarch2017_8m | ecosystem: Environmental > Aquatic > Freshwater > Lake | place: Spain...
CAGCGCTTAGGGGCAGGGGACCGCAAGGTGGTGGTGGCCACCGTGAACGCCAAAGGCGGGAGCCAGAATGCCTTCCAATTGACCACCAGTTCCAACCACGTGGTGATCGCGAGCGATGCCGTTGCCATGGATGCCTATCTCGCAGCGGCTGCCCGGGGGATTCCTGGGGTGCCGGGTCTGGCGGAAGCGGCTGTTGGGGCCGGAGGAACGCAGCGGGGAATGTTTGGATATTCTCAGCCTCAGATCGAACTCCGGGCTACTTGGGAAACCCTGCGCTCTTCCGAGTCGCTCGCGGCCGTGATGCCGCCCGGGACGACCAGCTTGGAGACGGTTCAAACCGTGGAATCCTGGGCAAACTTCAAGCTGCTTCCTCCATTCGAGACGGTCGCCAAATACTGGACTCTCCAGGCCATCTCGGGCGGGACCGATGCCGAGGGATTTCGCTTCCGCTGGTTTTCTCCCAAGGCTCCCTGATGGACTTCAGCCGCAGCGACAAAGTTGGCGCCAAGGTCGACGGCATGTTTGTTAGTAGCTCCGCAGGACCGCGCCTGCGCTCGCAGGAAGGCGCAAGAGGGTTGGGTTTTTGCGCTGCGTGCGAGGGGATCGGGGTGTTTGCCTTCAGTGCTCGCTCCGGCCCGATCCCACTGCTGCGTTTTCTCTCGAGTCACAGATCCGGGAGAAATGACTTGTCGGAAAAGTGCGAAAATCCATTGCGATGGATCTGCCGCCTCGGGCAATGTCTCAGGCCTTCGAGGCGGAGAGGTGGCTGAGTGGTTTAAGGCACACGCCTGGAAAGCGTGCGTAGCTAATCCCTACCGGGGGTTCGAATCCCTCCCTCTCCGCCAGATTTCTCTCCCTGAGAATTCGTGACTGACACTTGCGTTTTCCAACTGACGGGTTCTCCCACTGACGGGTTCTCCCACTGCTTGCAGCGTGGCCTCAATCATTCCGGCAATCCTTTGATTTCTGGATTTTCCGTCCTCCTCATTTTGGGTTCAGGTTTTCAGTCTTCGAGCAGTGATCCGGAAATTGAACTGAATTGAACCGAACCGAACTGCCTCGGAGTCCCACGGGTGATTAGTCGCTTGCGCCCCATGAAAAGTTATCAGGCAATAGGACAGGCGTCCGTGAAAACTTAGAGAAAAGCCTTGTTCCAAAGGTCGGCATCGCAGAGTTTGTCAGCGGTGTCGCCCACGTGGCGGAATTGGCAGACGCGCTAGATTCAGGTTCTAGTGAGTAACATCGTACAGGTTCAAGTCCTGTCGTGGGCACCAATGCTTCAGTCCTATGCAGTTCGGATAAAATCCGAAATGCTTTCGACAACTAACCCCAGTAAACGCTGGGTTTTTTTATTTCCGGGTGCGGTGTGCCGCTTCACGGGGGGCGGGTCTGCAGCTTCGCCTGAGCCTCAGCCTGAACAATACTCCGTTTCCCGACGCGTTGGTCCTTGGCGATTGCCAAGTCGGGAGATGGGTTCAGCCTTCCGCTCAACGTGAACGCCTTTCCGCGAGTTTCCTGGTTCACCCGATGGCATGGGGCCCAAATCGGCCCGCTCCCGGCTCACGCCTCGTTTGGCGATAGAATGCGCCGCGCCATCCCTTTCCTCACCCGGGCCTCGTTCTGGCTGAGTGGGTGGGTGTCGGGTGCGTTGTTGTGTGCCGCAGCCACGGTGGAATCATCCGCGAACCAGGCCACGAAACTCATTGCTCCCGCCGTGTCCACCGGAACCGGGCTGTTGCTGGAGCCGGCGTTGACGCTGCCGGAGTTTACCCGGGAGAAATTCGCCGCGGCCATGGCCACTGTCGGTGCAGAGAAGATTCGACGGCCGTGGACGCGTCCGGTGGTCACCTTAGCGCCGCATCCTCGCGCGGGTGTCCGCGGGCTGACGGAGGCCGAGGTGAAATCCTACATGCTGGAGGCGAGGCGATTGTTTGATCGCGGGGAGGCGGTGCCGGTGTCGGATGTGGGTTTGATCAGCACCCAGGAGGACGTGATCCGAAAACCCATGCTCAATCATATCGCGGCGTTTTCGAACTCGGTGGCTCGCGTTTATTTGCTGGTGCAGAAGACCTCCACGGACACGGGTTGGTCCCATTTCTCGATCGTTCAAGACCTCACGGTGACACCGGTTCTCGATTACTATGCCGAACTCACGTCGGCCGGACCCCGATTCGAGGGCACCAGTTGCTACAAGTGCCATTCGTCGGGCCCGCTCGCCATCCACCCGGCGCGGGAAGACCTGGTGCTCGATGCCCCGCTGGCCGCGGCGATCAGCCTGCATATCGCCGAGCAACCGCGATCCCAGTTTGTTTTCCCCAAGGACTCCCCCAAGCCGCCCACCGGCGAAAAACTGACGCTGAAGTTTTGCACTCGCTGCCACGATGACGGAGGGGATCGCGACGCGCTGTATCAGGTACACGCGCATCCGATCCGTGTGCTGGTGGACTTCGGTTACATGCCGCCGAATCGACGCCTGAAGCCGGAGGAAATCGCCGAGCTGAAAGCGTGGTTGGAGCGGAAACAATAGGCGGCTGGTGAGCGGGATTTCGGCCGTCGAGAGTGCCTGCCATGGAAGCTGGCTGTCAGGGCGAGTGACGTATCTCGGTTTTGTTCGTCGAAGCAGCGCTTTTTGGAGAAATCGGCCTACCTCGGAAGTGCGCGGGTCAGGCTGAGTTTGTCGCAGGACCCTGGGTTGTGGCCCGAAAGCTTCCTAGGTAGGGACCCATCTCAAATCGTGCCGGTTTGATGGCTCGATGGATTGTTAGGAAATAGTGTCTTCGGCGACATTCCATCGGGTCACGAGGACGCTTTGATCCAGGAGGTTCGCTCCTTGCGGTGATGCTGGGGTCGCGAATCTAGCCGAAAATTAGTCCACTTCGGAGCCGTTCTTAGTAGTTTCAGATCATGTTCAAACTTTTCCGACAGGGGGTTGGTGCGCGCCTTCGAGGGTTGATGCTGCTGATGGGCGCGCTGCTTCTACAAATGGGGCTCCATGCGCAGGACCTCAAGGGCAAGAGCTTCGATCAGGATTTGGACGGGTTCTCGGGTGGATGGGGGGGCGAGCGTTCCTATTCGTGGGACCCTGCGCTGGATGGCACCGGGAGCTCCGACTCCGGTTCGCTCCGGGCGGATGTCGATTTCAGTTCGTCGGGGGATACTACGTTGCAGGGCGCTCTGGCGGTCAGCGATTTTGGGCCGTATGACAAACTGCGTCTGGATGCGTACATCGATCCGGCCACCAAGCCCAACGCCAAGGGTGACTACGGTACGGTCTCGGTTCGACTGCGGCCGGTAGGCTGGGGCTGGCCCGGGACCGAGGTGGCGATGGGCACTCTGACGAAGACCGGTTGGACCCGCTTTGAGAAACCCCTGCCGGCCTCGGCCACGGCGAGCGTCGGAGTGAATATTCACTGGAACTCAGGCCTGAGTGGCTCTCAGTCGATCTGGATCGACAACCTCGTGTTCGTCAAAGCCTCGGCCCCGCCGCCACCGCCGGTCTTGAGCCTGAGGCGCGCTCTGCCGGGTTTGGAGGTTCGTACCACCGGCAATGCGGATTATAGTCGCAAGAATATCGGCACCACGGCCGATGTGGCCTCGGGCTTGTCCTGGCGCAATGCTTCAGGGCCGGTGACTTATTCGATGACCGTCAGTGAGACCGTGGAGGCGGGCTCCTCGGGTTATGCGGCCAACATTCTGCTGACCGCAGGGCCGGAGGCTCCAGTCAGCACCAGCCCCGACTGGAGCCACCCGAACGGGATCTTCCTCGAGGCGCGCCAGACCGAGAGCGGCGAATATTCCGTGGACGTGCGCTTCAAGGTGAATGCCGCCAATAGCCACGGTGTGCGATTCGAGCCATCAGGACTGCTGTGGTCCAAGACCAACTCGGGTTTAACCTCATTGGTGGGGACTTGGGCCCTGAGCCTGCAAGCGCGATCGTTGACGGTTCAGGCCCCGGGCGGGCTCACAGGGACGGTGGAGATTCCGGCCGAACTTTTCGAGGCCTTCGCTCCGGGTAATAACGCCTGGGTGCTCTTCGGGGCTCAGCCTTACACTCGCAACGATCGGGTGATGACGTTGAGTCGGGTGCGGATCGCGGGTGGGGCCGACTTCTCAGCAGCGATCGACCAAGATTTCACCATGGCCGCAGTCTTGGACCCGAAGCTGCAGCCACTTCAGGAGGGAGCGGGCGGCGTTGTACTCCGACCTTTGGGTACGGCATGGCGTGTCTCGTGGCCATTGCCCGATGTGGGGTTGTTCCTCTGGTCGTCCAAGGCGTTGGCTTCCAACCAATGGGCCTTCGCGGGCGTGACACCCATCACTCAAGGTGGGGTGCGCACGGTCTTCTTGCCGGAGGCGACGACGGATTCGGCAACGGCGCAATATTTCCAACTGCGCGACCGGGGATCGAAGATCGAACCCACCAAAGTGGAGTCTTATGAGGAGGCATTGCCGACGGGCAAGAATCCACCGTACGTGAGCATCGAGGCTGTCACCGAGGCTGGGGTGACCGATGGATCCAAGAGCCTGAAGGTGGTCGTGGACAACTCCATGACCTGGGAATGGCTGGGTCAATCCTTCGGGACTCCGGTGTACGAGGCTTGGAAGAAGCACTCCAAGGTGCGTTTCGACGTGCATCGACCGGCTCAGTCGGCCGGATGGAACCTGGAAGTGCAGGTGGGCCTGAACGCCGACGGCGCCACTTGGACCCAGGGGCAGTTGATGGACTGGGAGTGGCTCAACGGTGGGGCCTCCGCCACCAAGACTTTGGAGTTCGACTACAGTTCCATGAAGGCGACGGCTCCGGCCAGCAGCGCGTGGTGGCAACTCAATTTGTTGTTCCGTTCGGCCCAGGGCGGCACCGTTTACGTGGACAATGTGCGATTTGTAGACTGACCTCACAGCCTTTCATGCGTTGTCGGGGAGGTGTGCTCGATTCTTCCAATCATCGGAGGCTTCCCGCGCACGGGAGTCGATGCGGTAGAATCCCTCGGTTCGGATGGGATCGTCGCTGAGAACGGTCGGATCAGCTGGCCACCAACTCGTGGACGACCTGGGCTCCGCCGGCGATGCCGGTCAGGCGTTCGAGGCGGCCGTTGACCTCGTAGTTGAGGGCTTCGTGTTCCAGTCCCAGCAGGTGAAGGATCGTGGCGTGGAGGTCCTTCATTTGGATGGGCTTCTCCACGGCCATGAGGCCGAGATCATCGGTGGCTCCGATGCGAATGCCGGGCCGGACACCGCCACCGGCCATCCAGATGGTGAATCCGGCCGCGTTGTGCTGGCGGCCGAGGTTGCCTTGCATCATGGGCGTGCGGCCAAACTCGCTGGCCCAGACGACGAGGGTTTCATCGAGCAGGCCCCGCTGCTTCAGGTCGGTCAGCAGGGCTGCCACGGGCTGGTCAGTCCAGCGGGCGCGGGGTTCGTGGTTTTTGACCAGGTTGTCGTGAGCGTCCCAGCCGTCCTTGTCGGGCATGTCGTACACCTGGACGAATCGGACGCCCCGCTCGACCAGCCGCCGGGCCAGCAGGCATTTGCGCCCAAAGGCCTGGGTGCGTGGGTCGGCGTGCTCGAGGCCGTAGCTGCGGCGCAGGCTTTCGGATTCGCGCTCGGTGTCTCCCACTTCGAGGGCCGAAGACTGCATCCGGTAGGCCAGTTCGTAGCTGGCGATGCGCGCATCCAATTCGGCAAATCCAGGCCGGGCATTCCGATGCCGCACGTTCAAATCGCGGATGAGGTCGAGGGTATCGCGTTGGCCGTCAGCGAACTCGGGCGGGGGCAGCAGGTCCAAGACCGGTATGCCCTTGTCGCGCAGCCGAGTGGGTTGGAACGCCGCCGGTAGGAACCCGTTGGAATAGTTGGCCGCACCGCCAAGTGGGCCGGCGTCGAAGAGGGTTACGTATCCCGGCAGGTCGTGGTTCACCGATCCCAGTCCGTAGGTCACCCAGGAACCCAGGCTGGCCTTGCCCGGTCGGATGTCGCCGGTGTGAAGTTGGTAGCTCGCGGGCGCGTGGTTGTTGGAATCGGCCTGAAGCGAGTGCAGCACGCACAAGTCATCCGCATGCCGGGTGATATGCGGCATGAGGTTGCTGACCCATAGCCCAGACTGCCCATGCTGCGACCAGGTGAAAGGGCTGGCCATCAACTCGTCTTTGCAGCCGTGGAATACGTTGGCGAACCGGGTCGCCTTGACTGCATCGCGGAACGACTCGGGCACCGGTTTGCCGTGGAGCTTCTGGAGCAGCGGTTTGTAGTCGAAGGTGTCGATTTGCGAGGGGCCACCCACCAGGAACAGAAAGATGACCGACTTGGCCTTCGGAGGCAGCGGGGCTGGCCTCGGCGCGAACGGGTTCAGAGGATCAGGCCCGGTCGGTATGGATGCCCCTTTTGCTTCCAGTCCAGCCAACGCCTGAAGAGCGAGCGCACCGAAGCCGGTGCCCATCGATCCCAGGAAGCGTCGCCGCGTTCCCGCCTGGGGCGTCACGAACATGCGTCACCTTGCCCACGGCCCGGCCCGTGCCGCAAGGAGTCCGGTGGGCTTTGCCTTGGACAATGTGTGCGGTGCGGGGCGAAAGTCCCCGTGTGATTTCCCTCCGGCGCATCCAACTGATCTTCGCGATCTGTGGCTGCCTGGTGTCGTTTGCGGCCCGGGCCGATGCGGCGCCGACCGGTGCCGTAGGCAATGCTTGGGAAGATCCGCGCAATCCAGTCGTCCGCACTTTTGGCGGGCAGCGGTTGGATCTTTGGTCCCTGCGGCCGGTGGTGCTTCGCGAGACTCCGTCCGCGCGGGCCGGGGTTGCCGGGAATCCAGGGGTTTCGTCTTCGGCGGTTGCCGATGCCCCGCTGGACGCCTGGCTGGGCCGCGCAAACGCACCCGAGGCCGATCCACGGACGTTGATTCGCCGCGTGACCCTCGATCTAACCGGGCTTCCGCCGAGCCTCGCTGAGGTTCAAGCCTTCGAGCGGGAGTGCGTTCAGGAGTCGCGGAGCGCGGGTGGCTCGGCACCATCGGCCTACCAACGCCTGGTCGATCGCCTGCTGGCTTCGCCGCGTTATGGAGAACACCAGGCGCGCCAGTGGCTCGACGTCATCCGCTACAGCGACAGCAATGGCTTCGATTGGGACGAGTTTCGTCCGAGGGCCTGGCGGTTCCGCGACTACGTGATCCGGTCCTTCAATGCCGACAAGCCCTTCGACCGGTTTATTCTCGAACAATTGGCGGGCGATGAATTGCTGGAAGGCCCGCCGCGCGATGTCTCCGAGCAAGATGCGTTGATCGCCACGGGTTACCTGCGTCTGGGCCCTCACGACAACGCGGCCGGGTTGTTCAATGAACAGGACCGCAGCCGAGCCGAGTTGATGGCCGATCTCACCGAGACGACCGGCAGTGCTTTCCTCGGACTCACGATGTCCTGCTGCCGGTGTCATGATCACAAGTTTGACCCGCTGTTGCAGGCCGACCACTTCCGGCTGCGGGCCTTTTTTGAAGGCGTGAAATTCGCCGATGACCTTCCGCTGGACCTGCCCGCCGATCAGGCCGCCATTCGGGAGCACAACGCGGGTCTCGACCGCCAGCGCGACGAACTCGAGGGTCAGCGTCAGGCCCTGCTGGCACCGCATCGGGAGCGCCTCCGCGCCGAACGGTTGGCCCGACTGACTGAGGAAGAGCGACTGTGGCTGAAAGATCCTGACGATCGGCATCCCGAAGAGCGCCGCTCGCGCGTGAAGACCTTGCGCAAACAGGCGGAGCCCAAGGAATCGGAGTTGAAGGAGGCCTTGGAAGGAGACGCCAAAACCCGTCATGCCGAACTGGAACGCGAGATCACCCAAATCCATTCCGCGCGACGTGAGTTCACCACAGGTCTCTTGATGACCGATCAGGAGACTCGTCCGGAGGAGACGCGGATTCTGGTGTTGGGAGATCACAAGAGGCCGGGCCAACCGGTGGTGCCGGGATTTCTTTCGATTCTTGATCCCAATCCAGCGGTGATTCCCAAACCTGCCAACCCGAAGACACTGGGTCGTCGCTTGGCGTTGGCACAATGGATCGCGTCACCGCAAAACCCGCTCACCGCGCGGGTTTTCGTGAACCGCCTGTGGCAACAGCATTTCGGCCAGGGGTTGGTGGAGACTCCCAATGACTTCGGCTTGGCCGGAAGCCGTCCCAGCCATCCAGAGCTGCTGGACTGGCTGGCGGCGGAGTTCGTGCGCGGCGGGTGGTCGGTGAAGCGCCTGCACCGCACGCTGGTGCTCAGTGCGGCCTACCGACAGGCGGTTGGGCCAGCGGATGCAGGGTCGGATGCCTCCGCGGTTGCCGTGGGTTTGCGTCGCAGCCCCCGTCGTTTGTCAGCCGAGCAGTTGCGTGATGCGCTGCTGGCGACCGCTGGCTCATTGCAACTGGTGAGCGGTGGCAGCCCCGTGTGGCCCGATTTGCCGGCCGAGATCCTCCAGGCCAATCCGGCCTTCCTCGATGACAACGCCACCCGAACCAAGGGTTGGTATCCGTCACCGCGGGAGCGGCAGTCGGTCCGCAGCGTGTTTTTGGTCCAGAAGCGCACCGTGCGGGTGCCCTTCATGGAGACCTTCGATCTGCCCGAGAACTCCACCTCCTGCGCCCGCAGGACGGGCTCAACAGTCGCGCCCCAAGCGTTGTCCTTGCTGCACTCACCGCTGGCGGTGGAGGCCTCTCAAGATCTGGCCAAACGGGTGCGTCAGGAGGCTGGAGATGACCCTGAGGCCCAGGTGCGACAAGTCTTTCGCATCACCTTGCAACGCGAACCGAAACCCGATGAACGCGAGGCGTGCCTGAGGCTTCTGCGCCGGCGGAGTCTGCCTGAGCTGTGCCGGGCCCTGATCAATTTGAATGAATTTGCCTATGTGGATTGACGACTCGGCCAGCGAGCTTGCGGCCCGACTCGTGCGACGGGTGCTACTCCTGCGGCTTTGTGGTGCCTTGCATCAGGCGTTTCGCGCTGGGGCGTTGCGCATGAAGGTCCTTCTCTCTGTCTTGGCGGTGGGGACGTTGCTGGGTTCGTCGCCCATCGCATCTGCCGAATCGGGGCCTGATTTCGACGCCTGGCGCGAGGCGTGCGCCCGCTTGCCCAAGAACCGAGTCCTCGGGGGGCGATTGCCTCCGCGTGCCGTGCTGCCGTTGCCTCGGTTTGAGTCGGTGTCGGCGGTGCTCGATGCCTATTTTGCGGGCGCCACCAATGGACCGTTGAGCCAATCGGGAGCCTGGGTGGGAGAGTCTCCGAGTCCGGGATTCTTCGACGTGGCTCGCAGTTGGCATGGCAGTCCGCGCACGGCGTTTGAGCCGTTTGTCCAAAAGCGCTTGGTGCCGCCGGGTTCCCAGGTGCTGCTGCAAGGCGACCTTCATGGAGACATTCACTCGCTGCTGGCGGTGCTCGGACGCCTTCAAGAGCGCGGGTTGCTCAAGGGGTTTCAAATCACCGATCCGCAGTTTTATATGGCCTTTTTGGGAGACTACACCGACCGGGGTTTGTACGGCGTGGAAGTGATTTACACGCTGCTGCGATTGCAGTTGGCCAACCCGGGTCGGGTGTTGCTCATCCGGGGCAATCACGAGGACATTTCGCTCGTGTCCCGGTATGGGTTTCTCGCGGAGGGACAAGCCAAGTACGGGGCGGACTTCGACGCGGCCAAGGTGGTGCGGTTCCACGATTTCCTGCCAGCGGCGGTGTATTTGGGAACCGGCAATGACGTCGTGCAATTGTGCCATGGCGGCGTGGAACCCGGATTCGATCCGAGGCCGTTGCTCCAGTCGGAACGGACCAATGCCTTCCAGCGCATCGTGGAGTTGAAGCAGCAGGCCTATTTGGCCGACAAGCCGGGGTGGGCAACGACTGATCCGGCGGCCGGTGCGCAGGCGGCCCAGTGGTTCCACGATTTTCGGCCGCAATCGCCCATCAGCCCATCGGTGATTGGGTTCATGTGGAATGACTTCACGGTGTTCTCGGGCGAGACCGCGTTTGCCAACAACCCGGAGCGGGCCAGCATTTATGGGAAGGCGGCGGTCACGCACATCTTGCAAACCCAGAGCGCGCCGACCACGCGGGTGCACGGCGTGATCCGAGCGCACCAGCATTCGGGCGTGCCCAATCCCATCATGCGCCGACTCAAGGCCAGCCGGGGGGCTTTCCGTCACTGGCAGGAGGCAGCCGAGCCGGCGGGCGATCGGTTTGAGGTGGCGTCGTTGGAGACCGGAGCATCGCGACCCATTCCGGAGGGATCGGTGTGGACCCTCAATGTCTCGCCCGACAGCGTGTACGGGCAGGGCAATGGATTCACCTTCGCCACGGTCGTGGTCTTGAAAACGGCCCCCGTCTTTGCCGACTGGCGTCTGTCGGTGGACACGGTAGAAGTGCCCGTGAAGTGAGTCGAAAACGCCCCGATTGAATGATCCGACGATGAACTTCCGGAACCTGAGCGGCTTTGCTCGAACGACGCGACCGGCGTGTGGCTCCCGAACCCGTTTCGCAGCTCCGAAGGCCTGGGTCGCTCTCATCGTGCTGGGGTGCGTTGGTCTCGGTGCGATGGCCCAGACCGCGGTGCCGACCTCGGGTGGGACAGCGGACCGCACCGCCAACTCCGCGGCCATCCGAGCCACACCGGCCCGGCCTGCTGTCCAGGGGGCTGCCCAGGGGGCCGCTCTGGGGGGCGCCTCATCGCCCGCTCAGCTCATCTATCAGACCGAGAGCGGGCTGGCGTACCGTCCGGACTCCGAGCCCGACGTCTATGCCCGGGAACGCTGCAAACTCGATGTGTACCATCCGGTGGGCGCTTCGGCCGCTCCGGCGGTGGTCTGGTTCCACGGCGGAGGTCTGACTGGCGGCAACCGATCCGTCCCGTCGGCCTTGAAGGGGCAGGGGATCATCGTGGTAGCGGTGGACTATCGACTGAGCCCCAAGGCCAAGGCTCCGGCCTACATTGAGGATGCCGCGGCGGCGGTGGCGTGGACTTTCAAGAACATTGCCCGATACGGCGGCGATACGAACCGGATCTTTCTCTCCGGTCACTCGGCCGGCGGTTATCTGGCCAGCTTGGTAACCCTCGATCGCCGTTGGTTGGCCGTTCACAGCGTAGACCCCGATCGCCTTGCCGGATTGGTGCCGTTCAGCGGCCAATCCATCACCCACTTCGCCATTCGGGAAGAGCGCGGCCTGGCCCGTACTCGTCCGCTCATCGACGACTTGGCACCGGTGTACCATGTGCGCAAGGACGCCCCGCCGATTCTCTTGATCAGCGGCGATCGCAATCACGAACTCCTCGGCCGCTACGAAGAGAGCGCCTACTTCTGGCGCATGCTCAAAGAGGTGGGACACCCCTCCGTGGAACTGCTCGAACTCCAAGGCTACGACCACGGCCAAATGGCCGACCCCGCCTTCCCGATCCTCCTGCGCTTTATCCGCCAGCAGGGGAAGTGAAGGGGTGGTGATTCAGCGTGTAACAATGAAATCTGGCATCTCCCAATTCATGGTGTCTCCGTTTGAAGTGCC
>Ga0247843_1008860_pt1 | contig 11505 bp, 17 predicted proteins | sample LaCruzMarch2017__FD_192420 | JGI IMG/M metagenome (GOLD analysis project Ga0247843, IMG submission 192420) | Freshwater microbial communities from meromictic Lake La Cruz, Castile-La Mancha, Spain - LaCruzMarch2017_8m | ecosystem: Environmental > Aquatic > Freshwater > Lake | place: Spain...
ATGCTCCAGATACCGATTCGATAGACGAGTGGACGATTCGCTGTCGCTGAATCGATTTCACATTGGTCAATAACGTAATAGGACGTGGCTGTATTAAGGTCGAAAATTCCCGATCCGCTTTCGGCAGTGATTTTAACGCCAACAACTTTTACTAGTTCCCCTGCTGCCCGATTTCCGCTTTGAGTCGCGATGACAACATTATCCCGGCTGTGGCCTGGGTATCGTGTCAATATCCAAACGCACTGAGGCCGCGTCGATGCGGTAACAGTAGTTCCCATCCAAGCGAAATTGTTGACGCCACCCGCGTTGTCCCGCAGATAGATCGTTGATCCACCGCAGTTGTTCCGGCTGTAATTCGAGTTGTTGTAACTCCGGACAGCCGTGTAAGCAGCCCCAATCGTTGCATAGGATGCGGGAGGTGATCCAGTATCTAATGTTCCGACCCCCACCGCCCCGGTCCCGTCATTCCCGTTGGCCGCGTCCACCACAGCGAACGACTGACAGTATGTTCCGTTTGGATCACAGACGAACGACAGCGGGCCATAGTAGGGCGAAGGAGCCGCCGCCGTCCCTGTCCCGGCAGTACTTCCGCTGGTTGTCCCCGCCGTGTCCAGTACACTCGCCCCGTTCCCGATGAACGGATAAGCGATGAAATTGAACGTGCCAACGTCCCCTTGATTTGCCGTACTCGGCGTGAATGACGATAAGGTAATATCGGCGACGTGTTCGATCACGAGCACTTTTTCCCCGTCCCCGTCAACAGGGTGGCCGTATGTCTCGTCGATTTCCGAGGCGGTCTTCAGCACTGTTTGACTGTTTCCGCTCGCATCGGCAGCGATGAATTTGACCGCTGCGACCTGTTGACCGGATTGCGCGTGCCCATGAAACACAGCCACGCCCAGGCGAATCGTTGACCCGACTTTTTCGTAATTCACCGCCCGCGACCAATTGCCGATCACACGCGGGTAGGCGAGTGTGGAATTGTTCGTGACCGTCAGATTGCTTACAGCGTTGTTCGGAGTCCCGCCTTGTGTATAGAACCCTGCGGCGATCGTGACGGTCGGAGCGACTCCCGAGTTCCCGCCCGTTCCGCCCGAGTTGTTGTCGGAATCGTAGATACTCTCGCTGAGTGCAACCCTGACCGTCACGTTCCCGCCGCTGGCTGATTCCTGCGCGGTCAGTTCATCCCCTGAAACGGACCATGGCTTGCGAGATCGTACAGTCCCGTAAATCGCTCTTGTGCGTGTTCCGAGAACATCGCCAGTGTAACCCTGTGACACGACGGTGAACACGACCTTCGGCGACCCTGTTGCCGGATTATTACCAGCCCCAAGCCCCAAATCGTATGTCCCGCCCGTGCCGAGTCCCTCAATCGTGATGTCGGCAAATCCGCCGTTCGCGATCGCTGCAACGCTAAGGATGTCGCCTGTTGTCATTACTGTTTAGCCCCCGCCTGGTTTTTCCGAGTCACGAAAACTTCGCCCGCTGCCGGTGAAGTGTCTCGAACTCTAAGGTCGAATGTTACCGTTGTCGGCTCGTACTGAGTGAACGTCTTCGCGGGATCCACGATCGAGAAAGCTGCATTCCACGGTTTGTTCGGAACCTTAAAACTATAGTTGTTTTCCAACTCTACACCAGTCTTCGGTAGTACATACGTCGGGGCGATGTTGTTGCGAATTGTGATGTTCTTTGGTGCAATCGACCCAAACCTAGGCTTGCTTACAAAAACACCAATCCAGCACGGCTTGTCTGGTGTCATCCCCTGATATATTACCGTGTTCTGCTCGATCGTGGAGTTCACGCACCCGTACAGACTGATAGCATGGTATGCTGGAGACATCACGACATTATTTCGCACCACGACATCAGCGAAAGCACCATCAAAGATAGAAATGCCCTGAAACTGACTGGACGAAACAGGCGGGATTGATTTGTATTTGCCGGTCGAACGAGCAATGAAATTGGAGTCAATCACGATGCTGACGAGCACGTCAGGGGTATAGTTCCAGCCTTGCATCCCGTCGTGATGAAACTTGTTCGACGCCAGATTGTACTGGTCCGTGATCCGGTTGTAGGAGATAACCAAGTCCGAAGCCTGATGCTCGATCCCGTCATTAAGAAAGAACTCGAACGTGTTCCGCTTGACGAGAATCGTCTCGCCTCCGACATACAGGCAGTTCTCCAACGCGTAGAATCGGCAGTTGGTAATTGTATTATCCTCACCCTCCAGGTGAAGCCCATATTTGGCACACTTAGTCTCCCAATCCGCATCCGTCCATGCAGTTGCATCCTCGATCGACTGGAAGCGACATTGGTCGATCGTGAAACCACTGACCTGTCCAGCGCGAAAAATCATGAAACCTTTCGCGATTGGCTGGTTCGGTTGGAACGTGATCCCGCGAAACGTCCATTTGCGAGTCGACTGGGTATACAGTTGAGCGATCGTCGGCGACTCGCCATCCGCTGCTTCGACCGTGATCGTTTCCGTGTTCTGGTAGTCGGGTGTCTGAAATCTGATCTTGCCGTGATCGCCGCTCATCAACTTGACCGTATCGCCAGCGTGAATCTTCCCCTTCGTCGAATCTGCACCGTTGATTAGACGCGCCTTAATGACGCTCTCGAACGAGCCCCAGGGGAGCCCCTGTGAGCCGTTACCGGTTTTGGTGTCGCCGTCGATCGGATCGCAATACCAATCGGCCGTGCTGGCCTGGCTGGCGATGCTGGCGATCAGGATCAGAGATGTCAGGTAGAGACGCATATTGTTTTCCGTTTGGTCAACTGTCAATAAATACTTGATCGTTCGAACTGGATTACTTGAGTTTTTGCAGCTTCGGCGTCTTCAATCTCGTTGGATCAAACCCGACGACTCGATCGACTTCTCGGCCGGACTTGTCCAGGTACACCACCACCGGCAAGCTGCTCACTCGGTAAGTCGCTTGGAGGTTTCGAAACTTTTCCACGTCCACCATGCGGAAATCAGCTTCGGGCGATTCGTTCATCGTTAATCCCATCGGTTCGATCCGTCTGGACAAATACTCCTTCTGGTCCTTACAGAACCCGCACCAAGGCGCCGTAAAGAACAACGCTTGTTCGCGGCTCGGCTTTTCCGCTTTGGCGTTCTGCTGACTGGGAGCGGATGGCGGGACAGCCTGTCGGATGGTGGCTTGTTCCCAGGACGACGGAAGCTCGTCATGAGACTGAGCGACCGGGCGTCTTTCCAGAGCACAGTTCCAATCGGGCTCATCAGTTGTGACTGTGGCTCGCGGCTGGGATCCAGGTTGAGTTGGCACCGTCCGTCTATTCAAAGCGACGGCGAAGTCGATCTGCTGCGCGTCGGCGGAGCCTACGAAGAGGCTGGAACAGAGTGCCATAAGTGTCAGGGCGGCGATTCGACCCCGTCCGAACCCGCCCAAGGTAAAACACGTCGCCCCGATGATGACGCACAACACACTCGAAAACAGCAGCAATCCCGTCATTTTGACTTCCTCGATTTCTGGCAGTGGTTCAACTTCAAGTCCGATCGACGTGATCGGCATCCTGGCTTCGCGGCGTTTCAACAAATCGTCCCAGTTGATCGTCTCCGCGGGGAACCCGTCGAAGCTGCTGATCGCCCAACTGTCGCCCTCTTTGCAAATCCGATCCACATCGGAAAATCGAATCCAGTATCCACCAGGTGGTTCACCTTGCAGCGGAGCGGGATGAGCATTCGGACCCCAGCTATTGAGGCAGTAGAAGTACTGATTCGCTCCCGATCCGTCGTACCCGATCAAACATTGTTGATGAGCCCACGACGTGTTTCGCGTGGCAACCTTGCGACCGTCGCGAGTCTCAATCCGAGTCGTTCCCCACCACCGGGACGCAATCGTGACGGGATACCCGTTACAAATCGCGTCACGAGCCTGATCAGCCGTCCGGACCTGAGCAATCGTCTTGACGAGTTGCTGTTTGGCCTCAGTGACAGCCCATTCAGGAGCACCGCGCTGTCCCCACAGTCGAGCAATCGACCCGGAGTACGGCGGGCAATCTTGGGCATCCGCTCGCAGGACTCCATAGTCCCGCAATCCCTCAGCGGCATAGGCACCGATTGACCCATCGCCGCGAAAGTTTGACCCATGCTTCCGACCGACCTGGACGCGACTGATTCCATAGATGTACGGAGGGTAGGCTTCCTTGAACTGGAACCCCGGCGGACCCCGCACAAGCTGATACGCTTGGAGGTAATTGACCGCATTGGCCGCGCCCCAGGAAACACAGTCGCCGATCTGCTGCGGGACGTTCGGCAGATGCGAGCCACGAACAGCCAGCATCGCATCCCACAACCGCACATTCTTCGACGCGTTGTCCTGGCCATCCGCTCCGACCATCAGGAACGGCGGGAGACTCGCGGCAATCATCTCGGATTGTTCTTTGTGATCAGCGGCGAGCCCCAATTGATCCAACGGAACAGACGGGATCGAAGCGGCCCGAGGCACGAAGCTCCACCCGATCCCAGCCAGTCCGACCAGGACGAGGATTGCACCGACAGTCTGTAATAATCGCGAACCGTGGCGGATCAACTTGTAAGCCTTTCTTACATGTTCGATTTCACGTAGCGGGGGCTTCTAGCCACCGATCATTTCTTGTTTCTAACCAGGCATCGGCGGCTAAAAGCCACCGCTACAATCACTCATTCTTGAGATCCGAAATCACCCGCACCTTGGCCTTGTCCCAATCAATCACTTCTTCCGCCGGAGCGTGATGAGCGTCCTTGTAAAGCTCCGTCACTTCCAACACGCTGGCTTCACGGAAGGCATCGATTGACGCTTCGACGTGCTGATCGACGGTTGCCTGATCTGCGTCGACGTACTTGGCTCGGAACGACTTGGCAATATTCTCCCGCATCGTCTGAGCAACCCGACCATTCGGGCGACGGTTGATCGCTCGATGTTGTTGCAGGACGTTCTGCAGCAAACACTGTTTGATCAGCCCCACCAGCAGCGGAACAAGAATCGAAATCAACGCAGGGTCAAACTGAATCGCCTCATCGTTCCGCTCGGAAATCTGCATCTGGATTTCATGAGCGATGAAGTCCTTCCATTTGACGATTTTTTCCTTGGCGTCCATCGATTGTGAACCTTCCATTATAGAACGATTGCGCCTGGCACATCCCAGCAGGGAAGAACCAATCACCAAAACCGCAACCCGTCGATCGATCTGTTTCACGAGTTCCCCAAAAGTAGCAGCCACATTCCATGTGCCGACCGCATTTCACTTAACAGCTCTCAACCCAGTCACCGCTTCCGTCAACATCGCCCGCCATCGATCGACCGTGGAAAGCTTCCCTGCTTTGTAAAGCGACTGCATTCGCGCCACGGCCTTGCTCCTGAAATCCGCATCCCAAGCGGGTGTCGTCGCGGAGTCAAACGCAGGACCAATCGCTCCAAACACTTCGACAGGAGTCCGAATCGCACCGGCGGCAATCTGCGAGGCAATCGCCTCAAACGCATCCGCCAGCCGAGCGGCTTCCGCAGATCGATTCACCGAAACAACACTGAGCGCCAACGCCTTGATAGCCGCTGGAAGACCATCGAATTCACCCGGCGGCAGATCCGGGACGACTGGTACGGGCACCGGCATTGGCGGAGGGGTCGGTGGAACGGGCGGCACCGGTACTGGCAGGGGTGACGGGTTCGGACCCGGAACTGGAACAACGGGAGCGGGCACAGGAGGCACAACAGGCCCGGGGGCAGGTCCGGGACCCGGCTCGGGAGCAGGTGGACAGGGCGTCGGACCGGGAATCGTAATCGTGTGATCGTGATCCGAGATCCCATCCGCATTGGCGACCATGACCCGCACCAGGTACCGTCCGGGAAACGACGCCACCCGGACCGACCGACCCCCTTCCAAAACGGTCAATTGCTTCCGCCCATCAAGTCGCGGGTAAATCCGCCAAGCGAAAACGGTGGGTTCCCCTTCGGACGTGGAAGCATCCAGAATGATTTCCTCACCCGCCTCAGCGACCTTGGGACCGGCGATAATCGCTTTCGGCTCGATCGCATGGGCTTCGAGCGAATCAGCCAGCACAACACAGAGGATCAGCCCCAGCAGCTTTCCCGGCAACGACGCACCCCGAATATCCCGTTCAGGGAATTCCGGCAACGGCGGATCAACCGGCGGAGTCGGCGGAGATGGGATCACGGCCAGCGTGGCGATCTGATTCCTCAAATCAGCAATTTCCTTCAGCAGAATCGACAGATCCGCAGTCGAAGTGGCGGTGGCGGCTCGCTGGAAAATTTGGGCGAGCGAGGAACAGACCTTGGCAAGTCCCGCACACGCGGCGGCAATCATGACCCCGTTCCCGATATCCAGCCCCCCGAACGTCGTCGCGATCACGGCGAGCGTGGCAGAGACCGACATGAGAATCGCGGCAGTCGAAGACAGGTACGTCCGGTAGCCGGACAGCTTCGTCAACCAGCTCATTGATACCTCCGAGACTAATTACTAATTCGACACGGCAATCCGCTGTCAACAGTATTAGTTTTGGAGTGCTAAGAATGCAATCCCGATCTAGCGTGTTGATTCTAGTTACTAGAATCAATCTACTAATTATCGGTGATCGGCTTCAAAAGTGGCGGCTGAATCGACTTGAAACAGTGATGGCAGTCCTGGCACTTGTGGTGTCGGATGCGTCCCTTGGTATGGATGACCGGGCATTTCGTCGACCGGCATCGCTTCCGTGGACACTGGATGATCAGATAAATGATCGTCCGTCGATCAAACTCACAATCAATGTCGAGTACTAACTGATTCATCGTTCAGAATCCAGCGAGCATCAGATCACGAACGATTCCGAGGTAGTGACTGAGTTCCGGCACGACCTGTTTCAACATCTTTGACCCATCATCGGCAACATTCTGGCACGTGATCGCGGACGGCACCATCGTGACTCGATAAGCATACATGACGATCAACGGCTGGCGATTACTCTCACTCTTCATACAACTCCACTCCTTAATCCAGATACTCGAACCGAAGAACGGTCACTTCGTCCGTCTCTTTGCATTTCATGTGATGGCAGAACATCGCGACAAAGTGGGCGGGCGTCATTTCCGGGAACCCTTCCCGGTCAACTCCCTCTTGATCAATCGCGTCGAGTGGTTCGCGGCGAACCTCCGTCAGCTTGACCTTGCGGATCTGTCTAGGCTTCTCGCCTTTCTTCAGTCCCATGCACTTGTCACAGAACTGGAGACACATCCCCGCGACAGCGTGTCTCCACCCCAGTCGTCGAGTTTCTGTCTTCGTCCGCTCCCAGATCTGCTTTTGAGTCAATGAACATGAAATGTTCCGCATTATTCATCGTCCTCATCGTCGGACTCAAATGCGTCATCGGTAATGGTTGTCGCAGTGACCGCAGCTCGCAGATAGCGACGATCAAACGTAGCAAAGTAGCGGTCCAGTAACTGTTCGCGGCTCAGAGTCTGTGCAACAGGTTTCACCTCAGTGCTTTTTCGACCGCGTTTGTGTTTCTTTGGAATGTGCTGGAACCAGGCAGACACGGTACTCACGGGCACATTAAGTACCCGCGAAATCTCTCCCACAGTCTTTTTTTCACCAACAAACATGTTCATCGCTCGGGTTCGGACCCCCTCGGCATGATGTCGTGCGATCGACGCTTCCCGTGACTCACCCATGTCATCCTTTCAATTAGTCTTTTTCTTCACTTGCAAAACCGCATTGAGTACCGCTAGGCACCATTAGCGGACTCAGGCAGCACGAATCATGTAGCCGTCTTTTGTCATGTCCCTGGGGGCCGCTTGGATTATGGTCAGACTCGAAGGTCTGACTGGAAACCACCAACAACCTGAGTCGAGATGGATAAATCTCCCGGTCTTTGATACAGCGTCCGCAAACCCAATAACTTGCAACTCGAATTCGGCGCCGTAATCGTTGACGAAGCGAACCTTGTCACCAAGCCGAAAGCTGCACTCGACGGGGGGAACTCCATTCAATCCATATTGTTCATGCAACGGCGGCGCAGCTCCGTGTATCCGCTTTTTGAGCATCTCTGGCTTGCAGCCGCAATCTTCGTCACATTCCAATTCCGTTACTCCCAATTAGCGGTACTCAAACTCAAACCACGAATACACACAGAGCCAGTGACAACACCTGAGTGACTTACCCCAACGAACCAATGGACACCATCTCCACTCGGTGTAGTCGACTTTGACTTTCACATAGAACCCGATGATCTTGCGTGTGTGCCTCATGGTATCAGCCATCAAAACCCAGGTTTCCCGCCACTGCTGCATTATCACGGTCCAAGCTTTCCAAGAAAGCCTTACCATTCTGTTCAAGCCGTTCGATCATCGGGACTGAAGCGAGCGACATTTCACTTTTGAACGACGCTGGAATCTGTGTTGCCGCATGGAACGGCAGCCGCAATTGGCAACTCGATTTCAGTTCGCAAAGGCAGATCCAGATATACATGGATGCAATCTCCGTCGACGATGGCCACTTGGGACGACGTCGTTTGGAGAAGTCGTACAGTTCGTTGCGTCGACGCACGTTGCTGGCCCATTCCCATGCCAACCGCCAATAGCGATTGTTAATCGTCGGCCTGCATTCAAGGACGCGACGAAGAGTTCGCTTGACATCCGCCACAAGCTTTTTGCTTGGCCATCCTGGCAGCGTCTTGTCTTCAGCCATTTCTCAGTTCCGTTAATCACACGTAGCGGTATTCAGTTCAACCAATTCCGTCGAATGGGATCACTCCCTCACCGTCGCAGTCCGGGCAAGGCCCGTCCTCGTCATCAGTTTCACCAGATCCGAAACATGCGGGACATTCGTTGCCAACCATTGGACAATGCTTGCAAACGTAGTCACGCATTGTGTGCTCAGCTTCCGGATCTTCGTCATTGCCAAAGTCACTGTTCGGAAGCCAATGATGATTGCTGTTTGGACACTCCGAGCAGCGGCGACACTTCACTTTTTGGACCATTTGTTCCTTTCAGTACCGCTAATTGCAGTTAGCGGATGTCATTCACTTGGCTGAACCCACAACGCGGATTTCACCATGTTGATTGTGTGTTCGGGCTTTTGGTCCAAGTCGTTGGCGTGGAATCTCAACACCTTCCAGCCAGCGATTTGGGCGATGTTCAGCTTCTCCATCTGACCCACGACTCCCGATATGGATCGGTGACCGGTCGCTTTCGATTGATACACTCCGCCATCGATTTCCACCGCGACTTTGTATTCAGGCCAGGCGAAATCGAATCGCCACTTGCGGGTTTCATGGAACACGAATTGACGCACCGGCTGAGGCTTGTCCGCAGCAAAAACGGCCCACAATTTCAGAAACTGGCCTTCCCGGTCCGGATGTTCCGCCTTGGTCCGTTTGCGGTTCTCGGGTGGACTCAAGCCGGCCGGCGCTTTTCGCAATGTCAATCGGGCACTCATGGTTGTCTCTACTCCCTTAGAGAATCGGTGGATCGGTCGCAGGAATCCCGCGTGGTGTGGGTCTGCCCGGCCATGTCAGAGACATCTCATTTTCGTAGTTCTGCTGCTGCTCGGGGTCATCGCACCAGATCATTTTGACGAACGCTTTGACCGGAATTCCGCCTTCGGTCCGTCCCAACCAGACCGTGTAATCGACTCCTCGCCACTGGACGACGTCGGCGGTGTTTTCGATAGTGACTTTCATGGTTATCCGTGCTTTCTCAACAGTTCGGCGATCGCGGCTTTTCGCTTGGCTTCGAAGTCGTTTGATTCACTCAGGTCAGACATTGTGACACGCTGCGGGCGGTCGATGTTGGCGATCGCGGCTTGAGCTGTGATTTCCTGCTGGTTCGTACCTGGCCACTGTCCCGAGGCGACGGAGTCTCTCAGTTGCACCGTCAGCTTGCCCCCCGGATTGGCGTAGACCGGATTCTCGGCGATCCACAGGCACAACACGAAAAAGTTCGTGCGGTGATGATGCTGGACGTACCGGCGTTCCAATGCGTGCAGCCAGAGCGATTGAACGATCATCCAGTCTCGCAGGTGGTCCCGAGTGATCTTGCAAGGCCATCCCGAGAATCCGGGTTTTGGTTTTCTCGTTCCTTCCATTTCTAAAACATCATTCTTCGAACCACGTAGCGGGGGCTTCCAGCCACCGATTTCTTGTTCGACCACAGATGATGGTTTAAACATGGTTAATTCATGGTTAATACATGGTTCAGAGCGCGTGCGCGGATAAGAAGTAAGATCGGTCATTTTTCGTGACAAGTTGTCAGGGGTCTGCGCCAAGTTGTCAGGGGTGGTTACCAAGTTGTCAGGGGTCTTTGACAACTTGTCAGGGGTCCGGTAGTGGTCGCTCTGGTCGATCAGGTGGGTTGTCATGGGACAATCCAGGATGGCTTGGGCCACCGCAGTCCAATCGATTTCGTAATAGCTGGCTCGTCCGGACGCGGCTTTGACAGTGAGCAACCCCAGTTGTTTGGCGTCGTCGATATGTCGATAGACGGTCCGTTCGTCGACACCCATCTCATGGGAGATGGTGGCGATCAACAGGCAGCATGGGCCACCCGTTCCCGCGTGCGACTCGATGACTCGCAAAAAGTGCTTCAGCGGGTTCGTCCTGGCCAACGTGCCGTCAGCCCGACGAAATCGCGGAATCACCAAGCGTTCCAACCAAACGCGGCGAGTCTGTCTCGCAGAGAACAATGATGGTTGGATGTCGGCCATTCGTCGTGGATTCCTTTCCTGAAAGATTTATCAGTAGGTGAGTGGTGACCAACCCGCTGCGGCGCTCAACTTGAGTTGTGCTTCACCAAGTTCAACAATCAGCTTCGCGTTCTGATGCGCGAGGATGACCGCAATCTCTTCGCCGTTCATTCCGACCATTAGACACCGATCCACCAGGACACTTACAAACCGCACTTTTTCAAGAGTGTCGGTCTTAATGTCGTGCTCTTTGACCCAGGCATCGAAGTATTGACTCATGCAAGAATTCGCCTTCAAAACAGTTCCCGTTGTGCAACCGTCCGTCGCCGTCGGTTACCTCGAGGTTTTTTCCGTTCGGCGACTGGAACCCAGGGGGTTTCCAACCGCTCAACTCCGATCTTCTGTCATGGCTCACGCCTGTTCGGTAGTTCCCAAAGGTGTCTTGCCAGATTTCTCGGCGCGTTTTCTTCTTTGTATGGCTTTCCGTTAAATAGTTTGTCCCCGATCGCCTTGAGTTCATCGTCAGACACTTGCCGCGACCCGTGGCGACACGAAACGTGAATCCCGTACGATTCGTCTTCATTGATGGGCTCCAGCCCGACAACGATCAAAATCGTTCCGTCAATCGCCTGAACACTCATTCCCTGAAATGGCCCAGGCATACCGGGTTCAAAATGTCGAATATCCGGATTCCATTTCGTTTCACAAACCATGTGTTAACTCCACTATTTTGAGCTTAAAAACCCAGCTTCCTCTCGAATCGCAAATTGCGGATATAGGCTTCCCTCGCTTCGATCAGCCCAGGATGTGGCCCGAACTGCCTAA
>Ga0247843_1008862_pt1 | contig 11497 bp, 12 predicted proteins | sample LaCruzMarch2017__FD_192420 | JGI IMG/M metagenome (GOLD analysis project Ga0247843, IMG submission 192420) | Freshwater microbial communities from meromictic Lake La Cruz, Castile-La Mancha, Spain - LaCruzMarch2017_8m | ecosystem: Environmental > Aquatic > Freshwater > Lake | place: Spain...
TTCTCTTCTGCACTGCGAGCGTGATCGAGAGCGGCTTGTACTTGGTGTGTTGGAAGGTCTCCATATCGTCGAACTCGACTACCCGAACTTTGCTCCTGGTGAGGTTTTCGATACGCAGGTTGGCTTCAGCTTCAAAGCCAAGCGCCATGAGCTTTCGTTCGACGGTTTTGCGGTTGAGCGAGAAGGTGCGTGCCGCTCTGCGGATCGTGCCAGAACTCGCAAAGTGGCGCCGCAGCTGCTCGTTCTTTACGCGTTTTTTGTGGCGAAACCACCTCGAGAAGGAGGCCCGGGAACAGGTTTTAAGGCAGGAGCGGCAACGAAAGCGCTGGATCCAGCGTGAGTCACAGGTTCGGTAAAAGTACCCGAAGCGGACAAAAATTGAACCGCTTAGCTCTCTATTCTCGCAGTTAGGGCAATGGGAAGGCATGCGCGGGTGCAAATCGCAAAGCCCGGGCCAGCTTTCATGGGAGAAACAGGCTACTCATCAACAGGCATGGGGGCCGGTTTATGCGCTTTTGCTACAGGTCAACTACTTCCCGAGAACAGCCATGGGATTCTGTCCTTAATGCCCGCACTTTCTTAACAGCTCCTGCCACTTGACCTGCATATCGGCCTCGCTCATGGGCAGAAGCTTCGATTCGTCGTCAATACGCTCGTCAAGATTGGTGTTCTCGAGGCTATAGCTGGTGGAAGTATCGATCGATTCTTCCTTGTATTCTTTGTCTACCAGCCAGCCGTAACAGCGATTGATGATGCGAGTTACATAAGACATGCGCATTGAACTAGGAACCACCACACTCGCCTTCCAAAATTTCACGCGGTAAGAGCGAGTTCCCAGGTAAGGAAAAGTATACAAGCCTTCCTCAAGAGTGGGCTGCTGCGTGATTCTGCATTGCCCACTTGGCCCGGGTCTCGAGCCTAGGTACTCCGTTTCGCGAACCAGGCAGTTGCGGGCCTCGGCCACGGAGCTGAAGAGAAGGAGAGGGAGAATGAATTTGACGAAGGAGGAAGTCATAAATGTTTCCGTTTCAATTTGTTATTTGATGGAAAGAGTGGACCATCTGGCCGGGCTCAATTCTTTTATATAAACTCTGTCAGAGAAAGAAATCAGAGGGAGTTTTGTTCTCGTATAGACTTTTTTATTCTCGCAGCTTCTTCCGAAAAGCCCTTTCGAACATTCTTGCTTCCAAATAGGCACCATTGAGTCCAGCATGATGGCTCCGTTATAAAGATCCTTCTGGCTCAAAACGAGACCGGTACTGGCGCTTAGGCCCAAGCCTTGAATCAAGTTTCCTGATCCCACCATATTGAAAATGGCTACGATCGGATTTCCCCCCAAAAGAGCTTTGAGAAACTGCGACTTAGGAAACCCGGCTGAGAGCTCCAGCCAGTGGTTCTTCAATGCTGGTGTGCAAAGGCCTGTAGCAGAATCCATAGCATCAGAGGAGGGATCGCTGTGCTCCTGGTAGCAGCGAAGACCTTCCGTGCCAATGAGCTGGCCAAGCGAAATCTGACCGCTGGCGCTTACCAGGCCCTTAAGAGCTCCGGTTTTCAGGTCTTCACCGTAGCCAAAACCTAAGAGGCTCATGGGCGTGAAGCCATTGGAGCCACGATCACCCCAGAGGTCATTCTCGGAATTGCGCCCGCTTAGGAGTCGGTCCAATGCCGCCACCAGCTGAAACTTTGCGCCCGCGCTGCGTTCGCGCAGGTAGCGGCTCATATAGTCGTCTACGCGCACAATATCTTTGTAGCTGGCTTCGGGTGCCATCATCCACATTGTTTCATGAAAGATGATCAGGAGGCGCTCTTCTGGCTTTAGTTTGTAGAACTCTGGAAGAAGGAAAGTGGATTTTTCCGCAGTATCCGTGATCGCGTAGATGGCGATATTGATACGATCGTCTCTGAAAACCTTGCGGTACTCGTCCTTTATTTTCTCATACTCTTCTCGTGAAAACCTTGAGGCCGCCACTTTGAAGAAGGTTCGCTGATGGGATGGAATCAGCCATTGCTGAATGCGATTGAAGATGGAAGGACTGAGCCCCAGGGCCTTTAGCTCGATTCTCATTTTCACAACTTCAGGTAACTGCTCATCCGTAAGGTAGGCAGGCTCCACATAGAGGCCAGCGTTGTGAAACGTTTTGTACTCGCCGGTTTGCTCGTCAAAAATTCCACCGCCACCATTCCCGATTCTATCGGCAAAAGAAGATGAGGGGCTGAGTAGTGCCAATAGAACAGAAGCAAACATTAGCGTTTTCATTTCTTACTCTCTTTCTGGGAAATTCTGGTAAGCGGGAAAATGTGAATCGACATCCGGTAAACTTCTAAGCCATTCTCGGTGTCGCTCAGTTGCATGACTTTGTCTTCGGCGGCTCTCGAAATTTCGGCCACCTTTTTCAAAGATTCTGGATCTAAGCGGAAAGTGATCGAGCTGAAATCACGCACGGCCACCGAATCGCGCTCGAGCGATTTTGCCGCAAGTTCGCAGTCTTCGAGATGGGCCTTTCGGATCGCAGAAGAGGCAATGCCATCGCTGGTGGTGATTTGCTTCTTGGTGCGAACGAGACGTCCCGATTTTTCCTGAATCAGCTCCAGTTTGAGAAGGGCTTCGATGGCTTTCTGTGCGCTTGTGCCGCTGATTCCCAGCCGGTCGGCAATTTCCCCGGAGTCGTATGGCACTCCGTCTTTTCTAGCGAGGCTAAGGATGGCGAAGTGCTGCCATTCGGAAATAAGGCGAAAGTTCTCCATGTCGAGGGGTTCATAGGTGAGTTTTTCTGCGGAGCTTTCTGTTTCTGGCTTCGCAAAGGACCGCAGGAGTTCACTCTTTTTTTCTGGATCAAGGCTAAGGCGATCTCCCAAAGAGAGGGCCATGCGGGAGGAAACCCTGCGCTTGCCATTGAGGATTCCGGAAAGGGCGCCAGAATTCAAACGGAGAGCAGAAGCAAATGCGCGCGTTGAGTAAGCGGGGTTTCTGGCCCTTCTTTGCGCGAGCTCCGTAATCAATATTTTTCTAAGAGTGCCCTGGTTCGAAATCATGACGCAATGAGTAACATTTTGCCGGTGGGGCTTCAATTCATTTTGACGCAAACTGCTTCAAGGAATTGAAGCAGTGGAATTTCGCGGTTATGGGCACGTGTGGTTTGCGAAGCGTGAAAGAAGTGACTTCGAAATTCGAATTTTTATACGAAACCATCTGTAAACGTGTCGTGTTTAATTCAGCTGACCAAGCGACAACGGTGCATGAAAATAATGAAGCCAACAAACAGACAATCAATCTGATTTTCTGCAGATAAGTTTCCCCATTTTGGTCGCCACTTACTATCTGATGTTGGGAGCCTAATCTCACTCAACCCAGCATTGAAATCTCAGGTTCTCAAAGTAAATAACGTTTATGGGTCCGGGATGCCCCTCGGTGGTGAAGTCGTACATAATGGAGCTGTGCCCATCGAAACTCATTTTGAACAAACCTTGGCTATTTTCCCAGCTTGGCTGCGTCCAATGTGCCGAGAAAGTATGGCCAGAGAAAGAAACGGGCTGCGCTTCAACAAGCTGCGCACCAATAGAAACCGTTACGGGCACTGGCATTTTTTTGCCTTTTTCCACGGGTTGATCCACCTGGCATTTTACAGATTCTGCAAAGGCGGATTGCGAAATACAGATCAAGAGCATGATGATTAGAGGCTTCATAAACTCACTTCCTTTTTAGAAATCTATTTTCTAGTGCTGACTCCAGCACCAGACCGCATTCAATCCACAGCGGGAGCATTATTGTTTATTTGAATTATTGTGCCAACCGGGAAAACCAGCGGCTTTTAGTAAGTGCTTCAAACGCTTCATAGAACGTCTACGTTCCTTAACTTTACCAATTCTGAGATTTCCTCCACTTCTGAATAAACTCATAAATGTCGGGCCCTGGGTAGGTTGCCGGCCAGGGAAGTTTCTGGCTCATCAGAAACTGAACATGGCGAGCGTCGTCTTTCCGAGCCCAATACCAGGCGTCGTAGTTACGATCGATCTCATCAAAACTAGCCTGCCCTCCCACGGCTTCAATCACCTCTGGAAGTTTACCTAGGTGACTATCAGACAGACGGAACGCCTTGACCTCTTTGTGTGCGGAAGGAAGTGCAAACTCCGGACTATAAGTCGCGGGAGGTGCGAGCGCAGGAATCTGGCCCGCTTGGCTCAGCTGCAGGAGAGTGAGCGAAACCATTCTCTGGAGATCGAGCAACTCGTTCGCTGCATACGGCGGCTCGAGGGAGTATGCGCGCTCCGCGTAGCGGAACTTCGGGCAGTCTCGGTTGATGCGTTGGATAAGTTCTTCCGCCAGAAAACCTAGCACCGCCTTGCAGCCAGGCGCGCTTGGCTCAAACCACCGCTGCTTCTGGATCCGCGGCCGCGCACTTTCTCCCGCCAGCTCGAGCACTTTTGCGGTGATCGAGGCGTGCCGGATTTTTGTTAGGGTGGCTTCGAGGTCGGCTCCCATTTTGAGAGGGGCGCCTTCCGGCAGCGCTTTAGCTACGGAACGAAGGTAGGCAGCCAGGCTGGCCTGGTGATTCCGGGCGAAAGGAGCGCTACCTTTCAGGTTGATACCACATACAAGAGAGAGCGGTTCCGCGAGGCTTTTCGTGGCCGACGGCATATGAGAGAAGATCACGGGAAAAAGTTCGAGCAGGATGCCATCGAGATAGCCCGGGGAAGCGCGAGCTGGATCCTCGCGGAAAAGCGCGTTCACGAAGTCGCGGATCTTTTTGTCCTGCAGAGGAAGATCGTCATCGAACTGCAGGCTCCGCAGGCTTTCGTGAATCAGGAGGCCTGAACGCGAGCGATCGCCCATGCGAGCCCAAAGACGGTTGCTGAGGAATACTCCTTTGCCGCGCACGAAGCTGGCAACGGGGCCTTCCCACTTGCCGAAATACTCCGCCTCGAAATTAGGGCAGCGCTCCCAAGTCTCATAATATTTTTTGAAGTTCATTCCCTCGGCGAGGTTATCGAGTTTGATATTGATTGCCAGAGGCGTGGCAAACCATCGGAGGCGGCCGATTTTTGCTCGAGCGAGTGCCACACTCACCGGGGAGTTACGTTCCCAGCGTGCGAGGGTTTCGAGAGCACGGGCCCAGCTCTTAGGGGCCACTTCGGAAGGCTTCACTTCTACACCTTCGAGAGCGGTCTTCACGCCAAAGCGGCCGGTATAGAGGTGGGGCTCCGTGCGGAGATCTTCGAAGCTATCCAGAAAAGAAGAGTTCGGGCGGGCAAAATCTACGAGCTGGATGCCGGCAATCTCACAGCGGCCCGCGTTTCCCACGCGATAGCCCTCGCCGCCTCCGCTGATATTGCCACCTGAGCGCAGGAGAAAGGGCGAAATCCAGTTATGCTGGTACAAGCCGAGGGAGGGCGGCGGCTCAGAGCCGAACGCAGAGATGGTGGCGAAAACCATCACCAATAGAAATGCGAACGGCGAAAAGCGAAGCATCAAATTCCTAACGGCTCACAGGGGAGGGCTAGGCCCTGTTGTACCGGCCCTCACGATGCAAACCTCATGCCCCGTCAAAGCACCACTTTCACCTAGATCAGACGCGCTAGATCGATGTTGAAGATGTATAAATCTTCGGCAGCTGATTCATCAATGATCGGCCGGGTTCGATTCAGTGTCTGCACAAGCTCCTCGTAGATTCTGTGGAAATCGGCCTTAGAGATACTCACCAGCGAGATATACTGCATCCCCTCGGCCCCTTTCTGCACCATGTCGAGCGACTTTGCCTTCAGGTTCATCTGGTGCTGCTTGAGGTGCAGGGATTCCTTAGGCAAGTGAAGCTTGGTTTTTCCAGACTCGAATCCTTTCTTGCCCTTCTGGATCATTCCCATATCCTCGAGCTTCCAGAGGATCTCGATTACAGTCTTGCGCTCGAGCCCAAGCCGCGCAGAAATCGCTTCCATGGTCTCAAACGGCTCTATCAGGCAAGCGAGGTGCACAGCTGCGTAGGCCCAGCTACTGAAGTACTCCTGCATACCTGCCTCATCGAGGATCATGGCCCCTTCGAGCCTCCTAGCCAGGTTCTGACTGCGCTTCCGCTCTTCCTCAATCTCGGCATCGAAGTGCTTTCTAAGTGCGGGAGTGCCCGCACGCTCCCGCTGCAATAAAAGCAGAAAGAGCTTTCGTTCCGCATCCGCCAGCCCCATTGACGTCGCGAGATCGAAGGCCTGGTCGAGGCTGAAGTGCATGCGCCCTTTCAGCACGCTCGTAAAAAAAGAGGGCTGCACCCCTATCTGCTTCGATAGCCGCAGCTTTACCCCGCGCCCCCGTTTCGGCTGCTCTTGGATCCAGGCCTCGAGGAAGGCTCGATAGGATTTTTGTGAAAAAAGACTGGGCATTTTGGATTTCCAAAAAGTACTTATCTATTTAAAACTTATAGTCTTTATCGGATATTTTGTATTTTTATTGAAGATAAACGTTCTAATTTAAAAAACATAATCTATTCGCCCAGTTTGACGCATGGCATATTTCAGCTCCTTCGAAACCCCTCACTGTACCCAGCCTAAGGAGAAACCATATGCGCCCCCTTCCCCTGTTTCTAGCCCTGATTGCCCTCCTCCCCTTTCTTGCCCCTGATGCCAACGCCTGCCAGGGCAGCCGCTGCTCCCGTTACGAGTGGAACAACAGCGGCGACTGCGGGGAATGGACACCAGCTGGCAATCTGATTCGCTGGGTGAACGGAGACTATTGCCGCCGCTCTCAAGGCAGCCGGTACGACTGGAACAACAGTGGCGACTGCGGCGAGTGGACACCTAGCGGCGCTCTGATTCGCTGGGTAAACGGGGACTACTGCCGCCGCTCTCAAGGCAGCCAGTACGACTGGAACAACAATGGCGACTGCGGGGAGTGGACGCCTAACGGCGCTCTGATTCGCTGGGTAAACGGGGACTACTGCCGCCGCGAGTGTGGCGTAATTCGTAAACTAAACTAATCAACAGGAGCCAATATGAAAACCATCACGACCATTCTCACTGCTTTGATCCTTACCCTCAGCGCCGCGCCCGTTCAGGCTGGCACCTACTACCTCGAACCAAACGGGCAAGCCGTGCTCATCGGTGGCCACACTGTGGTCTGCGGTGGCGGCGGCGCTCCAGTGCAGGAAACGAAATTTCAGTGTGCCTGCTTTGCGCCCGATGGCCGTGGCACGAACCTCGGCATGGTGTGGGGCGTTTGGGCCAACGGCCAGCGCGATGCCGAATACAGAGCCAAGCATAAGTGCATGCAGCAGTACAGGCAGCAGATAGGCAGTGTAAGCTGCTTCCCCCAGTCATTCTAAGCTGGATAGCCTACACCCGGATGAAGCCAGACGGTTGTAGGCTAACTTCATAACCAGCCTGACGAATGGTGCTGCAGTTCACTTTGAAGACTCCGCCTTGAAGCTCGAGCTCAAACTTTGCTGAAAGCGCATCAAGCTCCATGGAAGTGCTCGAGCGATTCCGGAATGCAGTAACCAGCTCATGGAATGCCTGTGGAAGAAAAATCTGAGCGATGTCTTCGGCGCCGAGGGAAGCCTGCAAATGCCTGCACGCTCTTCTCGCTACCCGCAGGTGTGCCTCGGAAGCGTACCACTGCGGCTGCGCGAGATCGTCGAGCACCACAGCGATAAGGTAAGAAAGCACCAGTGAGCGGCGCGTGGCTTTTGTGTCGGTAAACGCCTTGTTATAAACGGGCGCGAGCTCGTCTAGCAGCGGGTGGCTCAGCTCGAGACCGGCCGCGTGGCCACCGAGCAGATGGTCGGCGATATCGTGCGTTCCGGTGAGTGCGAGCTGCCTGTTGCGCATCAATCTAACTTGCGTGAGCGCGATGTTTTCTTCGATTTCCTGCTTATTGGTCTTCTGGTAGTTGAGATTTTTCTCGCGCGAAAGAAAAGCGGAGAGTGCCCAGTCGCGAACCACTACCAGCTCGATGCCTTTTGCCCTATAAGCTTCGGCCACCAGATTGGGAAAGAGCAGCAGCTGATCCAGGTTGCCTTCTTGAGAAATCGACAGAGGGTGGAAAAGAAAACGGAAGTCCTCGTGCATCGGGCGGAACTCTTTCAGGCCAGGAACCCAGGCACGAAGGCCGATCTGGTCACCCAAGGTCACGATCTCGGTGCGCCAGGGATTGCCCTCGTACTTGCTCAGGTCAACGCCGAGGAGGAAGCTGATGCGGTCCTGGTCGGGCTTGCCCAGCTCGAACTGAAGCCCAAGGCAGGAAATCAGAGCGGCCAGAAGAGGATCGGAACGGAAGGAGAAAATCTCCTCCTTCCGCGCCGTTTTCTTCTCGAGGCCGGCAAGCAGCTCTTCGCTCAGCTCGAATTTTTTCCAAGGACCGCTCATAGATAATTCCTAGTTATTGACGAAGGAGCTCGGCACGGAGCAAGTCGATGCAGTAGGCGGCTTTTTCCTGTTCATAGGCAGGGCGCGCTACTCCGTCATTTGGATTGAAGCTCTGCTTTACTAGCGCGAGGCACTTTTCGGCATCGGTGAGCTGGGTGCAATATTGGTTATATTCTCCCGCTTTCATGCTTTGCTCAAAGGGGCCAATTTTGCAGCCGCCAGCTCTTGCTTTGATCTCGCTGCCGCGAGGAACGGGAAGGGCTTCCGCGAAAGACGTGGCGCTGGCGAGGAAGGTTGCTAGGGAAAGGGCGGTGGTCAGTGTCTTGGTACTCATTTGAAATCTCCTTGAAGGGTCACGGGGTGGTTACTGCTAACGAGGCTCAAACTACGACACTTTCGCCTGTGTAATAACTGCAAATAAACCAAGGATTGATTGCAAACGTTGCAATCATGCTATTTCTAGCTATTAGAAGTTCGCTGTGCTAAACCCGCTTCATAACTTAGCTTTGTTTTTATGGGCCAATTTGGGAAATGGCGTATTAGCCGGATCGTCAATGCAGCCTGCATTGCTAGATAACCGTCTACCAGACCAGATAGGACTTCCATGACTTTCCAAGCTCTCGGACTACCCGAGAAGATCTGCCTCGCTTTGCAACAAGCCGGCCTCACGACCCCCACTGCCGTACAAACCGGCGCTATCCCCGCCGCCCTCGCCGGCAAAGATGTAATCTCCACTGCCCGTACTGGCTCGGGGAAAACTCTCGCCTACGCCTTGCCCACGCTGGTTCGCCTTGCGCAGAATCCGCAGGCCAACGCCCTCGTGCTTGTACCCACCCGCGAACTCGGCGTGCAGGTGCAAACCGTGATGGATCCTTTCATGCGCTCGATGGGCCTAGGCAAATCTTGCCTGATTATCGGCGGCGTGAGCATGCGTCCGCAGGTGAACGATCTTCGCAACCGCCCGCGCGTGATCATCGCCACCCCTGGCCGCCTCATCGACCATATCCAGAACGGCCGGCAGCGCCTCGACTCCGTAAAGGTGCTGATCCTCGACGAAGCCGACCGCATGCTCGACATGGGCTTCCTCCCGCAAGTTAAAAACGTAGTGCGCGTGCTCAGCACCGACCGCCAAACGATGCTTTTCACCGCCACGATGCCTAGCGACCTTCGCCAGGTTCTTCGCGACCTGCTCAAGAATCCCGAGCAGATCCTGGTTGATGCGCCCTCCACCGTGAATACCGACATCGAGCAGAAGATGATCGAGGTTTCCTCGACTGGCAAGCACGACGCTCTACTCGATGCCGTGAACGAGAAGAGCGAGACCGTGCTCGTGTTCACTCGCACCAAGCGCCGATCCGATAAAGTGGCGCAGTTCCTGATCGGCATGGGCGTGAAGGCCGACCGCATCCACGGCGACCGTTCGCAGGCCCAGCGGCAGAAAGCGCTCGATTCCTTCCGCCAGGGTAAGATCAAGGTTCTTGTCGCCACAGATATCGCCGCACGCGGCCTCGATATTCCGCTCGTGGAGCTCGTGGTGAACTTCGATCTCCCGGAGCAAAAAGAAGATTACGTTCACCGCATCGGCCGCACTGGCCGCGCAGGTGCTAAGGGGGAAGCTCTTAGCTTCGTCGCGCCCGAAGACCGCGCTCAGTGGGCCGACATCATGGGCGTGAAGCGCCCCGCCGGCGCCGAGAGGCCCGTGCGCAACCAACAGCAGCATCGCCCGAGCCAAGGCGGAGGCGCTAAGCGCGACCGTCGCCCACAGGGCAGGACGCAAAGATTCGGGAGCGGAGCCAAACAAAACAATGGTGGTGGACGCCCCCAGGGTCGCCCGCAGGCGCGCAGCCAGTCGCAAGCCGGCACGCATCCTCTCCGGCGTGACGATCGCTCCGCTTCCGCCCCTAAAGGCGGCTTCAGCGGTGGTGCCTATCGCGGCCCCAGCGAGCCCCGTACCGAAACCCGCAGCGCACCGCGCCCGCCCAGCCCCTGGGGAGCCCGGGCTCCTGCAAAGGTCTGGTAGGTCTGCTAAGGTGCCGAGATGAAGTTCCTGGCCCGCATAGCTCTGCTTCCCCTTCTCGCGCTCTCCTATCTCCTGGCGGCCTGCCCGCCCAGGTTCGTAGGCGTGCTCGGGCGTGCGCTCGGGGCTTTTCTGCGCAAGCTGGAATTCCGCAAGAAAATCGTCGATTCCAACCTGGAGCTCGCGCTCGGTAAAGAGCTCTCCCCGCAGGAGCGCGAACTGCTCTCCCGCAAGATTTTCGCCCATACCGGAACGCTTTTTTTCGAGATCGCGCGTAACTTCGGGCTTTCCAGAAAACAGATGAGCTCCGAAGTGCACGTAAGCGAAGAAAGCAACGCGAAGATCTGGAAGATTCTCGAGGGCGGCAGGGGCGCGGTGTTCATCACCGGCCACATCGCCAACTGGGAGCTTTTCGCGATGGGCATGGCGGCCCGTAAAGTTCCGGTTTCGCTTGTGGTGAAAAAGATGAACAACGCCGTATCACAAGCCCTGATCGAGCGGCAGCGCGAGCGCACCGGGCTCGAGATCATCTACTCGGGGGGCGCGATCGAGAAGATGAAAGTGGCGCTTTCGCGCGGGCGCGCTATCGGCTTCATGGTCGACCAGAACACCACTGGCACCCGCGGGATCCGCGTGAATTTTTTTGGCGTGCCGGCTGCTTCTATCCGCGGCCTCGCCGGGCTCGCTCGAGACACAGGCGCCGCAATCGTGCCGGTGTGCGCGTTTCGCCTTCCTTGCGGGAACCACGAGATGAAAATCTACGATCCTCTTCCCTTCCTCTCGGATACTTCGCTCCCCGCCGGTAGCGCGGAACTCCGCGCGCGCGAGGAATGGCTCAATACGCAGCAGTACCAGGCCTCGATCGAGCGCATGGTGCGCGAGCACCCCGAGCAGTGGATGTGGATCCACCGCCGTTGGAAGACAAACCGGGCGCCCCTGGAGCCCGCTTCCGCCCATCTGGAAAATATCGCCAGCGGGCCGTCCTGAGAGTGAAAAACTAAACAAAATTTGAGATTCGCCAGCGATTCGGTCACCTTAATTCTCCAAGGATTTTGTCACCCCCGGTTGTTTTGCTGATCGGGCTCCTAGGCCGCTTCTTGAGGGCGAACTGGTTTTTCAAAAGGCTTTATCGAG